>Ga0272441_10005657_pt1 | contig 21495 bp, 37 predicted proteins | sample SSMProp6N_FD_193582 | JGI IMG/M metagenome (GOLD analysis project Ga0272441, IMG submission 193582) | Marine sediment archaeal communities from Little Sippewissett salt marsh, Falmouth, MA, United States - SSM-Prop-6N | ecosystem: Environmental > Aquatic > Marine > Wetlands > Sediment ... | reverse complement strand
AACCCGTTAGAAACTTTCTTTATATCGATGACCTTGTTGACCTTTATTTAGAACTATTTAAATGTGACAATAAGGATATTTTAGGAGAATCTTTTACAATTGGGCCACCAAATGGAATTACAATAGGAGAACTTGCGGATATGATTGCAAAAAAATTAGATTGGCATGGTAAAATTAATTGGTATACAAGAGAGATTAGAGATGGTGAAATATATTATTTAAATTCAGACAACAAAAAAATTACAAAAATGACTGGTTGGAAACCTAAAGTTAATTTAAATGATGGATTGGATTTGACTATAAAATATTGGAAGGAGAGATTAAAAAAATGAAACAACGTTATATTGTAAAAGGAACAATAAGAATGGGAAATTTAGTTAGACTAATGTTATTGAAAGAAGACCTTATACAAACGCCAGAAAAGATGGGAATATTTGAAATGGCATCTAAAGCACAAGAAGTTATGGAAATGCAACAAGTTAAAGCTGTTTTGTTTCAACAACCAGATACAGTTACAATACCATATGAAGAATGGAAAAAATATGAATATAAAGTTGATGATGTTATATGGTTAGAAATAAAATCGGAGGAATAAATATGGAAGATTATAAAATTTGGAATAAATCTAAACAGTATGGAAATTTGCTTTACGACAGAGCAATAGGAAAAAAAGAAGAAATGGAAAGTTCTAAATCCGTTTGCGAAGTTATAAAACCAATATATAAAAAAGGAATGAAAATTTTAGATGTTGGTTGTGGCGCAGGACATTATTTAAGAAGTTTGAGAGAACATTTAGATAAAAATGTTAATTATACAGGAATAGATGCAACAGAATATTATATAGATAAAGCAAGTAAAGCATTCCCAGGTGTTAGATTTTTTATTGATGATATTAATGATATTGACTTTAAAGATAATTCTTTTGATATTGTTATATGTAATAATGTCCTTGTACATCTTCCACCATCGTTGGACAATCCAATTAATGAATTACTCAGGGTCTCTTCAAAATATGTTATAATAAGAACTCCAATTGCAAAAAGAAATTATATAATTAAGGAAGTTAGAGACCATAAGGATAAATTAAACAAAGAAGTAATTAAAAAATTAACAGTGTTAATTAATAAAAAAGGAGAACCAACTATGTGGAATTACCTTAATTTATACACAAAAGAATTTTTAGAAGATATAGTATTAAAAGTTAACCCAGATTATGTTGTTAATTTTATTAAGGATAATGGATTTAAAAAATTAAAAGATAAAGCAGAATCAGAAACAGTAACAAAAATTATAGAAGGAAAACAAGTATCTGGAAATATTATATTGGATTGGTATTTTGTTGTTGTGGGGGTGTCATAATGATATTGGAATTTTTAGAAAATGTAGTTATACTTATTATGCCTATTGTAATTTTTTATTTGATAATAAAGTCTTTTATGGATTTTAAAGGAAAACATGATGTATGTTCGTCGTTAAAACATTTGTTTTGTATTTTTTTAACAGTTGCAATTTTCTATTCTATTTCTATCATAATGGTTTTTGATATATATTTTATTGCATCTGTATTACAAGGACAAGATATAGCATCTGTTGTTAAATCAATATCTTTTATTGCTATTGAGTTTACATGGGAAATGATTGGAGTCGTATTATTGTTTTTTGTATGGAAAATACCAAAAATTACATTTATACCAGGGGAAGGAACCATAAAAGAACGATTTGTTAATTTAGTTAAAAAAGTAAAGGTGAAGAAATGAATAAAGAAGTTTTAGGTGTAATGACTGTAAGGGGGGGAAGTAAAGGATTACCAAGAAAAAATGTTTTACCCTTATGTGGTAAACCATTGATGGTTTGGGCAATAGAACAAGCAAAAGCATCAAAACATATTACAAGATTTATTGTTTCAACAGAAGACGAAGAAATGAAACAATTAGCATTAAAAAATGGAGTTGAGGTTTTGGATAGACCTTTAGAACTTGCACAGGATGAAACACCTACTTGGGAAGTTTTATACGATGTTTTAATGACTTTAGAACCATATAATCCAAATGCAATTGTTTTATTACAGGCGACATGCCCAATCCGAAAACCAGGATTAATAGATAAATGTATAGAGGAGTTTTTTAAACAAGATGTTGATTCTTTGGTTACTGGTGATTATTTTGATGAAACAATATGGGGGCGACCAATAAAGAGAAGACAAGATATTGTAAAGGAACAGGTATTTGTAAACGATGGAAATGTATATGTATTTAAACCAGATATAATTGCAAAAGGAGACTTGGTTGGTAAAACATATGCTTATGTTTTTACATCCCAAGAAGAACATGTTGACATAGATACAGAATATGATTTATGGTTGGCAGAAAAAATAATGGAGGAGAGAATGTAATGGATAAAAAAATATTTTTTATTGGAGAAATTGGAATAAATCACAATGGTAATGTTGGACAAGCAAGACATTTAATTAAAATGGCAGCCGATTGTGGTTGTAATGCCGTTAAGTTTCAAAAAAGGACAATAGATAAAGTTTATACTAAAGACTTTTTAAAACAATATAGAGAAAGTCCCTGGGGGACAACACAAAGAGAACAAAAAGAAGGATTAGAATTTAATGAAAAAGAATATGATGAAATAGATTTATATTGTAAAGCAGAAGGAATTGAATGGTTTGCATCTGCTTGGGATATAGATAGTTTAAAATTTTTAAGGAAATATAAATTAAAACATAATAAGGTTGCATCAGTAATGTTAACAAACATTCCGTTTGTAGAAGAAGTTGCTAAAGAAGGAAAACTTACTTTTATTTCTACAGGAATGTCAACATTGGAAGAAATAGATGAGGTTGTTAATATATTTAAATATCATAAATGTCCATTTATTTTAATGCATTGTGTTGGATTGTATCCATGTCCTGATGCCCTTTTAAATTTAAATATGATAAAAACGTTAAGAAAAAGATATAATTGCGAAGTAGGTTATTCTGGACATTCTCCTGGCGTTTGGGATGCAATAGTAGCAACAGTATTGGGTGCAAAATATATAGAAAAACATATTACAACAGATAGAACTATGTATGGTTCCGACCAAGCATCTTCTTTAGAAAAACGTGGATTAGAACTTGTTGTTGAAAATTGTAATGCTATAAATAAAATGTTGGGAGAAGGAAAGAAAGAAATATTAAAAGAAGAACAAAAAATAAGAGACAAACTAAGGTACTGGTGAAATGAGAAAAATTAAAAAGATAGGGGATGTTGAAACATTACCTGTTGATTTTGTTATACATCCTCCAATTAAAGAAAACGTTAAACTTTTATCTAGTCATATCGGAAGATATGTTGTTGCAAACAGAAAATTAAATATTAGAAAAACAGATATTGTTGTTGATGCGTCTTGTGGAGAAGGATATGGTACATATTATTTGTCTACATTATGCAACCGTGCATATGGTTTGGATATATACGAAAAAAATTTAGAATATGCACAAAAACATTTCAATACAGATAATTTAAAATTCTATAAATATTTTGATTTTTTAAAGAAAAGAACAATAGCACATAAACTTGTTTGTATAGAAACATTAGAACATGTTGATAAAGAAAAGATGATGTCTTTTGTTAAATTATTACTTAGGATATTAAGAGTTGGTGGAGACATGTTTTTAACTGTGCCTATTGGTAAAAACGTTCCAAGTCATTATAATCCATTTCATAAAAACGAACCAAGTATAGATATTATTTATACAACTTTTATGCCATATTTTAAAAAGATGGATATAGAAATTAATTCTTTTGTTAATTCTTATGGATATGAAACAAATTATGCATTAATAACATTATTTAGTAAAAAAGGTGTTAAGAAATGAAAGAAATAGAAAGTTGGCAAAATGGAAACTGGATTCCTAATTCACAATTAGGAGTAAAAGCATGGGACTCTCATTTTTTCTTTGGACATGCTGTTTTTGACGCATTTAGAACATATAAGCATATTCCACACATGTTAAATTGTCATGTTGACAGATTTTATAAAAGCGCTAAAATGGCGTTTATAGATATTGATATGAAAAAAGAAGATATGATAAAAAAAATACATGAAATTATGGAACATAATAAAGAATTTTTCCCAAAGGACGAAGAATTTAGATTTATGATGTTTGCTTCTAATGGAACATTTAAAATATATGAAGACATAGTAGAACCAAAACCAACTCTTACAATAGATGTAACAACTGTTTCAAGATATGCAAAATTTGTATATTCTCTTTATAAAGATGGTTGTATAAGTTCAATTGTTTCTCAAAGACAGATACCTTCAAGATTTCTTGACCCAAAGATTAAGAATTGCAGTAGATTACATTATTGTATTGCTGATGCAGAAGCAGGTAAATATGGAAATAAAGCATGGCCAATACTTTTAGATGAACATGGATATATAGCAGAAAGTAGTGGTGCAAACTTTGGATTTATTAAAGATGATATAATTTGTTTACCAAAAGAAAACAATATTTTGAGAGGTTGTACATTAAAATTTGTAGAAGAAAATGTAATAGACGATATGTATGTAGTAAAAGAAAATTGGGAACCTTATGATGTAATAGATGCAGATGCCGCATTTTTTACAAGCACTTTTCTTGGATTGGTGCCAAATTATGAATTATGGTATAGAAACAAAAAATTTGTTTTAGATAAAGGTAAAGATATAATTAATAAAATGATGGATAAATACAGTAAGGCATTAAATTTTGATGTAAATAAACAATGGCAGGACTGGTATGAAAAATCTTTATAATAAAACAGGACTAAAACATTCAATAAAAAACAAAATATGGTTTAATTTTAATTTTCCATATACTGTAAGAAAAACAGTTTGTTTAACAAGAAGTATTTTAGATTATCGTTATCAAAACCAATTTAAACAACATTACAACAAATTAACAGAATTAAAAGATAAACATTTAGACGAAAGATGTTTTGTTGTAGGTATGGGTCCGTCCCTTGATAAAACAAGATTTGACCTTATAAAGGATGAACATTTTATCGTTGCAAATAATTTTTATCAGGGATTAGAAAAATTTAAAATAAATCCTGAATATTGGGTTGTTGCAGATGATGCTGTTTTTGATATACATTATAAACAATTGTTAACTTTGGATACAACTTTGTTTTTAACAGAAGATGCTACAAGAATATTTGTACAAAACAAAGAACATTATATAAACGGAATTAAAAAAGAACCAATAATCATTAAACCACTTGGAAATATGGATACATGGAAAACATTAAGTAAAGACCTTAGAAAAGGTGCATACGGTGGAATGGTCATTTGGTCAAGTTTACAACTTGCTTTACATTTAGGATTTAAAGAAGTTTATTTATTAGGTTGCGACTGTGATTTATCACAAGGAATACATTTTAACAAAGCAAGCGATTTTGGAATAATTAAAGACGAGTGGGAACCTGTTTTTGAGAGATATAAAATATGTAAAAAGTTATTTGAAAAGGAGGGAAAGAAAATTTACAATTCCACCTTTGGTGGGAATTTAGAAATATTTGAAAGGAAAAAATTGGAGGATTTAGTATGAATAGGTGGTGGCAACCAGTAGATAAGAAAAGGTTTGAAGAAAGAAAATGTGAGACAGAAGATGAAAGATGTGTTTATTTTCATCCACCAGATGTTGTTGGTCTTTGTAGTTCAGAAGAACAAATGGCATGTGGTTGTTGTAGAGAAATGAAAAAGAAAGAAAAATGGAAATAGAATGAATCTTTTAATAATTAATCCTATAATAAGACCAAACGAAAAACCCATGTGCATTCCACATGGTCTTGCTATATTAGCAAATATAGTTAGAAAAAGATTTCCAGACATTAACATTACATTTTTAGACATTAATGGATATAGATATACAGAACAGCAAGTTAAACAAATTATCAGAACAACAGATTTTGATGTTGTATTTATTGGTGGATTAATACCGGTTTATAAACAAGTTATAGACCTTTCTGAATATATAAAACAAGTTAATCCAAATGCAACAATTGTTGCTGGTGGTTCTGTGGCAATGTCTGTTCCAGAAGAACTTTTAAGACATTCTAAGGTGGATATTATTTGTATGGGAGAAGGCGAGGTCACAGGATTAGAAATTATAAAAACACTAAACAACGGAAGTAAAATTTCAGATATAGATGGAATTACATATTTAAAAAATAATAAATTTATAAAGACACCAACGAGACAATTTATAAAAGATTTGGATACAGAAAGCGCTTTACCAGCATATGACCTTTTACCAATGGATATTTATACAAACATTAATGTTCTTGGTATGGGAAAGGAAATTGATTTTGTAACTGCGAGGGGTTGTCCATATAATTGCAGCTTCTGCTATCAACCTTGGGGACATAAACAACGTTTACATTCCATAGAGTTTATGAAAAGAGCAATCAGACACTTGGTGTATGAATATGACATAGATTTTATTGCTTTTATGGACGATGAATTTATGGCAAACATAAAAAGACTTAACGAATTTTTAGATATTAGAAATAAATATTTTCCAGATTTATATTGGTCAGGTACAGGCAGAACAAATATAACAGTTAAACATGAAGACCTTATTAAAAAATGTAGAAATTCTGGTTGTGTTGATATATCTTATGGGTTTGAATCTGGAAGTCCAAAGATGTTAAAATCAATGCACAAAGCCCAAACGATAGAAATGATGGAAAAAACAATACAAATAACTCGTAAGTATGGATTACCAACAGCAACTTCTTTTATAATTGGAATGCCTGGTGAGACAAAAGAAACATGTAAAGAAACATTAGACTTTGCATTAAGAAATAATATTAGTTTAGCATCGTTAATGTTTGCAACGCCGTATCCAGGCACAGAAATATTTGACTTTGCAGTTAAAACAGGACGCATAACAGATGTTCATAAGTTTGCGTTAAGTTTAAAAGACGCAAGGGATTTTGTTGTTAACCTTACAGATGATTTTACAGATGAAGAACTTATAACAAAACGGCAAGAAATGATTGACCTTTCAAATGAAAATTATTATAAGTTTATAACAAGAGACCAGATAAAAGAAAAAATAAAAGATTTGTTTGGTCCATTGATGGATAAAACAAATTTTGATGATAAGGATTTAGAAAATAGAATGAAATATGGTGGAATAGGGATGTTTTAAAATGGATTTAATATTATTTGTAATTGGTATTTTTCTTTTGGTATTTGGTTTAATTAATATTTTATTAGGATGGAGATGTTATGATGCTGAAGCATTATCATGGCTTATTTTTATAGGGGGAATTATTTTTACAATTGCTGGTTATATTGTTGAAGAACCTTTTATGTTGGTGGTAAAATGAAAGACATATTACTTGTAGGTATGGTAAGAGAAAAAAGCAGACGCATAGAAAATAAAATGACAAGACCTTTTGATACAACATGTTTATATAAAATTTATTTGGATAAATTTGAAAGAGTACAAGAACAAAAAAATCCATTTAGCGACATTACGATGGCAGTTTGTCCAGAAGATGAAACACTTTGGGAAATGTCGCAAAATACAACAGTAAAAATTACAAAAAGAAATGAACATTCTGTATCTGATAATGTTAAAGATATTGTAGAAGCGCATCATTATTTAAAAGATTTTGACCAAGAATATGTAATGTTTGTTAATGGTTGTTTTCCCTTTTTAACAACAAAAAGTATTATTGATTTTGCAGAATATTTTGTAAAAGCAGAAGAAATTAAATCTATGACTTGTGTTACACCAAGACAAAATTACTTTTGGGATTCGGGAACATACAAACCAATAAACAATACAGACAAAAACAATATACATACAACATCCTGTAAACCAGTTCTTGAAAGCGTTCAGTGTATGCACATTGTTAACAGAAATAAAATGTTAAAAAACAAATATCTTTGGGATTTTACAAATAGAAATCCATATTTATATATTTTACAATATGGTCCAGAATGTTTAGATATTGATAATATGTTTGAATTTGAACTTGCAGAGGCTTTGTGGAAGTATTATAGGTGAACAGAATGGATAAAGTTGACGAATTTATGGAAATAATTGATAAACAAAATAAACGAGTTAAACGAGATGTTACAATTGGTATTGTTATTGCACTGATTGGATTATTATTTCTATTTGGTTTATTAATTTATAGTTCTATGTAGGTGAGAAGATGAAATTGGAAGAAGTTGAAGCACAGATAATAATTGATTTACATTATGGAATTACCGAAAAAAGAGCATATCAGATGATTGAATGTATTTAATGGAACGAATAGGTTGGTGGTTTTTAAGACATTCAAAACCACATGAAAAGGTCTATGCTTGCGTCTGTCCCAAATGTAATATGTTTATTCCTATGGCGGAAAAAGTATTTATTAAAAAGAATGGTAAACACGATTGTGGAACAAAACTAGAGGTTGTTGAGGTATTTACATGAATGTTAAAAAAGAATATAGGCAAAAAGATGCTATTGGTGCATTTAGTTTAATAATTGAGATTAGGGGAGAACCTTTATATGTTGAACATATAGTTGATGTGATTAATGAAGGTTTTGTAACTAAAAAACTTAATGAACATTTAGAGGAAGTTTGATAAAAATGGTAAAGAAAAAGATAGATTTTATAGAAGACCCGCTGGTAAAAGAAACTAAGATGAGATTAATGTCTGTAAGAATTGCAAAGATGATAATGACTACTTTTGAACTTGGATATGAATATGGTAAGTTGGATGATGAGAATAAAAAATGAAATTAATAGAATTGTAAGGTGTAATATAATGGGAGAATTTATTTGTATACCAGATGTAAGAAAATGTATTCATAATCATTATGGGGTTTGCGAGTTTGAATTTGAATGTCCGTTAGATGTTAATTATAAAGGTAAAAGGTGATTAAATGAATTTTCCAAAGTTTGTAATGTGTCCAGCAGGAAATATGTATGACGAAACAAATATGTTTGCTGTTGTTATTGCTTTATTATTTACTGGTTTATTAGCTTTGCTTTGTTATTTAATTGTAAGAGATATACATGGTAAATATGTTAAATATGTTTCTATCGCAATAATTGTAGTTATTGTAATATTAAATTTAATAACATTTACGAATTGGTGAGGAATGAAAAAAGTATTATTTATAATACATGACTTGTATCAAGAAGATGTTGAGTTTCCTTTAGGTATAGGATATCTTAGCGCAGTTTTACAAGACAATGGTTATAAAGTAGATATATGCAATCAAGACCTATATCATTGGTCTAACAAAGAAGTTGCCGACAAATGGGTTAAAAACAAAGATTATGCAATAGTCGGCATTGGTTTTTTATCCGCAAGGTTTATTGAAACTGTTTTACCTCTTTGTAAAGAAATAAATAAAGTAAAAGGAAAGTCACTTCTGGTGTTGGGTGGACCTGGGGCTACGGCAACACCTGAATATATATTAAATTCAACAAAGGCAGATGTTATCGTTATGGGAGAGGCCGAGAAAATAATTTTAAGTTTAATAGATAATTTAGACGACTATAGTTCCATAAAAGGAATTGCATATAGAAAAAAAGATAAGACAATAGTTAACGAAAGATGCAAACCAATTAAAAATATAGATGAGATTCCATTTCCTGCTTGGGAATTATTTCCTATGGAAAAATATAGGTCTACATGTCAATATATGGGACAAGACCATAACGAATATTCTTTTCCAATGTTAACAAGTCGGGGGTGTGTTGGAAATTGTACTTTTTGTTATAGGCCTGAAAGAGGAATTAGATTTAGAAGCATAACAAACGTTATGGAAGAAATGAAACAACTTTATGATAAATACCAAATAACATATTTTATTTTTCAAGACGAATTGTTTATTGCAAATTTAAAAAGGCTAAAAGAATTTATACAAGGATTAAAAGATTATGGTCTTTACAAAAAAATAAAGTATAACATGGGAGGAATAAGAGCAAACATAGTTACAGATGAACTTGCAAGACTTTTAAAAGAGTCTGGATGCGAATATGCTAATGTTGGATTTGAAGCAATGGACCAAAAGTGTTTGGATATTATGAGAAAGAGAGAAACAGTTCGGGACAATATTAATTGCGCAGAAAATTTAAAACGAAACGGAGTTACAATGGGTTTAAATTTTATTTGGGGATTTGAATGTGATGATGAAGAAACATTAAGACATAGGATTGATTTTTTAAGAAAATACAACAGTTATTCAGAATTAAGAACAATACGTCCTGTTACTCCTTATCCGTCTTGTCAACTTTATTTAGAAGCGTTGGAGAAAGGATTATTAAAAAATGCAGAAGACTTTTATAACAGTTTTAAAAATTCAGATTTAATAACTGTAAACTTTACAAACATCCCAAAAGAACAAGCATACAAAATGTTATTTAAAGCAAACTTGGAACTTACATTAGACCATATTAAACATTCAAAAATGTCTGCAGATGAGGCAAATAATATATTGCTTGGATTTTTTGGATTGTATTTTGAAGGTAAAACAACATTTAGAGGGGCTCGAAAATATAATAAGGAGACTAAAATATGAACTTCTTCGAAAGTCCAGAATGGTTTTGTATTATATTTGTAATAATATTTGCATTGGTAATATTTGGAATAAGTGGATTAATCACTTTATGGTTATATTTAAAAGAAAGGAGAAAAGATGATAAAAAGGATTAAAAAGTTTTTAGAAGAAAATTGGATTGCAATTCTGCTTGCAATTTTATTTTTAGTTTGCATGTATGTTTGGATTAGTTATCCAATATTGATGTGATATAAATGAGATGCTTTATTTGTAAAAAAGAAATTAAAAAAGATGAACAATGTATTGGTTATGGTAAATCAATGCATAAAAAATGTAGAGATAAGTTAAAAGAGAATTGGTGGGAATATTAGTGAAAAACGAATGTATAATAGTTCCGTATCATTATGTCCATAATCCGTCTAATAGTTTTCCCAAGGTTTATACTAAAACAATAAAAGAGTTTAAAGACCAAATTGATTATCTTTCTAAAAATTATGATATTATATCTTTAACTGATTATATTTCATTTTTAAATGGTACAAAAAAGATACCAGAAAAAACATGTATATTAACATTTGATGATGGACTTTTAGACCATTATAAAAACGTTTATCCAATACTTAAAAAGAAACATTTACCGGCAACTTTTTTTGTTTCTGTACAACCACTTTTAGAATTTAAATTGTTAAATGTACAAATGTTACAAATTCTTTTAGCTGAAGTTGATATAGATATACTTATTAAAGAATATAAAAAGACATTACTTAGGAAATATCCAAAACTATATGAAAATTATTCTGTTAAACCAAAAAAAGACATAAGACTTTATCTGTGGTACAGTCCAAAGGTTATAGGACTTAAAGAAACACTTAGAAAGATGGATTCAGAAATACAAAGAGACATATTAAAGACATTATTTAAGAATTTTATAGGAAATGAAGAAGAATACTGGGAAAAAATTTATATGAAATGGTGTCATTTACAAGAATTATCAAACAACAAATTTGAAATAGGTTGTCATGGATTTAGTCATACAGTTTTATCAAAATTAAATGGTGAATTGTTAAATTTAGAACTTTTAGTATCTAAACGTTATTTAGAAAATATAATAAAAGAAAAAATAACTTCTTTTTCTATTCCATATGGTTCATATAACAAAAATGTAATTGATAAAATAAAATGGGCAGGTTATAAATGTTGTTTAAATTCTATATTTAAAGTAAACAAAGGAAATGTAGATTCATTTAATTTAACAAGGATTGACCCAATGTTAATTGGAGATAAGATATGAAGGAAATGGAAGATTTATATAAGGTTTTATCCGAAAATACAAATCATTTTCCAAATGTATATCTAGACCAACTTTACAATGAATATTTTAATATGAATTGGTTAAGACCTGAAACAGCATTATATTATTTTTCTTTAGCAAAAACAATGCATAAATATATGATATATTTTGAAGAACCAGTATTGGATTTAGGTTGTGGAGATGGAACATTTTTAACAATATTTTTTGGTGGCATATTTGATAAAAATACAGATTGTTACAGGACTGTTGATTTAAACAAAAAAGATATTTATGACAACTTTGTTCCATCTGAAACAAAACTGGTTTTGTACAAACCAAACGAAAAGCTTTATGGTATTGATATAAGAGAAAGTGTTGTTAAAACTGCAAGAGAATTAAAGTCATATGTAGAAGTTAAAGTAGCAGACATCAAAAAGATACCCTATGAAGATAACTTTTTTAAAACTGTTTATTGTAATATAATTAATGATATTAAAGATAAAGACTTACCAAAAGTATTTAAAGAAATATATAGAGTTTTAGATACAAATGGATTTGTCATATTTACGACACCAACAGAAGACTTTTTAGATTGCTTATACTATGGAAAATCAATTTGGAAACCAAGACCACTTGCTTTTTGGGAGAAGTTTTTAAAAGAGTTTAATTTTGAATTTGTTAAGATAGAACCTTTTATGGATAAAAGACTTTTAAGATTTTGGGATACAGGATTTAGACCATATTTTAAAGAACTTATGGAATTTAGAAAAATTTTACAGTATAAAGATTTATTGTTGAAAGTAAAATCATTATATGTAGAAATATTTAAAAATTATTTGTTTGATTATATTAACAAACCATTAGGTAAAGATATTGGTTTTGCATTAATAATTGCAAGGAAGATACAATGATAGAAAAAGAAAAGTCAATAGAATACTGGAATACTGTTTCAAAACAATGGAAAAAGATGGTTTACAATACAGATAAACCAGCGTTGATATTTCCATCTTCTCAATTAAGGCAAGAAATAGTATTAAATGAAATTAGGATGAACGTTAATAAAGATGCAAAAATATTAGATATAGGATGTGCAGACGGAAGTTTAATTATACAGTTGTTAAAAGAAGGATATAATAATGTTAAAGGAATAGACAATTCACCAAAAATGATACAAGAAGCATGTTTACAGTTAAAAAAGAATGATTTTAATAGAGACGATATATTTTTTGTTGGTGATGCGGATAATTACTATACGGATGAAAAATTTGATGTTGTCATTGCTATGGGATTAATTGAATATGTATTTGATTTAGATGACTTTTTTGGTTTGGTTTATAATTTATTAAATAAAAATGGAATAGCTTATATAGAATCAAAAAATAAATTATTTAATCTTTTTTCTGCAAACGATTATACAATAAATACAGAAAATAAAGAACAATTAATTAGAGAATTGGATGAAATTAAATATTTAAGTCCAAAAAAAGTTGAAGATGTTGTTTACGAGACTTATAAAGGAATAGGATTACAATTAAAAGAAATAAATGAGGATAAAAAGGAAGATTATGAGAGATATCCATTTAACTTGCCACAGTATTCCCCAAAGGAATTAATAAATTATTTTAAAAATAAACAGTTAAGTCCAAAAAAAATTATTTATTATCATTGTCATCCTTTCCCACCAAGATATAATAATGGTTGTATTGGTTTGTTTAATGACTTGTCTTTACTAATGCAACCACTTGGATATACTCCTGTTGGCGCATTAATATGTTCTGCATATGTTATGGTGATAAAAAATGAATGAAATATATGTTATAGCAGAAGCAGGAATAAATCATAATGGAAATTTAAAAATAGCAAAAAAACTTGTTGATATAGCAAAAGAATGTGATGCAAACGCTGTAAAATTTCAAACATTTTGGAATATTGAAAGACTTAAAAAATATGAATTAACAAAGGATGAATTTTATGAGTTGAAAAACTATTGTGATTTTAAAAAGATAGATTTTTTATCTACACCACATACATTCGATGCTATACATTTTTTAGATGACTTGGTTTCTATGTATAAAGTTGCAAGTACCTATTTGGGTTTGCCTAATTTTTTAATGGAGGTTTCAAATAAAAATAAACCAATCCTATTAAGTACCGGTAGTTTAATTCATAAAAGTGGAATGGCAACAACAGAAGAGATTACCAAAGCATTAAGTTTTATTTCTAATCCAAATATTATTTTGATGCATTGTGTAAGTAAGTATCCTTATAAAAACCCAAATTTTTCAGAATTAGGACGATTAAAGAAATTTAATAAAACTATTGGAATTTCAGACCATTCAAAATTATTAGAAATACCAAGAGCACCATATATTGAAAAACATTTGAAATTGAATAATAATTGTATAGATAAAGATGTTTCTTTAAATCCAAAACAGTTTAAAAAATTTGTAAAAAACATGAGGGTTTATTAATGAAGGCAGTTATACTTTCGGCAGGAAAGTCTACAAGAACATATCCTTTGACAGTTAATACTCCAAAACCTCTGTTAAGGATTTTAGATACAACAGTAATTGAACATAATTTAGATAATTTATTAGGATTGGTTGATAAAGTATATATTGTTATAGGATTTATGGGAGAAAAAATAAAAGAAAAAGTATCTTTGGAATATAAAGGACTTAAAATAGGATATATTAAACAAAAGGAACAATTGGGGACAGGACATGCTTTTAGTTTGTTAAAAAATATTAAAGATGATTTTCTTGTTTTTAATGGAGATGACCTTTATTCTAAAAGCGATTTGAATAGTGTTGTTACAGAATATTCTATTTTAACGCATATGTTAAAACCATATGAAAGATTTGATTCAATTGATGGAATTAAACAGTTACAAGGGATATCTAAACCAAAAAGAAATGATATTTATATGAGTGTTAATACTGGTTGTTATTTTGTTGGGGAAGATATATTTAAATTTAAAGATAATTTATTAACAAACATGATAAACAATTATTGTAAAAAACAAAAAATTAAAGTTTTTGATGTTAAAGACTATTGGATACCAATTACATATTGGTGGAATTATTTAGAAGCAAATCAGTTTATGTTGGAAAGGAAAAAACAAAATCAATATATAGGCGAAGGAGTAAAAATACTTAAAAATGCCTATTTAAGAGAAGGAACAATTTTATTTGATAATGTTGTAATTGGTGGTGAAGTTATAGATTCTGTAATTATGGAAAATACTGTTGCAAAACATAATTGTTATATTGGTCATTCTGTAATAGGTAAAAATTGTAATATTGGTGCAGGAACAGTTACATCTGATTACAGACATGATTGTCTAATGCATACTACAAAAATAAAAAATAAAAAGGTAAATACAAGTAGAACTAAATTAGGAACTTGTTTTGGAGAAAACGTAAAAACCGGTATAAATACTTCAATATATCCAGGTAGGACAATATATCCTGACAGATATACATTACCTGGACAAATTGTAAAGGAGGATATAAAGTGAAATTTTATTTAGCAAGTTTTAATAGAGCAACAAATGGTGCTTTAGAAAAATTAAAAAATAAGTTAAAAGAAAGAGGGATGCTTTCGGAAAATCATAGAGAATCAGATTATATAATTGCTGTTGCGGATAGGACTGAAACATTTGATTTTGTTGTTAAAAAGTTTAAACAAAATAAACCAATAATACATTTATGGGCTGGTGAGATTTCATGTTGGTCTACACATGATGATGTATGGAGACATAGTATGACTTTAATGTCTTTTATGCAACTATGTACAAACGGTTCTGCCTATAATAGAGTTATTAAATTATGTAATGCGGTTGATAAAAAACCAAATGCACATATTGTTGGAAATATCTATTTGGATAGTATGGAAATCGATGAAAAAATAATTCCAAAACAATCATATAATCTTGTTCTTTATAATCCACCAACAAGGTTTACAGTTAAAGAAGTAGAAAAGGAATTAGAACAAATTAACAATATTCTTGAAAAAGACAATATAAGATATATATGGATTGAACCAAATGGAGATATGTATAGTCAATCTGTAATGAAACATGTAACTCATTTTACATTACCAAGAAAAGAGTTTTTAGGACTAATGAAAAACTGTAAGAAATTTATAACAAACTCATCTTGTCAGTATTACGAAGGAAAACATTTGTTAAAACCAGAACAGATAATTTCAATTGGGAAAAGAAATATAGAAAGAGAAAGCAAATATACAGATATGTCTATACCAAATGCGTCTGATAATATTATAAGGATTTTGGAGGAATTAGAATGAAAATACATAGAGGTATTTGTAAAATATGTAATAAGAAAAGATTTGTAAACTCCAAAAATGAATGTTTTTGGTGTTGGGATAAAAAAGAGGAATAATAGATGAAGTTAGGAATATTTACTAAACCAATACATATAGAAAAAATAGTTAATTATCTTAACCAACATACAAATATAGATTATATTATTTCTACAAACAAACAAGAAATAGATTCATTCGACTTCGATATTGGAATAAGTTATTGTTTTCCTTATATTGTTGATATTAAAAACAAACCTTGGTATAACTATCATCCTGCACCATTAAAGTATCCCGGTATGAAAAATTATTCGGAAGCGATAAAAGATAAAGTTACGGATTATGCAGTTACATTACATAAAATGACAAACGAAGTAGATAATGGACCAATAGTAAAAGTTAAACATTTTAAATTGAATTCTGTTCCAATAAATTCAAACGAATTGGGTGCTATTACTCATTATTATTTATTTCAACTTTTTAAAGAAACAGTGGAGGAATTAGTTAAATGATAGATATAAAAAATAAAAAAATATTTGTAACAGGAGGAGAAGGATTTATAGGAAGTCATTTGGTTAAACTTTTGACTTCAAAAGGTGCAAATATTAAAACATATGATATGAAGAAAAACAATAAAAATAGTATTTTGGACATGGACAGAATGTTGGAAGCAATGAATGATTGTAATTATGTTATTCATCTTGCCGCAACAATAGGAGTTGGTAATACAGAAAAAAATCAACTGTTAACATTAAATACAAATATACTTGGAACAAAAAATGTTTTGGATTGTTGTATATCTGCTGGTATAAAAAAGATTGTTTTTTCATCATCTTCGGAAGTTTATGGAGAACAAATTAAACAACCTATAGAAGAAACAAATCCATTAAGTCCAAAATCATCATATGGTATTGCAAAACTTGCAAGCGAAGAATACATTAAAGCATATAATAAATACTTTGGTTTAAATTATTCAATTGTTAGACTTTTTAATGCTTATGGTCCAGAACAAAGAAATAATTTTGTTGTATCAAAATTTGTTAATAGTGTATTAAATTATGAACCACCGACAATATATGGTAACGGAAGTCAAATTAGAAGTTTTTGTTATGTTGATGATATTGTTAATGGTATTTATTTGGCACTTGTTAATGAAAAAGCAGACGGAGAAATATTTAATATTGGAAACAACAAAGAACCTATTAGTATAAGAGATTTAGCCATTAAGGTTATGAAGTTATATGGTAGAATGATGCCTTTAACTAAAGTTGATTTTAAAGATTCAGATAGAGATAACAAAAGAGAAATATTTGTAAGGGTGCCAGATATAACAAAAGCAAGAAATAGTTTAGGATACGAACCTAAAGTAATGTTAGATGAAGGAATTAAAAAAACAATAGAACATTGGGAGGAGAGAGTTTGAAAGTAACAATTATCGGAAAGGGTCAAATAGGTACGGAAATTGAAAAAAAGATGAAAGAAAAAGGAATAGATAGAATACGAACAATGGATATTAATCCAGATACAAAACCTGATTATATTCCAGACGATAGATTTTATCAGGTTTTAGATGAAGATGTTTATATTATATGTGTTCTAACTCAAAAACAAATGTTGGATGTTGTATCTAAAATTAATTTGAAAAATAAACCATTAATAAGTGTTGAAACGGCATGTACTCCTGATACATACAAAAAAATTAAAAAAATAGTTAAAAATAAAGCAAAAGTTGTAATATTTCAGGAAAGATGGAATCCAAAAGATATGTACCATGATATATTTAATCAGCCAAGAATAATGGGTGGGGACATCGAAGAAGGAAGAAAGTTTTATTCCAGATATATGATGTATGAAAATATTATAACCACCGACAAACCAGAACTTGCGTTTTTATGTAAAATTGTAGAAAATGCTTATAGGTTTGTAGATATAGCAATAGCCGAAGAATTAAAAATGTTAACAAAAGAAGATTTTGAAGAACTAAGAAGGTTAATGAATACAAAATGGAATATTAAGTTACCAGAAGCAAGAGATGGAATTGGTGGGCATTGTTTGCCAAAGGATATTTTAATGGTACATAAATATTTTCCGTCAAATATAATGTTTGCAGCTGCAATGATTGTAGATAAAAAGTATAAGGAGTTGAAAAAAAATGAGAGTATTTAAAAAGATATCAACGCCATTTATAAAAGCAAAACCAGACGCCGCAATAATAGTTATAAATGCATTAGACCCACAGTTAAATACAATACGAGCATTTATAAAAGCATGTCATGATTATGATTTGGCATATATATTATGTTTAAATAAAATAGACGTATGTAAAAAGTATGAAGAAGAAGTTAAAAGAATTAAAAAAGAATTAGACCTTCGTGTTTTACCTGCAGTATCTGCAAAAGAAAAAATAAATATTGATATATTGGAAAATTATATTATGGCATGGAAGGGAAAAAGAACAATCTTTCTTGGTGTTTTTAATTCTGGAAAAACATCTCTTATTAATGATATTTGTAAAACAAATTATAGAGTTGCAGATATACCAGGTACAACGTTAAAATTTACAGAAACAAAATATAAAGATAATATTGTAATTATTGATAGTGTTGGACAACTTATAGATATTACAAAACCATTAATGATTTCAATTGATTTTTCTGGTTGTGTTAACAGAGATGAAAAAATAAATAAGGTTTTTGATGAGGAAATATTTGGACTTGCAACAACAAAAGAATTATGTGTTAAACAGATATATCCAATAATAGACGTTATAAAAGAAAGATTGTCAAAGGGAAATAAAATAATAGTTACAGGTGCTGGTGCATCTGCTTTAGTGGCAAAAGAAATAGCAGGACAGGGAACAGAATGTGGATTTCCAGTTATGGTATTTACAAACGATGGTGCAGAATGTCAACCAATAACTTTTAGTAAAGGAATTGCTGAAGCGGAAGAAGGATTATCTAGATATATTTCACATGCGATAAATAAAGGTGATGTTATTGTTGGAGTAAGTGCTTCTGGTGGGACGGGATTTGTTTTTGATGTTTTAAAGAAAGCGAAAGAGAAGGAAGCACTTACAATAGCAATAACAGAAAATATAGATACGCCACTTGGTAAATATGCAGATTATATAATTAAAAGCGATGCAAAACCAGAAGGACCAAGCAGTTCCAAAATACAGACAGCACATCTGGTTATAGGTCATACACTAATGCTTGTATTGGCAGATGAGGCTGGTGTAACTGCAGACGCAAGTGTTGGTTTTATGTTGCCGGAAAATCTTGATAATAAAGCCATGGGAATAAAGTAATGAATATAATTTGTAGTATTTGTAATAAAGAATGTAAATCCATACCAGGATTAAAATTACATATATTGTATAAACATAAAAATTATATTCGTAAACCACTTACCAAAAAGAAAGAAAAGATAAGAATAGAAAATATAAAGAAAACATATAAAAAACAAACAACAATAGATAGAGTATCCAAACAAACTATAATTGGAATGGCAAATACGGATTTAACAGAAAGAAACAAAAAAATAAGTAAATCGAGAACTGGAGGAAAATATCCAATGACAGAAGAGGGTAAAAAAAGGCATGTTGGTAAAAAACTAAAATATAAATATGTTAATCATCATTGGTTACCCGTTAAAATAAGAGAAAACGATACAACAGAAAAAATATTGAAAAAAGACCATGCAAAATATCATTCAATAATAAATTGTTTTTTATGCGAAATAGCTAAAGAATACTTTAAAGATAAAACAACAGAAGAATTAATAGAAGTTTTTAAGAAAAAACAAAAGGAAGAATTAAATGACAATATTCTTTATAAGTTCGCCAGGACAAATGGCACATAGGGCATTATCTTTAATCAATAAAGAAAAGTTTAAAGACTTAACAATTGTTACAACTAAGACAATCAAACCATTTTTTGAAGACAAACTGGATGCAAAAATATTAACGTTAGATGTAGAACCTAATCTAATAACAAAAGACACAAAACATAAATTAATAACAAATGCAATTAAAAGTAAATTTGAATATAATAAGTTATTTAAGCACGTTAAAGGTCAAGATGTTTATTTGTTCTTTACGTCTTGGGGAATTGTTCCAATAAGTTATGTTAAAAAACTTTCTAAAAATAATAAAGTTTATTTGTATCCCGAAGACTTTTTAGATAATATGTACGACGAAGAAAAAGGATTAACAGCGTTAATTATGAAACTTTCTGCAAAATTGTTGCTTGGGTTAGATGTTTATATTGTCAGATGGAACAATATACCGGTATGGGAATTAAAACTTAATTCCTTTCCTATGGAAATTATAGAACATGATGTATTTAACAATAAATTACCAAAAGAATTTTGTATAGACCCAAAATATTTGAAAGGAAAAAGTATATTATTTTTAGGAAGTAAGTTTGAGATAGATTGTGAAGAAAGTGAAGATAAAATTAAACTTACAAATAAATTAGTAAACATTTTGGATAAACATTTTAAAAATAAATATTGTGTAAAAGCACATCCAATAGATAAAATATTATATGGAAAAATGAAAAACTGTAAATATATAATACCTGCTCATTATTTGTCGGAATCTTTGTATAATCATTATTGGGATTTTATTATTGGATATCATTCGGAAGCGCTGGTGTCTGCAAAAAGACATACAAATGCCAAAGTAATATCCCTTGTTAAATTATATGATTTTACAAATCCAAAAGTTAGACAGTATTGGATAGATACATTTGATAAAGAAGGACTAATAATGCCAAAAAATTTGGAGGAACTAAAATGCAGTTTGATGATATAGATGAAAAAGAACCTTTAACAATGGGGGAATTTCTTTTGTTGATGTTGGTTTGTTTTTTAATATTTGTTATTGGAAGTATGATAGGAAGTTTTTTAAGGAGTTTGTTTTAAATGCAATCCCCGGTTAAAATAAGAAAAGACGATAAAAAAATTAGAATTTATTTTTCGTATAATTCAGATTTAGTTGAAATAATGCAAGAATTTAAAGGATGGTATAATCCAAAAGAAAGATATTGGCAATTTCCAATCTATAAGTTTCAGGAAATTTACGATAGATTAAAGGAGTCTTTATATAAAGTAGATTTACAAAAGGTTAAATTTAAGGATGGTGGAAAATGAAAAAAGGAATAAAAGAAAAAGTTATATTAGTTTTATTTGTTTTGTCTCTTGTTTTATTTACAGGTTATTATTTTACACAAGTTTATTGTCCATATAACTTTCGTGGTGGTGTAAAAGGAGTTATTTGCGAACTTGAAGATTATGATATAGATTATAGTTGTGGTGCTTC
>Ga0272441_10005656_pt1 | contig 21497 bp, 12 predicted proteins | sample SSMProp6N_FD_193582 | JGI IMG/M metagenome (GOLD analysis project Ga0272441, IMG submission 193582) | Marine sediment archaeal communities from Little Sippewissett salt marsh, Falmouth, MA, United States - SSM-Prop-6N | ecosystem: Environmental > Aquatic > Marine > Wetlands > Sediment ... | reverse complement strand
TCTGTCCTCTCAATGTGCAGGCTTTTTGGTGAAATACAAACAATATCCGTGCATTTAATAGTGACAGTATACCACATTAATCCATTATATTCAATCAGTTATGTGTTTCTCAGGAAACCCTAAATAATTTCATTTTTTCCTCCTTCTGTGTAATAGAAAAAGAATTGCGAAAGGCATGCCAATAATTTCAAATCTGGAAAAGCATTATAATATATTGAATTAATGTAGATTAATAAGTAATATTGAAGATGCATTAATTAATGTGACATCTAAAGCCACTAGTCGGAGTGCCATACTATGGTTTTTTCACCATAACTTATTAAAGCTGCCCACACAAACAATACAACCGTCAACCTCATAATTCCGATTGACAAAGTATGCAGGCCATTCATAGAGTTTTTATGGAAGTTTTAAAACATGTGGTGTGATATTTTTTTACGATTGGGTGAGGTGGGAGCTGAACTCTCTGCTTCCTGATTGGATACTGGGATCAAATAAAAAAAGGAAACAGGATTGTTTTGAAAGGACTCGGACATGAGTGATTCTACGGTTCGGTTAGAATATCAAGGCCATGTGGCGCTTATCACCCTTGATCGTCAGGCGAAAAGGAATGCCTTCGATGAAACAATGTGGCACGCTCTTGAACAGACGGTTTCTCAACTGAAAAGCAATTTACCGAGGGTTATTGTAGTCACAGGCGCCGGGCAAAAGGCCTTTTGTGCGGGCTTTGACGTCAATCCCGATAATCCCCAGGTCGGTGATCTGATCGGATCAATTGAGAATCATGATCGCGAACCTGTTGCAGTTTTGATCAAGCGCATTCGAAAGGCTCTCGATGATCTGGTATTTTTGCCTGTTCCCATCATTGCCGCTCTCAATGGCAGTGCGTATGGCGGTGGGGCGGAACTGGCTGTGCGTTGTGATCTTCGAGTCATGGAGCCCGAGGCGGCTATCAGTTTTTCCGAAGTTCGTTTGGGGCTCATGCCTGACTGGGGTGGTGGAGTGGCCCTTACGAGGTTGATAGGCCCTTCCAGGGCCGCAGAACTTATTATTTGTGCTCACAAGGTTAGCGCCGATGAGGCCTTGCGTATAGGGCTTGTCAATCGAATTGCGGCACCGGGCAATGTGTTGGAGGAGGCTTTGAACCTGGCGCAAACGATTGCCTGCAATGGCCCCCGGGCAGTGAGGTCGGCGCTGGAAGTAATCCGAAATACCCCGGACCTGTCATATCGCGAGGCCCTTGATCTGGAAACAGAACTGGCAGTGAACCTGATAACTTCCGGAGAATGTATTGACGGCATATCGGCATTCCTTATGAAACAGGAACCACGATTTCCGGATGAATGATCAACGATTCAAGCTTTGCTGAAATGTCTGATCAGGCTCGCATGATGTGGATGTTTGAATGCTCCTTCTTCTAATAAGCTACAATGATATTTTGCCAGGCTGAACAATAGTTATGCAATCTGATCGGTAAACCACTTATCCCAGCCGGATTCAATCCTTTCAGGATCTTCCACATCAAGTACATGTACTATATCTTTATTCATCTCCTGCTTTAAGGCCAGTATTATTTCACGGCGTTTGTTCAGATTTTCTGCAAATGAGAGCACCTCCGGCATCAGCGTTTCCATGGGGCAGGCCTTGGTTATAATATGATATTGTTCGCACTGCCCGGGTGTGAGCCTTTTGCCGGAGTATTCAAGGTCTTCAAGCATGAACCTGGGGATGGCCTTCCCAAGTACGGCGGTCATGCCCGGTGTAAACGGAACCCCGAGATCAACTTCGGGCAGACAGAAAAAACCGCGATCCGAGCGCATGAATCTAAAGTCAAAACAAGAGCTCATGACAGCTCCACCGGCAAAGGCATGTCCGTTCACGGCGGCAACCGTAAGCAGAGGATAGAGGACTAATCTGCGCATGCTGCGGTTCAGCATATAAATATAGTCTTTGACGCTTTTTATGTCTCCGCTTTTCACGACCGGAATGAGCCATGCCAGATCTATGCCGTTGCAAAAGATCTTTTCATGCGCCGAGGTAACCACCAGGGCTGTGGCCTCAGTTTCATGTTCAATCCGGTCCAGCATATCATTGAAGGCTTCAAGAAATCGGGGGTTCAACCGGTTCTCGCCGTAATGCATGGTTACGATTGCAATATGATCTCGAGTCTCTAATTCCATGTGTGACATGGTAAAACCTCCTCTTGATGATATAATTGAAAAGAAATCAGCAAAGGGCTGTTTACCGGATTTCTTTCAAAAAACAAACTTTATTTTATCAAAGTATATCATCACAAAAACAGAATGTCTTATATAAAATCTGCAAGTTACTTGAGAAGTGTAAAAAAAGTATTGGCGTATGCCATTGTAATATAAACATACAATCCTATAGACATCGATATACCCGTTGCGATATACTGCATTCTGTTAAATTTAATCTTTTAAATTGATCAGGAGGTTGAAAAGGATGTCACTTTTAGAGAAGTATTACACCCAGGAACATAAAATATTTCGTGAATCCATCCGCAGGTATTTCGAGAAAGAGGTAACACCCTATGTCGATCAGTGGGAAAAGGATGGAATTGTTCCCAAAGAAGTCTGGAGAAATTTCGGCCGGCAGGGATTTCTCTGCCCCTGGCTGCCGGAAGAATACGGCGGGGTCGGGGCGGACTTTCTGTATTCGCTGATTTCAATCGAGGAGGTTTCCCGGACACACTGCAGCGGTTTTGCCTTTCCGCTGCAGACAGACATCATCGTGCCCTATATCTATAATTTCTGCAATGAAGAGCAGAAGCAACGCTGGCTGCCGGGCTGCGCAAGCGGGGATATTATCACCGCCGTCGCCATGACAGAGCCGGGCACCGGCTCTGATCTGGCTGCGATCAGAACTACCGCTGTTAAAGAGGGAGATCACTATATTATCAATGGACAGAAGACCTTTATCTCGAACGGCATTAACAGCGACCTGGTGCTGGTAGCCGCTTTGACGAATCCCAAGGCCGATCCGGTTTATACCGGAATTTCCCTGATTGCGGTCGAGGATGGCACGGAGGGTTTTGAGAGGGGCCGTAACCTGGACAAGATCGGAATGCATTCCCAGGATACCGCCGAGATGGCTTTTGTGGATTGCAGGGTGCCGGCTGAGAATCTGATCGGCGAGGAGGGCAGCGGTTTTTACTATCTCATGCAGGAATTGCAGCAGGAGCGAATTGCGTCGGCCATGATGAGTCAGGTCGCAGCGGAAGAGGCCCTGCGACTTACGATCGAATATGCCAGAAGCAGGGAGGCTTTCGGAAGGCCCATCAGCAGATTTCAGTATATTTCATTTGAACTGGCCAAAATGGCAACTGAAGTTGAGCTGGGGCGAACTTTTTTGGAAAGCCTGATTATCGACCACATGGAAGGCAATCAGATCGTCAAGAAAGCATCCATGGCTAAATACTGGATCGCGGAAATGTTAAATCGCGTGGTTGAGCAATGTGTTCAGTTCCACGGCGGTTATGGCTATATGGAAGAATATCCTATTGCCCGTCTATTTCGTGATGCCAGGGTACAGACGATTTATGCCGGCACCTCCGAGATCATGCTGCTGATTATCAGCCGGTCTCTAGGTTTGTAAACGCTATAATTTTTTATGGTATACATAACCAATCGAGATGACGGGTTTTGTTTTTTTTAATTCAGAACAAAAAACTAATACAATAATTATTTTAATGACATAGATAACAATAAAGGAGGTTCCAATGGCATTTGAGAGATTTTGGCACAAGTCATATGTTCCGGGTGTACCTAATGAAGTTGAGATTGAAAAGATCACTATGCCTGACATCCTTACGAGATCCTCCAGGGAATTTCCTGACCATACGGCATTCATCTACATGGGCAAAAAAATCACATTCTCTGATCTGGAAAAGATGGTAAACCGTTTTACCAGGGCACTGATTGATCTCGGGGTAAAAAAGGGTGACAAGGTGGGAATGCTCCTGCCGAATATCCCGCAGATCATAATTGCAGACCATGCCGCCTATCGAGTTGGTGCCGTGACTGCCATGAATAATCCGCTCTATACTGAACGTGAACTCGAATATCAGCTCAATGACGCTGATGTTTCGGTACTTGTTACCCTGGATCTTCTTCTGCCCAGGGCCTTAAAGATCAAGGGTAATACCAGGATTGAAAAAATTATTACCTGTCACATCAGCGATTTCCTGCCTTTTCCTAAAAAACAGCTTTTCCCGTTTGTGAAAAAAGATATGTACCGCAAAATCGAGCCCCAGGAGAATGTCTATCAGTTCATGGATCTTTTGAAGAGCTATGCTGATGATCCACTTGAGAATCAGGCCGGGTGGGACGATCTTGCAGCCCTGATTTATACGGGAGGAACAACCGGCGTGAGCAAAGGTGCTATGTTGACCCATGCCAATATATCCTCGGTCATACAGCAGTTTACAGCTTGGTTTCCGACCTTAATGAGGGAGAGGAAAGCCTTCTGGGGATCTATCCGATTTTTCATTCGGCAGGATATTCCGTCAGCCAGAACATGACTTTACTCAAGGGCTGGACCTGTATCCTTATTCCCCGGCCCGAGCCTGCTGCAATCATTGAAATGCTGAAGAAATATAAACCGAGTTTTCTGCCTGGAGTGCCGACTATCTATATGGGTTTGTTGGGCAACGAGGAATTCCGCACAATGGATTTGTCATTCGTAAAGGGCTATTTCGGCGGCGCAGCTCCATTACCCGAGGACACCATCAGACAGCTCAATGAATTGCACGGCGCGATCATTAATGATGTCTATGGCGCCACGGAGAATACGGCCTTTGCCACATGTACCCCGTGGGGTGGAAAAGTCAAGGCGGGAACCGTTGGTGTTCCTTTACCCAATACCGATATAAAAATTGTTGATCTTGAAGATGGAGAGAAAGAACTACCTGTCGGCCAGGCCGGAGAAATTTGTATCAAGGGCCCTCAGGTGATGCAGGGCTATTACAAGAAGCCCGAGGAAACAGCTCAATCACTGAAAAACGGCTGGTTCTATCTCGGCGATATCGGTATTTTTGACGAGGACGGTTATCTGTCGATAGTGGACCGCAAGAAAGACATGATTATCGGGAGTGGCTTTAATATTTATCCCAACGAGATCGATGATATCCTTTTCAGCCATCCCAAGATTCTGGAGGCGTGTGTTATCGGTGTTGCCGATGAATATCGCGGTGAGACGGTCAAGGCCTATGTGGTTGTCAAGCCCGGAGAATCGCTCACATCCGAAGAGGTAATTCAATACTGCAGGGATCATCTGGCGGCCTACAAGGTTCCCAAGATGGTTGAGTTTATAGATGCTCTGCCCAAGAGTGCCATCGGCAAGATTCTCAGGCGTGAACTCAAAGAGCTGGACAGGAAAAAAAGCAAGGCTTAAACTTCCTGAATGCTGTAATATCAGGCATGAGATAAAAAGGGTTTTTTGTTCAGGATTCGTGTCTGTCCTTAGCAGAGCCCATCTGGTTTAAGTGAAATTCAGGACAATTTCCCTTTAAATAGAAGCGGGAGCTGTTCAGGAAACAGAACCTCATAGCGATTTCACAGATATGAATATTTCAATGTAATACAAACACTGGAAATATCATAAGAGCATACTATGCAATGAAGAACCGCCACTTGCAGAACATGTCCGGGGGGTGTGAGTCGGGCGGTGCAAAGAGGCATTCGACCTGTATGTGTTCATCAACTGCCCGGGCAAAGCTTAAAAATTCACCGTGATGCATATATTTCATACAAATTCATCCAGGCCCCGCTTCAGGCGAGCCACCTGGGTGGGGCATGAAGGCACTGATATGATAACCTCGTCCTCACGCTCTTCGATCTTGTAGTCAATTAAGATACACCAGGGAAACAACTTCTGGGCCTCTACAAAACCTTTGAGCCCTTTTTCTTTGGTGTTGAAGGTGGAAACAAGTTCTTTGGCAGCCATTCCGGCGACTCGCTTCCAAACCTTTGCATTTATATTTTCAGCAGTTTGCTGATCAAAAACATCATTGACATAGATGAACCAGAATGAATCCATTACCCGGTAATGCCACAATAGAAATTGGATATATTTTCTGAGTTCCTGTGCCTGCATATGCTCAAAAATTTCCATGTTCATGCAGTATTCCCTCCTCACGCTCAATAGAATCGCCAAAAGTGTTCCGTAAAGGATTTTATATCATCCGGCTGCATATCTGCCAAACCGAAAAGGATTATTTCACCATGCAAAACGAATTAAAATTGATACATGATAATGAGGTATGGTTTTAAAAACATTCTATTTTATCAGCCCGACCTGAGTTTATAAAAAATTTATTAAAGTCATAAACGCCTGTTTTAAGTTTAGGTATTCTTTTGCCGATAATTTCATAAAGATTAGAGTTATTAATAGATTCGCTGAATATTATGAGTAAGATGTCTGACAGATACAAGGCTGTACGGCAAAGACCGGGGCGTACGATAACCCTGTTTGATCATGCTCATGAATTGTATCGTATTGATTCAATCCTCTTGAAAAGACGTTTGTTTTTTGACCGTTTGGTACTTAAGGATACACTAGTATGAATGTGATATCAATTCCAGTTGTTATAATGATGTCAATTACATTTTATGTAGGCATCAGTCATTTGATGATTTATTCCAGGCGCAAAGAGCATCCCGAAGATCTCTCCTTTGCCCTTATGTGTTTTGCAATGGGGATGTATGATGTGTTCTGCTGCTGCAATTATAACGTGATATCGCCTCATCAGGGAATATTCTGGCAGCGTCTGCAGATCGCTTCACTGGCCATGACCGGGTTGTTCTTTTTGCTGTTTATTTTTGATTATACGGCAATAAAACCAAAGAAATGGATATACGGTCTGTATGCATTTCTTATGTTTACGGCAATTTATCAAGTAAGTGACCGCAGTGGACTTTTCTGGTTGTCGGATATACCTGCCATCAAGCATATCCAACTTCCATTTGGGCTTGGCATTACCTACTATGAAATGAAGGCCGGCCCTTTTATGGATTTTATGGGTATTGTGGCTGTGGTTTTTGTTCTCTATACTTTCTGGATTTGTATAAAGATGTTCCTTGGAGGGCAGCGCAAAAAGGCCAAGCCATTGATATGGGCCATGTTGATTATTACCGCCGGAATCATAAATGATGCCGCAATAAACTCAGGTGTATATAAATTTATTTACATGATTGAATATGCCTACGCGGCAATTGTATTGCTCATGACATATACCCTGGTCAGAGACGTTGTCGAGTCAGCCAAGCGCAAAGATGCCCTTGAAGAAAGCGAAGCAGAAATTTTGAGGCTAAACCAGCAGCTCGAGAACCGGGTGATTGAACGTACCTCCGAGTTGGCCCAAACCAATGAATCCCTGGTAAATGAAATTGAAGAGCGGAAGAATGCCGAGCAGGCACTCATCGAGAGCGAGGAACGCTACCGGCAACTGGTCAATCATGCGCCTGCGGGAATATGTGAGGTTGAATTCAAACACCGGAGATTTGTCAGCACCAACGATCTTATGTGCGAGTATTGCGGTTACAGCAGGGAAGAAATGCTGACTATGAGCCCTCTGGATATTTTGACCGAGCATAGCCAGAAACTTTTCCTCGATCGTATACAAAGTATTTTCAACGGTGAGAGTTTCCCTGAATCTGTGGAATACAAAGTCAGGCGCAAAGATGGTGGCGAGCGTTGGGTTTTGCTCAACACAAGAGTAGTATATGAGGACGGAGCGCCTGAGGGTGCCACAGTCGTTGTTCACGATATGACCGAGCGCAAACAGATGGAAATCGAACTGCGCCAAAGTGAAGAACGCTATCGGCTGCTGGCTGAAAATGTGCATGACGTGATCTGGATTCGGAATTTAAGCTTGCGTATCACCTATATCAGCCCTTCCGTAGAGCGTCTGCGGGGTTATTCGACCCATGAAGTTTTTAACCAATCCATTGAAGAAGCCTTAACTCCTGAATCCTACAAGCAAGCCATGAATATCTTTTTGGAAGAAGTGGCTTTAGAAGAGAGTGGAGGGCTGGACGATCCATTCAGATACCGTATTTTTGAAACGGAGAATATCTGTAAAGATGGTTCAACCGTCTGGACCGAGGAAACGATAACCTTTGTGCGTGACAAGGATGGCATTGCCTTTGGAATCCTGGGAGTTTCGCGTGATATAACCGACCGCAAGCAGGCTGAATCTGAACGCAAAAGCTATGAACTCCGCCTCAATCAGGCGCAAAAGCTTGAAGCAATCGGTACTCTGGCCGGGGGAATTGCCCACGACTTCAATAATATTCTTTCAGCCATAATCGGCTATACCGAATTAGCCAAAAGTTATGGAAAGTTATCAGATAAAGCCAGGGCAAACCTGGAGCAGGTCCTAAAGGCAGGCGATCGGGCCAAGGATCTGGTTCAGCAGATACTGACATTCAGCCGACATGTGGAAAGTGAGCGCAAACCGGTTCAGATTCATCTCATCATCAAAGAGGCCCTGAAATTACTTCGTTCATCTCTGCCCAGTACAATTGAAATTGTGCAGAAAATTGATACTTCTTCGGGAGCCGTACTGGCTGATTCAACCCAGATTCATCAGGTGATCATGAATTTATGCACCAATGCCTTTCAGGCTATGGAGGAGCAGGGTGGCATTCTGGAGATCTCCCTTTTCCCTTTTCTGGTCGACGATGATTATGCTGCCAGACATCCCCAGCTGACTGCCGGGCCATATTTGAAGCTGACGATAAGTGACACCGGATGCGGGATGGACACAGAAACAGTCGGGCGTATTTTTGATCCGTTTTTCACCACAAAATCGAAGGAAAAAGGGACAGGCCTTGGACTGGCCACGGTGCATGGGATTGTTGCTTCGTTTAAAGGGGCAATAACCGTTTACAGTGAACCGAAGCATGGGACCACGTTTACGCTATATCTGCCGCGTTTCGGGGAGGAAGGGAACAAGGCTATCAAAAGTGACGAGTCGGTTCCCCGGGGAAGTGGAGAGCATATTCTTATAGTCGATGACGAACCGGCCCTGCTTGAAATTACCATGCAGATGCTCGAACAGCTTGACTACAAGGTTACCCCGGTTTCCGAAAGCATCCAAGCCCTGGAATTGTTCCGAAAAACACCAAACAGCTTTGATCTTGTTCTCACCGATCAGACCATGCCGAAGATGATGGGGACACAGTTGGCCCTCGAGATGGTCAAAATCCGGCCTGATATTCCTGTTGTTCTGACCACAGGTTTTAGTGAGAGTTCAATTCAGGAGGGTGAAAATACAGATGCCATCGCGCGACTGGTTGAGAAACCCTATAACCATAAGATGCTTGGAGAAGCTATCAGCAAAGTTTTAAACCCGAAATCGGAACAAGTAAATATCTTGTAGCTTGGTTTTAAAAAACCCCGACCTTTCTGCCAGTGCCATTTGTTGAATATTGCTGTTGTATTTGCGAAAATACCTAATCTCGGGTATATACACTCGAGTATTTTCCTCCTTTTCCATCTATTAAAATGCAACTGATTGTTCCCGCATAATATGTATCAAATACTATACAATTTACAGGCCAAGAAAATCTTCCAGCAGTTGCTCAAGCGGCTTCTGATTTTGTTTGGGTAATCCAAGTTTTTTCTGAAGTTTCTCAAGGCCTTTGCGGGTATAGTATTGAGCCATGGCCTTGATTACATACTCGCTGTCTAGTCTTGGCCGCGGTTTGTCCAGCGTACCCTTCAATACAAAGGGCAACACCATTTTGCTCTCTTCGTCTATCAGGGCTTCGAGAGCCTCAGACTTGCGGGCCAGTTCCTTCGAGTGCCTAGGCGACAGGATCAACTTGCCCTTCAGGTCCAGCATATTGGATTCAAGGTTGATTGTGCCGTTGATGAAAGCGTCCGAATCGGTTGATTTGCTTGTTCGAATATTATGCAAGTGGACCTTTTTGAAGCGCAGATTTTTATCGATCATTGTCAGTTCGGTTTTTAACAGGTCAAATCTGGTTGTTTCATGTTTCTGAATAGCATCTCTGGATTGTGAGAGAAGCGGCGATACTCCTTTGATACCAAAGAGGGATTCCAAAATGCTACCGACGAGATTGAAGTTCTTCCATTCTCCCTGGGTGATCTGCAAAGTCCCCTGGGCAGAGAGTCTCTGCCGGTTGCCAGGTATAAGGGTCTTGTCTGTCTGAATTTTACCTGCAAGTTTGCCAGAGAAAATATTTTTATATGTGGTCATTGTGTTCAATATTTCATCCAGGGCAATGCCTTCAAATACCGGAGTGAAAGCCCAGGATTGATTTTTCAGGTCGTAATATCCGGAGGCATGAAGCTTGCCTTGATAGAGTAATGTCTCCAGGGTTTTTATAGTGAAATTTTGCGGGTGATATTTGAATCCCATGCGCAGCTGTTCAAATGGTAAGGCAGCGATTAGCCCTTTCTTGATTGAGAGCATACCCGAAGCAATAATCCCTCCGGATGTTTGGGCAGTAACATCAACTGTGAGATCCTTAAGGATCCCGGTTGCGGGAGATCCCTTATTCTGGCCGGATTGATCCGGTGGAATCCGAAAGGCAAGGCGTTCGGAAACAGCCTGGAAATCTACCAAGGCATTAGTGGGTGTTCCCTTCAGAGAGGTTTTGAGAGAGATACTGCCTTTGAGATCATATGGGTTCAATGGCGGTAAGATCGTTCCCCATCCATCGAGCGCAAACACGGGTGTATGAATCACCAGACTGAAATCCGGCTCTTCACCGGCGATTTTTAGGAAACCCGAGGCATCTGCCACCAGGGTGTGCAACTGGAGTTTCACTTCCTTCAGGTCAATCCGGCCGTCAGACATAGTCCCGCTGCATTTGAAGAGTAATCTGGTCTCTGGCGGTTTATGAAACATATCGGCATACGTTATAGCCATTTTACTCATGTTAGCATTCATGGAGAGATGAAAACCGGCAATGCTACCTGAAGATTGTATTTCGAATGCGGCGGGGCCTTCCATCTGCAGTTCTTCAGGGAGTGCGCCTGCAAGCTTGGGAAATATATCCAGGATGACAGATGGCGTGAATTTCTGGGTCGATAGGGTAATATCCCATTGCGGAGCATCCAGAAATTGATCAACCTCTCCCTGAATGTGCAGCCGGTTATCATTCAAAGTAAGATCCGCAGATTTTACGGAGAGTTTCTTTTTGTTATACTCCAGCGATAAATCCTGCGAAAGGGTATAGTTGAACGGGCCGGATGGTTTTGATGTTTGCTGAGCTGTCTTTTCCTGCCAGAGGACATCTGTTATTTCAATGAACATATTGCTCAAGATCTTTTCAGCCAGAGAGCCCTGCGAGGTAAGTGTAAGGTTCAGTATTCCGGAGTGTAGAGATACAGGGAGTTTCTCGGGGAGGTAACCCCGGATTTTTTCGACAGCCAGTGAATCAAGACTAAAGCTGAGTTGAAAAGGTGTGCTTTCCCATTTAAGCTTTTCGCCGATCGGGCCAATCTCTGCCTTTAGGTGTACATTTTTTCTGCCGGATTGAAGCAGATTTGCAGCAAGTTCAATTGAGATGGGATGCGCAAGAGAAATGTCCCGAAGCTTGAGGTCCAGTGCATCAAGGGTGATAGGAGGAGCCCCTGGGATAAGTTTATCATCCTTATAGAGTATTCTCGCCTGATCGATGAATACAGAGTGGGCCAGGGCTGCGGCCAGCCATCCTGCATTAGTTGCACTTTTGCTGCTGATGGAGGCCGAACCGGCCTGTGATGTATCTTGGGATTTGATTGGATCATCCTTTTTTATCTTAACCAGATCACTGAAATTAAAAACACCTTGTGCATTGCGCATGATTCGTATGGAGGGTTGATTAATAGTGATTTTTTTTACGATGATCTGTTTTTTTATGAGCGGTAGGATACGTATCTTTATATCCAGGGCACCCACATGCGCAAAGGCCTCAGGAGAAAAGTCTGGATTGTCCATAATCTGTAATCCGCTGATCTCAATACCCAGTCCGGATACGATCGTCAGATCAATGGCTTCGAAATCAACTATGCGATCGGTATAGGGCTTCAATTGTGCGAGGACAGAGTCCTTATATTTATTGAGGTCGATAAAAAAGGGTGCTGAAATCAGCACTACAAGGCATATGCCGATTATGAGTACGCCATAGAGCAGAATTTTCTTCATTTTTTACTTCAGAGGCGATTGACCCTTCATTTTTTTAATAACACGTTATTGGCACCTAGAATCTCACCTCTAGGAAGCATTGCATACTCTCTGTATATATGTGAAGTATTCATCTGTAACAACCAATATAACACCTGCGTGTTTACAATACGATGGTTTTTAAGAGTGTCACAATATAAATGTCTGATATTTGGAAATTATTTGTTATTTTTCTTCACAAAAGATATGCTGGGTTTTACCAGCAATCAAAAATGGGATCTGTACGACAATCATTATTTATATAAAAGTGATGCTGGAAAAGCCTGCTCTATCTATTATTAATAATTTTCGTCTTATATTGCCGATTTTTGCAATTTACAATGCAAATTATTTTGCATCCGATTTCAAGAACTTACAGAAAGGGATCTTTTTTGGTCAAGAACTTCGCGTATTTTTTGAGACAAATCATTCATGTTGAATGGTTTTTGAATAAATCCGTTACAACCATTTTCAAGTATGGCCAATGCTTGACCGTTCAGGCTGTACCCGCTGGAAAGGATCACCTTTATTGAGCTATTGATTTGACGTAACTGTTCAAACGTTTCGCTGCCACCCATTTCAGGCATAATCATATCCAGGATTACAAGGGCAATTTTATCCTGATTTTGCCTATAGATTTCAACTGCCTGCATGCCGTTGTGGGCCGTGAGCGTGTGGTAGCCCAACTGCTTGAGCATCGCCGATGCGACTTCAGTAATCATTTCCTCGTCATCCACCAGGAGCACGGTTTCAACCCCGGTTAGCGTTTCCAAAACCCCGGCTTTTTCAACCTCAACGGTTTTTGTAGATGCCGGCAGGTAGATGGTAAACGTGGTTCCATTTTCTTTTTCACTATAAACATTGATATGACCACCGTGATTCTCGATAATCCCGTAGACCGATGCCAGGCCCAGTCCGGTACCTCTGTTCATTTCTTTGGTGGTAAAGAATGGCTCAAAAATTCTCTGCTTGGTAATCTCGTCCATGCCGATTCCGGTATCGGTGATGGAGACCTTTACATATTTACCGGGGGAAATTCGATATAGTTTTGCAAAATTTTTATCCAGAACTGTATTTTCCGTGGATATATACAGTTCGCCGCCATCCGGCATGGCCTGCCAGGCATTGACGAAAAGGTTGAGGAACACCTGATCCACCTGTCCGGAGTCAATTTCCACTACCCACAGGTCGGTCTGTAATTTCTGATGGATAGCTATTTCCTTCTTGGTGCGGCCAAACAGATCAGCACTTTTTCTTATCAGCTCGTTGAGATCGGTCGGCTTGACTTCATACCTGCCGCCGCGTGCAAACCCCAACAATTGCTTTGTGAGATTGGATCCCCTTTGCACGTATTCTTCAATGTTTTTGGTGCGGTCGCTGATAAATTGTGGCAGATCATTATTGGCCTGCATCAACGATGCATTGCCCTGGATTCCCATCAACAGATTATTAAAATCATGGGCAATGCCCCCTGCCAGTGTGCCTATGGCTTCCATTTTCTTTGCCTGCTGGAGCTGTTTTTCGAGCAGTTCGGTCTCGGTTACATCCATGACGACCCCCTGCAGTGATGACTTACCCTGGAAGGATACGGGTGCAGCGCTGGCATTAATTCTGAAGGACGTTCCGTCCTTTCGTATTGCGGTGAAAACCATTGAGGCAGAAGTTGGCAGCTCACCTTTTGACTTTGCGTTAATGCGCGTATGCATAAGTTCATGTTCATCCGGGATAATTACATCCCAAAGCGTCAGTTGCTGGAATTCTTCTAAACTAAACCCAAACATCTCACAAATCTTATCGTTGAGGTATGTGAATTGACCAGAAGGTAAATCAGCAATAAACAGTCCCAGGAATACATTTTCAACCAGGAAACGATAGCGGTGTTCGCTGTGTCTGAGTTCTTCTTCTGCTTTTTTACGGGCGGTGATATCACGGGCAACATATATCGCTGCTATGGCTTTGCCATTTCTGATAAGGGGAACCCCACTGAGTTCGCCGAATATTTTCGTGCCATCCTTGGCAATGAATGGATACACCGCTGAAGTGATATTATTGCCGGCAAGTATGGTTTTCATATCCATTGTTGCCGTTTTCAGCGTTTCCGGGGTCAGGATGTTAAGATTGTACAAGCCTGTGCCAAGAATCTCTTGCGGCTTGTATCCCAGAATACGTTCCACGCTTGGCGAAACCATTACGACCCTGGCATTGGAATCTATAGTGCACATAACATCCGAGGTGTTGGCAAAATGCAGGCGGTAGCGCTGTTCGCTTTCTCTCAGCGCATCGTCCGCCAGCTTGCGCTGGATGGCAATTGAGGCCTGATTAAGCAATGTCTCAAGAATGTTTTTGCTGCGTAAGTCGGCCCCGATGGGCAAAATGATCACAATATTGCCGAAGAGTTTGTCCTGCCTGGTAAAGCCCATGGTGTATATTTTACCCAGATCGAGCAGGTCCTCCACGGTTTTACAGACACTTTTTGCGAGAATACCGAATGTAAGCTCGTACAGATCGCTGACTTCCTGCAGGATTCCTCGGTGCAATCCTTCTAAGGCTATTTCGTTAGGAGTAAAACACATTCCAATGGGGTCGTCTCCCAGAAATTCATTGATAACATCTACATATTGATCAATCCCCAAGATTGCCTGGATGCGTAGTTCGTTCGACATCTCCTCATAGGCATGAATGATTATGATTGCGTTTTGACCGATATAATTCTGTATTTGTTTTCCGATATGTTCGTAAATATTCCTGTCGGGGCTGAGTTCAACAAAACTCAGGGCTGTATTGGAAAGAAATTCCATGTCAGTCAAATACTGTTTTTCTTTCTCCTCATCTCGTTTACGCTCGCTGATGTTTTGGATTTGTGAAACAAAGTAAACAGGACTTCCGTCCGTATCCTTGAGGAGGGAACTGCTGACCATGCCGTAGACCACGTGCCCTTTTTTATGAATATAGCGGGTTTCCAGCCATACATATGGAAGCTCACCGTAGAGAATTTTTTCATGAAGCTGGGTGTAAAATTCAATATCATCGGGATGGATAATTTCATTTACTTTTTTTGCCAGCAGTTCCGACTCTGAATAACCAAGCATTTCACAAAGGAATGGATTTACTATCTGAAAGAATCCGTCGGTATCGACTATGGCCATTCCGATAGCAGCATAGGTAAAGGCGCTACGAAATTTTTCCTCTTTCTGCAGGAAAGTCTCTTCCCGTCTTTTACGGTCTGTAATATCATTCAACACAATCAGGCGCCCGGTCAAATGCCCGTAACCATGCAGAGGTGATATTCTCAAATCATAGTATTGCTGTTCTCCTTCCTTCTCCAGGGCTATCTCAGTGCGCCCTTCAAGGGTATCGCGATATTTTTCAATCAGATCCGGCCAGTCAGGCAGCACCTCTGCCACTGGTTGCCCGATGACCTCCGAGGCTGTTTTTCCAATTACCCACTGGCTGGTTTCATTCAGATCAACGACCCTGTTGAACTCGTCCAGAATAATTACACCGTCACTCATGCTCTTGATCACAATGTCATAGGCAATAGGGACTATATCAAGCAGATGGTAGCGGAATATTCCCCAGGCCATCACAACGCCGGTTATGGTAAACAGGAAGATCGTCGGATCCAGAAATGTAGGCAGCGGTGACAGCCCTGAAAGATAGACAGCATTCCCAATCCAGGGAGCCAGTGCACCAACTAATAATGCCCCGGATTGTCCCCGGTACAGGTGTGGTGAACGGATAAGTGCTTTAATGAACAGGAAACTTCCAATAAACAGTAAGATATAGCAAAAGGCGGAATGAACCCAGAACCATGGACCGAAAGTTCTATCGAGAATTGGAAAATCTCTACTGGTATCAAGATAAATGTCGTACATCATCAGTCCATGCATTTCATTCGTTATCAGCATTACAAGGGTAATGATCGGGATAATGGTCAGCATTCCAAGCCGTCGAAGCGTTAACCAATGGATCTTGCCTGTATACTGAAGAGCAAATGCCAGCCATGCAATCGGCACAATTACAATGCTGATATACTGTATTTGTGTCCAGAAGAGCATTTCGGGAAGGACAGTGCCTGCCAACTGGAATATATACTCAAACGACCATGTTCCGACAGCGAGCATCAGCACGATAAATGGTATGGCTCCTGTAATATGCCGGCGTTTCAAACCAAATCCGGCCAGCGAGAAGGATACGATAGTTGCAATGATTACCGGCAGCAGATAACAATTGTATTGTATATGCATATTGTACTTATCTAGTCCTTACATTCTATATGTATTATAAAAACCATACACGCACAATTTTTGCTCATTTCCCTTATTGTTTTCTATCGACCGATTTTAGTCAAAAATTAAGAAAATCTATCAATTTATCAGCATCGCAGGAAAAGTTGTGATATATTTACAAGGCACAACTTATTCAATATGGAGATGTCCCCATTTGGCATTATTAACGCAAGGAGATTGTTGACACCGCCCAATGTTGGCGTATCATGAATGAAGAGGTCACATCAGTGGGGGAAACAGGATGACTGGAAGACCAAGCTATTCCGAGCTGGCAAGACGTGTCAAAGAACTGGAGAATGAGTCCAATCGGTGCAAACAGGCTGAAGAAAGGCTGCTAAAGTACCAAAGCATTCTTTCTGCCGTTCACGATCCCATGTCGTTTGTAGACCGGGACTATGTTTATCAGGCTGTAAACGATGCCTACGGAAGTGAATTTCAGAAGAAAAGTTCCGATATCGTCGGCCTTCGGGTAGTCGATTTGCTTGGAACGGATGTTTTTGAAAATACAATCAAGGAGCGATTCGACCATGCTCTGGCAGGCGAAGAGATTCATTACGAAGCCTGGATCGAACACCCTGTTTGCGGCCGCAGATATATGCAGATGAGCTATTATCCGTTTTTTGAAAATGGATCAACAGTCACGGGGGTCGTTGTGCGGGCACATGATCTGACCCAGTTTAAATTTACTGAAGATAATCTCAGAATATACGAATTGATTATATCGATGATTAAGTATCCGATGTCGTTTGTGGATCAGAATTATGTTTATAAGGCTGTTAATGATGCCTACCTCAAGATTTTTCAGAAAAGGCGTGAAGAAATCATCGGGCATAGTGTGGCCGATCTTTTAGGACAGGAGGTCTTTGAAACCCAGGTCAAGGGATTTTTGGATCGCAGTCTGGCGGGTGAGGAAATTCATTATGAAGACTGGTTTGATTATCCCGGCTGGGGGCACATATATGTACAGCAGAGCTATTACCCGTTTTACCAGGATGACAAGACCATAACCGGGATAGTCTCCAGCGCATATGATATTACCGACCATAAGCTGACCGAGGACGAGCTGCACCGTATAAGCCAGGAACTGCTTATCAGAAACCATATTGACCAGGTATGCCTTAGCGTTTCAGACGATATGGTCTGCCATGATATTTTACAGGTCCTTTTGCAGGCATCTGCAAGTCGTTACGGTCTGTTTGTCCATCTCGATCCAATCGGGAACATGGTGTACACCTCGATAACCTTTGATGGCGACGAACAGTTTCAAGTACTCGGAGAAACTGCACTGTTTTCCAAAGACAAATGGCCAAGTGTAATGATCAGAGCCTTGGAAGGCAAGTACCCGCTGATTTCGAACCAGCCGGTCATGGTCAAGGCTGAGGGCATGGCTGTTTGCCGGCTGATGATCGTACCGATCATTTACAATGATATGGCAATCGGAATGCTGGTTGTGGCTGAAAGGGATACGCAATACGTTCAGACCGATATGAATCTTCTTGAATCAATTGCCAACGGCATTGCCCCGATATTGAACGCCAGATTGCAGCAAAACAGGGAAGAAATGGAACGCAAGCAAGCCGAGGAGGAATTACGTCTGGCCCATGATGAGCTGGAAATACAGGTCGAGAAACGTACCTTTGAGTTGATCAAGGCCAATATGCAACTGAAAAAAGAAATCGAAGAGCGCAAACAGGCCGAAAAGGCTCTCAAACAAAGCGAAAAAGAGTTTCGCTCTTTATTCGAAAATATTCATGATGTTTATTACCGCACCACCCTGGACGGCGAGATTGTCAAAACGTCGCCCTATGTGGAAAAAATGCTGGGCTATACCCATGAGGAATTTGTCGGTACGAATATCAAAGATTATTATGTGAACCCAAAAGAGCGCAAACGGATGTTGAGTGCGGTAAATCTTAATGGGTCAATCAGGAATTTTCAGACCCGTTTGCGGCGGAAAGACGGATCGATTCTCTGGGTGGCGACTAATGTGAGCGTTTTTCGTGACGAGCAGGGAAACATAGCAGGTATCGAAGGGTTGGCACAGGACATCACGATTCGCATTGAAATGGAAAAGGCACTAAAGCAGCGTGAAGAAACAATCAGTATTCAATATCGGGGGGTTCCCATACCGACCTTTACCTGGCGAAGAAGTAAAAACGATTTCATATTAGTTAATTACAACAAGGCTGCCGAAGCATTTACAAAAGGGTATATATCGTATTTTGTGGGGAAGTCCGCCAAAGAGCTTTATAAAAGAAGGCCTGATATTCTCAGGGATTTCGAACGTTGCTATCGGACCAAGAGATTAATCAAGCTGGAAACCCCTTACCGTATGTTTACCACGGATGAAGAAAAGTATATTGCCCTTACCATCGCGTTTGTTCCTCCCGATATGGTCATGGTACATATGGAAGATATTACCGAGCGGAAGATGGCTGAAGAAAAACTGAAGCGTTCGGAAAAGAATTTGCGCTTGCTTTCATCACAGCTCTTGTCAGCAAAAGAAGATGAACGAAAACGCATCGCTCAGGAACTTCACGACAGCGTCGGTCAGTATCTCACATCGATCAAGTTCAAAAATGAAAACATCCTGAATAAAATGGAAAAACAGGATGTTGATTTTGATCTGCAATTACTGCGTGACAGCGTCCCGATTATCCAGGACGCAATCGATGAGGTCAGAAGGATATCGATGGATCTAAGGCCTTCAACCTTGGATGATTTCGGGATTCTGGCTACCATCTCGTGGTTGATCAGAGAATTTCAATCCATTCATGCAAATATAAAGATTGAGACTAAAATAGAAATCGAGGAAGACGAGGTCCCCGAGGAATTAAAGGTCGTCATATTCCGGATTTTACAAGAAGGTCTTAACAATGTGGCCAAACACAGTCAGGCTCGAATGGTGGAAGTTCTCCTTCAGAAGAAGGGAAATACCAGAGAATTGTTTATCTCGGATAATGGGGTTGGATTTGATGTGCAGGAAAAATTCATAAAGGATGATGCTCGTCAAGGCTTCGGTCTGACTAGTATGGAAGAGCGGGCTGAACTTTCGGGCGGCAGTTTTTCTGTCGAATCACAACCAGGAAAAGGAACCACCATCAAAATTTCGTGGCAGATTAATTGATAAGGTATTATCTGGTAACCAGCCCCTTTTCTATGGCAAAGCTTGTCAAGGCCGAGGCGCTGTGTAAATCCAGTTTTTTCATGAGATTGTTTCTATGTTTTTCCACGGTTTTCACACTAATAAAAAGGTAGTCTGCAATTTCCTTGTTTTTATAACCTTCTGCAACCAGCTTTAAGATCTCCTTTTCCCGTATGGTCAACGTATCAAAGACCGAATTGACCCGGTGAGTTTCTTTGCCGGACAGATATCCGGTAATCACCTTGTCGGATATCCCGGGGGAGAGATAGGGTTTTCCCTCAACGACGTGGAATATGGCATTGATCAGTTCGGCATGGGTGGATTCCTTGAGCAAATAGCCGTTAGCGCCAGCCTTAAGGCTTTCCAGAACATATTCTTCGGTCTTGTGAACGGTTAACACCAGTACCATGGTTTCAGGAGACATTCTTTTTATATCTCGTATGGCATCGATTCCATTCAATCTGGGCATGGAAAGGTCCATGAGGACCAGGTCAGGTTTTACCTCGTTAATGACCTTGATCGCTTCCAGGCCATCACTGGCCTCGCCCACAATCTCGAGATTTGGTTCGGAGGATATCAGGGCTTTCAGTCCGTCTCTGAGTATCGTGTGATCTTCAGCAATGACAATCCTTTTTTTGTTATTCATTTCCGATTCCGAATCTTTTATTTTTGTTTCGTTTCTAAAGATGAAAAACACCCTAATAAATAACTAAAGTAAAATCCAGTTAAAAATACATACTTGACCCCATATCCTAATAATATGATTTTTTTATAATCAATTTCGCATACAGAGAATAGGCCTGCAATTATTGAGAAAAATGAATTTTACGAATCCTTCTCCACCCACATAAAGCCGGTGTAAGGCGCATGTCTTAAGCCGGTTTTTTTCTACCTTTTACGATAATACCCCCGGTATCTTGTATCCCAGGCATGTAGTATTATTATTCCAGAATAGTTCCCAAACATATCGGATTACAGAGGGGGGCAAACATGTGAGAATCCGAATAATAGCTGTGATCATGCCGGTATTTCTAATTCTGTGTTCGCAGGTTATGGCAGCCACAGAACGCGGGCCCATGATGCCTATTGCACCCTTGATGATCGAGCATCGCCTGATTGAACGCATGATAATCATAGTCGAAGAGCAAACTGCGCATTTCAGGCAGACAGGCGAGGTTGACCTTGTTTTCCTGGATTCTCTGATAGATTTTATTCGTTTCTATGCCGACAAAGTCCATCACGGCAAGGAAGAAGATATTCTGTTTGCCGAGCTGAGAAAGAAAGACATAACTCCTGCTCATAAGGCTGTCATGGAGGAGTTGCTGCAGGAGCATCGCAGTGCCCGAGCGCTGGCCGGTCAGTTAGATGCGGTTACTGAGAGCTATCGGAGTGGAGATAAAGGGTCTCTGCCGGAAATCTGTACAATTCTTGAGGGCCTTAGCTCAATCTATCGTGGGCACATCATCAAGGAGGACAGGCATTTCTTTCTTCCGGTTATGAATTATTTCAGCAGGGAAGAACAAAATGCCATGCTGCAGGAAATGTGGGAGTTTGATCGCACAATGATCCATGTAAAATACAGGGAAGTAGTTCGGCGCTCGAGTGAAAGAATTGCTAAATAAAGAAATGATTTTTAAGATGATCAAGGAGAAATGCATGTTGGATAAAATTTTTTCTCTTACCTTGAATCGCCGCCAGTTTATCAAGGCCCTGGCCGGCACAGCTGTGCTTATGCTGGCGGATCTTTTCGGGGTTTCCCACAAGATCCAAGCATCAGATAAGCCCCTTGGAGAAGCCGAAGCAGGCCTGCGTTCATATGTCTGTACCGTTTGCGGATATATTTACGATCCCTCTGTAGGCG
>Ga0272441_10005655_pt1 | contig 21502 bp, 22 predicted proteins | sample SSMProp6N_FD_193582 | JGI IMG/M metagenome (GOLD analysis project Ga0272441, IMG submission 193582) | Marine sediment archaeal communities from Little Sippewissett salt marsh, Falmouth, MA, United States - SSM-Prop-6N | ecosystem: Environmental > Aquatic > Marine > Wetlands > Sediment ... | reverse complement strand
TATCGAACTTTGCGTATCAAGTTCGCAAGTTATGGTTTCGGGCATTGTGCCGGAGAAGCCAGAAAAATGCGATGACCTGGGAACGTTTTAACCGGCTTCCTCCGGAATCGGTGGCCGGAATCAATCGGAATGGGTGGCCGGCTTCGCCCGGAATCGGCGGCCGGAATCGTGCGGAATATGCAACCTTTCGCTGAATGACCGCCTCGTTGACCTGGTGGATAATTTCTTTGAACTTTTCGTACTGCTTGAAAGGGCGTGGTCGCGATCCCAGACTCATTGATATTTGCTCAAGGTATTTTTTTGACTCAGGCGGCAACGTGGTGCGAACTTTCTGGAAAAGCGACTGCAGGGAATCGTAAAAAATGGTGCCCGCCAGCATTTTAAGGACATCTCGACTGAAATGAAGAGCCATGAGCTCGGTGAGGTTAAAGGGTATCGGGAAATGGTGTTTGATCGTGTCAAGCAGGGACCAGAGGCTTTTTCCATCGACCCTTTCGGTGTACATGGGGAAACCGGCCGATTGGAGCGCGTCTAAATCACGATAGACAGTCCTGGGGTGGCAATTGAGGTCACGGGCAATGTCAGCAGCTGATTTTCCCATCCGGGATGAAATGAGCGTCTGTATGATTTTCCACTGCCGCGCCAGTTGATCCCCACGAGCCATGTTTGCACTTTTTTAGCAGTTGAATTCCATTTTGATCAAAAATCAAACCGTTCCTCATGATTATATCGGCGAATTTGTTGAAATATTAAGCGAGAATCATTTGGTAAACCGGATTTCCGCCGCACAGAATCGTTGAGTGCATCAGAGGCCCTTTTCCAAAAATATTTTATTATTTACCATCCAATGTGACCGTATCTGTCAAACCCTTGCTGTATGATGAATCAAAAACACAGCAAAGGAGCGGAATCCCATGACAGAATTAATCAAAAATTACCTGGAAAAAATCCAAATCGGGAAAGGACAGTCCTTCAAAAATTTAACCCTTTATCCCGTGTTGTCAGATGAGGTCATCCCTTTCGATTATTTGACGCTGGATGAAGCCCTATCGCAGCGCCTGATAGAGGTGGTCGAGGTTGATCAACACGGTTCGGTGCCGGAGCTAAAGGTCGTCAATAAATCGGAAAAAATGATTTTGATACTGGACGGAGAGGAGCTGGTCGGTGCTAAGCAAAATCGGATAATCAACACCACAATCCTTATCCCACCAAATGAAACCGTTAAAATTCCGGTCAGCTGCGTTGAACAGGGCAGGTGGTCGTATGATACCCAATCTTTTCGGTCCGAAAACCGACTGGCGCCTTCTACATTAAGGGCCATGAAGGCGCAGCAGGTGCACTTCTCGATGAAACAATCAGGAAATTTCAGGTCAGATCAGGGCGCCATCTGGAATGAAATATCTGAGAAAGCATCTCGCCGGAAAGCTGAGTCCCGAAGCATGGCCATGGCGGAAATTTATAAGAAGGAAAGACCGGTGATTGACGATTATCTGAAAAATTTTAAAATTTTAGATTCGCAGATCGGTGCCATTTTCCAGTTAAACGGGAATGTGGCAGGAATCGAAAGTTTCGGGAAATCAGATACTTTTGAGAAAACATTCAAAAAAATTGTGGAAAGCTATGCCCTTGATGCCATTGACTGGTATGATTCCAAATTTGATAACATAGGGTCAAAAGCAAAAGTTGTGGCATTTTTAAAATCCATAAAAACCATTCAGGCAGACTCTCATCAGTCGGTTGGTTTGGGAACCGATTACAGGCTTGAGTCCAAAAGATGCACCGGCTTCGCTCTTGCTTTCGACGAATTGGTTCTGCATTTGTCGGTTTTCGCAAGAACATCAAATGGTGAGAGATTTGGTCCGTCTGTCAGAATGCAGCGATACTCGACGCGCCGATACAGAAGGAGCCGGTAATTCACATCGTCAGTGAGAGGGAGATACGAAAAATGCCTGTTGCCCTGCTTTCTAAATCAAGATTCATATCGGGTCTGCAATGCCCATTGCGGTTATGGTACCAGTGCTATGAGCCGAAGCTGGCGGCTGTGATTTCCCCGGGGCAGCAGGCCATATTCGATACGGGGTACGAAGTTGGAAAGCTGGCGACCAAACTGTTACCGAAGGGCATTCTCATTGAAGAAGACCATATGCATCATCGCGAGGCGGAAATAACCACCGCTGTACTTTTAAAAAACAAGATGGTTCGAGCCTTATTTGAAGGTGCGTTCACGTTTGATGGAATCAGGATAAGGGCTGATGTGTTAGAGCGGGTCGGCGGCCGCGGATGGAATCTCATCGAGGTGAAATCCTCGACGTCGGTAAAGGAGGTTTATAAACCCGATGTGGCGATCCAATATCACGTATTAAACGGAGCCGGGATTGATGTCCATCGCGCCGGGATTTTACACATAAACAACCAGTACCTTTTTGATGGGTCTAAAATTAATCTGAAGGGATTATTTAATTTCGTCGATGTCACGGATGAAATTCTCGAACTGCAGGATGACATCGTGCGCCAGGCAGATGTCCTTAAGAAAATGCTTTCACAAGCCTCTGCACCGATCGTTTCCCCGTCACGGCATTGTTTCAACCCTTACAAATGCGAGTTCTGGGATCATTGTACGAGGAATATGCCCAAATTCTGGATAATGAACTTGAGCGGAATTTCAAACGGTAAATTCCTGCAATTAAGCGAGACAGGCATTGAAGATATCGCCGATATACCGGACGAATTCCCATTGTCAGCTATTCAGGAACGCATTAAAGACTGCGTTAAGAACAACTCGGAGTATCTATCGCCAGCGCTGATAGGGGAATTACAGGAAGTCGATTATCCGATTCATTTTCTGGATTTCGAAACATTCGGGTCGGCCATCCCCAGATATGCCAATACCCGCCCATATCAGACTATACCGTTTCAATGGTCGGACCACAAATTATCAAGCAGCGGTGATCTCAGCCATAGCGAATACCTTTGTTCTGAAGATAAGGACCCTCGGATTGAATTTATTGAAACATTGCTCTCGGCGCTTGTTTCCAAAGGATCGATTTTTATTTATACCACTTATGAAAAGGGGGTGCTCGAGCAGATGGTCGAACAATTTTCCCAATATAAAAACCGCATAACAGAGATAATAAATCGTTTCAAAGACTTGCACGATATTATTCGCAGAAATTATTACAACCCTGCATTCAATGGATCTTTTTCCCTGAAATCTGTACTGCCTGCACTTGTACCCTCCATGAAATATTCAAATTTGGCCATCCAGGAGGGAACCATCGCATCAGTGGAATATTTGAGAATGATCGACACGGAAACACCATGTATCGAAAAATGTAGAATACAAAAAAATCTTTTAGACTATTGCGGCCAGGACACACTGGGAATGGTTAAAATAAGGGATGAGCTGATCAAACGGGCCCTTTGAATCGCACACTGAACATCGAATAGGGGCAATCAATGCGGAAAACAACGTTATGGATGATATTATTGGTATGTGTGTTCATATATCAGCTGCCTGCGCTTGCTGGCTCCCATAAAGGCTCTGGGAGAGCTGGTTATCTGAAACAGGATAGTTTGGATAAGAGCCGAACCGACATATATGGAAGGGATGGCAGCAGAAAAGGGTATTTGAAACGGGATAGTCTTTTTAAGGATAGAGTGAACATATACAATGAAAAGGGTGAGAGGAAAGGTTATCTGAGAAAAGATACGTTATTTAAAGACCGTACCAATGTATTCGATGAAAACGGGGGACGGAAGGGATACTTGAAAAAGGATAGTTTGTTTGATGACAGGACTAATATATATGACAAGGAGGGAGATCGAAAAGGTTATTTACGGAAAGACAGTTTATTTAAAGATCGGACGAATATCATTAAAGACAAATGAGCATCAGGTATCCCCCAGGATGGGTTTTCCGTTTATATTTCCTGTTGTCCACCACCCCCTTAAAAATACCCATCCTCTTCAGCCATCTTCAAATATTTCTTACCCCTTTCTATTTCGCCTCTTTCTTCAATCAACAGCATTCCGTAATCATGTGCTTGCGGGGCATCAAGACAACCAGCTTTGTCTGCCCTTTCAAACCATTTTTCCGCTTCATCTATATCTAATTTTTCAAGATAGAGAATCGTACCAAGTTGACCGTAAGCAGGCTCAAATCCTTCTTCTGCTGATTTCTGAAAATATTTAAAGCTTTCTTCCCAACTATCTTTACCCAACCATAGCAACACTCCATAATCATAGGCTGCTGGTGCCAAAAGGCTGTCTGATTGTTCTGCCTTTTTGAACCATTCCTCTGCTTCATCAATATTTTCTTTATAAGTGTAAACGATACTTCCGATATCACCGTAGGCCAGTTCATATCCCTGGTTTGCAGATTCAAGCAAATATTTCAGCCCGGTTTCCCAATCCTCCTTTCTTAGATAATGCAACATTCCGTATTCATATCTTGCTGCTGGAAATAGGGAAGCGGATTTTTCTGCCTTTATGAACCATTTTTCAGCTTTATCTGGTTCATTCAGTTCCCGATTCAAAATTATCCCTATCTCGCCATATGCCTTTTGATATCCTAACTTTGCAGCTTTTATAAGATATTTGAGTGCGGAGGTAGGATCATTATTCTGAAAATACAACTCCATTCCGTATTCATATATGGCTGCAACAGAAGATTGATTGGTATTTCCTTTTTGCTTGTGTCTCTTTTTCATCTTTTATGGTGGTCTGCCTTGGAGTATAGATCTCAACCATCCACCCGATTCTTCAATTCCTTACCCACTTTGAAAAAAGGCAGCTTTTTCGGCGCAATCTTAACCTTCTCCCCTGTTTTTGGGTTCCTGCCGGTGTACGAACTGTATTTTTTAACGGAAAAGGAACAAAGACCCCGGATTTCAACGCGGTCCCCTTGTGCCAGTGCGGCGGCTATTTTATCGAAAAAGAGGGTTACAATCTTTTCAGCTTCGGATTTGGTCAGGTTGTTTGAATCTTTCAGCGCCTGGATGAGATCGATTTTGTTCATTCGTTTGTGGCTCCTGCGGATTGGTCCGATTTAAAAAAGAAAGGGTGAGGGATTGGATTGCAGGATAAACCTTTTAGGAAAATTATGTCAAGAAATTAATTGGTTATGCCTTTGTACGATTTAAAAGTGTGGATGTGTTGGGCAGAGTACCGTAAAAAAACCTGCAATTGACGCTGAAATCGAATGACAGTTCTTCAAGGAAAATTCGGTGCCGGAGGATACGGATGGAGGTGTTAAGGTGTTAAGCGAAAAAACGGGGTCTGACGAAAATTTTTTAAATTGAAAAGATGGTCCCGGAATTGATTCAAATGAACCCGACGATTTGAGTTGTACAAGATCTGCAGATCCGATTTACACTCAATATCCGTTTCTCATTTAGATTTTTAACCGCAGGTGACGAGTTTCCTAATTTTCCGTGTTTGAAAAAGAAAGCGGGATATGGTTAAAAATGAGGTGCAGGCGAGCGAGAACGACCAGCAGGGAAGGTATCAGAAGGTTTGGGATGTGGTTTTGAGTGTTTATGAGGGCGTTGATTGGTTTGGCAGATCGTGCTGGTGGGTTGCTATATGGTTTGGCAATCAAAGGCGATTTTAAGAATTTTGAAGTTGGTTTAGATAGCGAGACTGTCAAAAAAGCCCTTTTTGAGCACCTCTTCTATTCCCAAACTTTGATTTTTTCATTGCCCGAGTTGTTGAAGGGAAAGCCTATATTCGTATATTGTTATTCTTCTTTTCACCCGTGAGCTATTTAATATTCTATCTAAACCTCTTTAAGCTGTTGCATAGTTCGTTACTTTCTCTATGTTGTGTACCATGCAGTAGAGCATCCACTGAATGCTAACTTTAATCTTTCCCCTGAGGGTAAAACGATCCATTCGCTTCTGGGATCTGATATTGGCAAACACTGGCTCCACTATGGCCGTGCGTTGCGGTTAGATTTTACGCCCCCTGTCGCTGTCCACTTTTTCAAGCATAGCTTTTGAAAAATTATTTTCCGCCGCACCGATGGGAACATCCAATGTTCTGCGTTTGGCATTTTTACAATGAATACACCTGCTTTTCAGTGAACAGCGGCTGCAATCTGTTGCATCCGCCATATATCGGCGATAGATATTGCGATCTTGTATAAGCCTCTTAACTTTGAGCTTGAGAATTTGGTGTCGGCGTTGAAGGCCTTATCTTCAAAATAATCCTCTTTGAGACCGATCTTTTTAAGATTGTCCTTGCTCCATCAACCATCGGGGCAAGGTGCTGGTTGTCTTGACCGTTGCCAAAAGCCTCCGCATGAATGATTACTTGATGCTCTTTGTCCACTAACGCCTGCGCGTTATAACCCTGGATGGTACCATGGGAGGTCAGCATTTTGGCCGATTCATTATCGGTGACGTTACTTTGCAGTTCCAGGTTATTGGCACCAATCTTAGCGTCGTTTTCCGCCAACCACTTCTCAATTCGTTCGGCTTGCTTATGCAATTTCTCAATTTGCTTCTCACGGCTTGACCCATCGGGCAAATCAGTGTCGTGATCTTGGTCGGTTTTTATCTATTCCTCCAACAATTGTTTAACCTTTTGTTCGATCTTCTCCTTTTTCTTTTTTATATCTGATAGGGTCCCACTCCAACGCTTCGATGCATTGCCTGGAAGTTTTACGCCATCCAGAGCAAAAAAGGTTCCTCCCGGAAGTTTTTCCTGTTCACAGACCAATAATACGTCTCGAAAAAGCGGCAAAATCTCATCTTTCATCGAGCTGACAAAAGCGGCGATTGTACTGCGATCCGGTCGCTGATTGCCCGAAAGTGCGATAAAGGTAACGTTCTCACGACAGGCTCGCTCGATTCTACGAGAGGATATCAACCCACGCGAATAAGCGAACAATACCACTTTTAATAAAATCTTGGGATCATAGGCATGACGACCTGTCTCATCATTTTGATAGTTGTCGTTAAATATGCTCATATCCATCCGCGTTTCAACTAACGTATGAATTGCAAATTCCAAGGTGCCCGGTATCAATTACTCTTCAAAGTACACGGGTATCAGCAGAGTTTGGGAAAAATCATAACGCTTGTATTTAGCCATATCTTTTCTCGTCTTAAATACTTATCGGCCTTAACTATCTGCTAAATACTTCTATCATATAACTATTAATTTATAAAGTAAAAAAACAAAACAAGATCGTTTTTTATGACTACCGGTTGGCATTTTGGTAAGTAACTAAAATATGTGGACTTTACGAATTTCGATCAACTAATTTATACCTTTTTCGACAGTCTCAGCAGAAACCTGAAGTCCGATCCTTGTATGCGCATGGATGGGGTATCTGCCCTTCTACTTGTTAGTTTATGGTTAAGGTGTATGAAGAGATCTTATCCAATTCATCCAAATCCCACTGCAAATCTATTTCTTTAAACATTCTTTTTGCCTTTTTAAAGTACTCTTTCGCGTTCATTCCATCGAGTTCTTTAAATTTACTATCCGGCTCGGATAGATAGCTGCCCACTTCAAAATAGCTCCTGGAGAGTTCAATGAATGCGCCAATTCGTTCTCCCTCGGCAATGCTTCGACGCCACAATTTTAACGCTTTTTTCCTATTGTCGACGAGCCAGTAATAGGTACCCATGATTCTAAGTGCTTCGGTCATGTGATATGCAGATTTCGATGACTTTTTTAAGGCAATTTTTGATGATTCAAATGCTCGTTTTCTATATTCGGATAGGTTTGTTTCAGAACCGGTCTCGAGTCTTTCTTTCATCCTACAAATCTCGATCTTACTTTGAGCTAGCAGGAAAGGAGTGTAAAAATAGGGGATCGGCTTAACCTCCATTAGATAAATTGTAGCTGACAAGAGTGCATCTTCTGCACCGTGAATATCTCCAGAAAGCATTTTTACCTGTGCTCTCATCGTATATAAGTCATTCATGTAAATTCCAGTTTCTGCCTTTTTAACAAATTGGATACCTCTATCTAAAAAAACTGTTGCGGCTTGGATTCTTCGCGTTTTAATCAAAAATCGGGACTTCAATTGATAATATAGAATTTTGGCGTAATCCTGTTCAAACTCTTCATAAATTTCTTTTAACTTTTCAATCATCTCCTGAGCATAATCTAAGCATCCTTTTTCAATGTTTAATAAACCGTGCCAAACGACGTATATCGATACTTCAAATGACTCACCAATTTCTAAACCTCCTGCAACCAAATTGGTGTCATACTCGTTAATTGAAGGCCAGTCTCCTTTCAAAATGTTATGCGTCAGCAACGATACTTCATAGTACAGCCTGAATTCAATGTCATTACTATCAATTTTCTCTTTACAGCGATCCAATATCCTACTACTCAATTTGAATGAAATGCCAAGCCACTGAAATAAAACGGCGCATTCCGCAAACATCCCAAATCCTTTTTCTATTTTAACCAGTTGGAAACTGCTCAGATTCGCCAGTAAATTTATACTTTCAAAAAAGAGCCTTTTTGGGTTTGATACAGCAAGAGCCTTACCTTTTTTATATGTTAAATCAATTATTTTTTTTTCCCGTTCGGTAGGTATCCTCTTGAACCCCTGAAATGGAAAATAAAGACTGAGAAGAAACTTGCTAAATGATAACAATGCGAACCATAAGGATGATAGCCTGTGCTTTGGTGTTTTCACTCGCATATGTGATAAGGCACTGTCATAGTATTCGACCGCTTCGACATACTTTCCCTTGTTGCTGAGGGTAATGGCAATATTTCTCTCAAGCATAGACAATTTTTCGGGATCGGCAGTATTTCCATATTTCTTAAGATAAAGATTAAGTGCCTCACGATAGTAATGCAATGCCTCACTCGAAGCGGAAGATCTCAATGACTCTTCTCCCGCTTTGATCAGGTAATGCTCGGCCTTTTCTTCATTTTTGGCCTTGCTGTAATGAAAAGCCAGCATTCCGTAGAATTCATGAATCCGCTCTTTGAAAATCGTCTCGATGGATTCTGCTACCTTTTCATGGAGCTTTTGTCGCTTCAGGGGTAATATCGATGCATATGCCGACTCCTGTGCAAGCGCATGCTTGAAAAGGTACTCCACCTCCTCCATCCTTTTTCGCTCTTTAATGAGCTGGGCCTCCTTCAGATACCCGAGCCGTTGATCGATTTCTTCAATCCGCTTTGCCACTTCGGCGAGAATCCGGTGGAAAAAGTTTCTGCCAATTACCGACGCTACCTTGATCAAATCACGTGTCCTACCTTCCAGGCGGTCAATCCGTGCCATGAGCACATCGTTGATGGTATAGGGGACGATGGCCGTGTCAATCTTCTCGGTAACGCTAAAGGTGCAGTCTTTGACGACGATGGCACCTTCGTCGATAAGGGATCGTACCACCTCCTCGATAAAGAAGGGGTTTCCGTCCGATCTTTTAACGATAAGATTAATAACAGGATGACGAAGCCCTTTCATTTTCAGCATATTATGGATAAGCGTTTCGCTCATTCGTTCGGTCAGGGGGTTGAGAAAAATTTCAATGGTGTGTTCACAAAACATCTCTTTCGAGGCTTTTACGATTCTATCTCCTGTCTCCTCGTAACAGGGACGAAACACATTGATGAAGAGAATTTTATGGGTTAAAACAAGACGGAAAAAGGATAAGAGGAGCTCAATGCTGCTCGTGTCCGCCCAATGGAGGTCCTCCATCACAAGGACCAAGGGGGCCGATTCAGCCGCTTTGATCAACAGGCTTCTGACATTTTTTAAAATCAGCTTCTCAAGGGCTTCCCCTTCTATCCCCTTTATCCGTTCCGCGTGCCTTCCCGAAAATTTCATCCCCATAAGGGTTGCCACAAAGGGCAGCACTTCGTGGAAATCGTCCACACAAATATTTCTGACGGCTACCTCCAGCTTTGCAAATGCCTTCAGCTCGCCATCATTTTCCATGATCCGGGCCCACTGCTTTAAAATGTCGATGATGGGGTGAAAGGGTAGATTTCGTCCTATTGAAATAGCCCTTCCCTCCAGAAGCGTAACCCGCTTTATCACCTCCCTTTTTTTCAGTTCAGCCACCAGCCTGGATTTTCCAATGCCTGCCTCGCCGATAATATTAACAATCGATCCCTGGCCGTTGATGGCCTTCATCACCTGAAATTCCAGCTTATCAAGCTCGCTTTCCCGGCCCACCATTTCGGAGAAAATCATCCGCTCAGCGCCAAGTCTGGGGCGATACACATCTTTTTTGGCGGATAGCAGCTTATAAATTGAAACCGATTGCGTCTTCCCTTTGACCCTTTGAGTTCCGATATCCTCAAAACAGAAAAGCCCTTCGGTTAAATTATACGTTTTTTCTGTTACATAAGTGCATCCTGGCTCCGATAACCCTTCCATTCTTGACGCAAGATTAACGGTATCGCCTACCGCTTTGAACTCCACCCGAAGGTCGTTGCCCAGACTCCCCAAAACTACGGGCCCTGTGTTAATTCCGACTCGCATCTTCAGTGGTAGCTTCTGTTCTTTGCTTAAGCTGTTCATTTCTCGATGGATTGACAAAGCGGACCGAAGCGCCCATTGCGGTGCATTTTCAACCGTTATTGGGGCACCGAAAAGGGCCATGATTCCATCACCGGTGAACTCATTGACCGTGCCTTCGTAGTTGTGCACATTGCGGATTAAGATTTCATAAATCCGATCCATAAGGGAATACGCTTTTTCGGGTCCCAGCCGCTCAACCAAAGGAGTGAACCCTTCCATGTCACAGAACATTACCGTGACCTGTTTGCGTTCGCCTTCGATTTTTTCCTTTTCAGAGAGAATTTTTTCGGTAAGCCCCTTGGGTAGATATCGCTGGATCTTCAAAAGTTTTTGATCAAGGGTGACAACATGTCGCGTCGAATTGCCGGAACGGGTAAGGTCGTTTCCACACGTATTGCAGAACTTTGCGCCTTTTGGGTTTTTATGCCTGCATTTTGGGCAGTCCATTTTTTTGTTGCCCCAAGAATTAAAATCGGTATGAAAAAGATGCCGTCAGAGAATGAAATAAAGAATCGCTAAACTCGCCAACTATTCCATTCACGTTGTAATCAGACGCATCAATTGTTCTATCCATATAATGACCGTAAGAGTAAGCGAGGCCAATCTCAATATTTGGCTTTATTGAATAAGAGACACCTGCAGCTAACCAGAGGAGATCCGAATCTGGCAAATCGAAACTAAGCGTTCGCTCTGGTACCGGTGTCTTTTCATAGGATATACCAAGCATTAGTTTCAGGTTATCACTGTGCAGATAGCTTGCCCCAAAACGAAAATTGCTGCTGTCATCCCAATCTCGTGGCCGTGATCCTCCTAAAGTCAATTCGACAATCGGATCGTCGAAGTTGAGATCCAAATCGTTAAAAGCCGACCAAAAAATTCGCTCATAAACAAATTCAAGTGTCGCTTTACCAATAGTTTTAGATATAGCCAAAGAGAGCATTGCCGGAAGCGGTATTGAAGTGCGCCCTGATACATTGTCGAATGTATAAACCTGTCCTGTTAAAGGATTAGTTGTGTACCCAGAACCTGATCCCTCAATATCTACTTTGATCTCAGATCGAAAAGTGGTCGAAATACGAAGAGAGTCTGTTAAATTTGCTGTTGCTGCCAGATTAAATCCCACTTCCCATGCATCACCTTCTACATCCTGGCGATATCCTTGGCTTAGCATTTGATCAAACCCAGGTGGTAATTGAGCCTTCAATTCAGCATCGGCATAAACGATGCGCAGACCACCAGCTAAAGAAATACGAGAGTTAATCATGTAGGCTACAGAGGGGTTTATCATAATGACACGTAACATTGACTCTTCTGCCGTCGCTTCTTGAAAGACCGCATCCCAGCGCTGCGCAATTCCTGCTGGCTCCAATATTGAAGCACCAAAACGCCATTTGCCGTATTTTGGAGAAACGAAATGAAGGAATGGAAGGACTTCTTTCTCATCCTTAGATTCTGCGGGCGCAGGAATACCATACACGGTACCGTCAAAAGTTATTCCTGGACGCTTAATATAAGTCGCTCCTACGTCTACCTTTGCAGCTTCATTTAGCCAGACCATGTTTGCCGGGTTGAAATACGCACTATCCACTGAGTCCGTGTTCGCTACGTAGGCGCTAGCCAATCCAAAGGAACGCACCGAATGGGAACTTATCAAATAGCCAGACCCCCAAGACGATGCCGAGCACGCAAGGATACCCGCAACAAAAGTCAACAAGAATAATTTCAAAATAACCTCCTTTCTCACCAACGGTATTTTGAGACATAAAAATCATCAGGAGCTAATTGATGTAGTAGTATTCTACTCCTATTTTGTGCAATATTTGCTTTCAATGGGAGCAGAACATATCCGAAAGGAAGTTTAATAATTTACTAAACAAACTATAATTTAGCCCATCATCCGAAGATCAAAATTATTAAAGACAAAGGCAGAATACCGTTTGCTGAGAACTGAGCCATGTTTAGTAATGCTAAATTTATTGTCTTGCCTAAAACTGACGTCATTAATTGAGGAAAAAGGGATGCAAATAACGGCAGTAGATGTGAATGAGGGCAGCTTGAAATTCAGGCAGCTTGATTAGCAGTGCTCAATAGGTAATTAGTGTCGAAGCCTGCAACTATTTCAATTACATTGTAAAACATATAATCCAGTAAAAACTCAAATGTCAATACATCGGAGAAACCTATCGGCAAAAATACACAAAACCTGAATAATAGTAAAATTTCAGATACTTTATGTTAAACGGTTTCTGATGAGAGGGTTTGAGCGCCAAATACCATGATAGTATCTGAAAAATTGTCAAATTTCATATACGTTAAGAGTATCCCTATCCTTGCTACTTCGCAAAATCCATCACCATCGATTGCCAGTCCATTTCATTTTGCCATTACTGTCCTCACCTATCCACCCGATCCTTCAATTCCTTGCCCACCTTGAAAAAAGGCAATTTTTTCGGTTTGATCTTTACCAGTTCGCCGGTTTTTGGGTTCCGCCCGGTATATCCACCATATTTTTTCACGAAAAAGGAACACAGACCCCGGATTTCAACTCGATCCCCTTGTGCCAGCGCATCGGACATTTTGTCAAAAAAAGGTTAAGATCTTTTCAGCCTCGGATTTGGGCAGGTGGCTTGAATCTTTCAACGCCCCTGGGTTTTCTGAGTTTGGACGATTTTCATTATCAATTTGACCGTAAACAGTCGTTGTTTATATTTCTTTATAGTCCTTGTAACTATTTTCTCTGATATAATCCAATCAGCTCTGCCGTATCAAGAATATGTCCTTTCATAGCGCTTTTGAGTATTGCTGTTGTTGGGTGTTTAAGGTCTGAAAGTATAATATTCAACGCATAGAGTTTGAAAAAATATCTGTGTTGCCCTATTGGCGGGCAGGGCCCCCCGTAGCCAGTTCTTTTCCAATCATTGAGACCCTGCAAGGTTCCATCAGGCACCCCGTCACCATAAATGCGATTCCCGTCTTGAATGACGTCGCCAAGGTTCACACCGATTCTGAAATTCATTTTACGATTTTCAGGCAGCTTTCCATTTTGCACACGGAGCCCTTCCTGGATTGCAACTGCACATGAGACGGCATCAACGATGCTCCTAAATTCAGACAAAATGTTATCGCCCGGAGAGTCTACAACCCGCCCATTGAATGCCTGGACTTTTTCGAAAATTAGTTCTCGATAAGATTTGAGGGTACTGACGGTTGCGAACTCATTATCACCCATAAGGCGGCTGTACCCAGCGACATCAGCGCTGAGGATGGCGGTAAGTTTGCGTCTGTAGTTTTCAACAGCCATGATAGCCTTCCAAAACTAAACGCATTAAAATTATTTGGAATTACGGATTGGGAGGGGCGAGGTCGACGAGGAGCTCAGCTAAAAAACAGGCAGACCAACTTCGGTTTGAGTCCAGCTTAAAAATAAATAGTGTGAAATCGCAAAATTTGTCAAGATTTTTGAGATGTTGATGTAGGATAGCATATATTTTGAAGGCTTTCAATCCTGGCTTCATTTTACAAATGGAACTGAAAAACCGCAGACTTATGGGGATTGGCAAATGTAAACTTAATGGACATACCTCTATTTCGCTGCACACGGTAATCTGAAAACGTTTCTGTTGGATTACCGCCTATTTCTCATGAAAAATTTTCAAAAAATACGAATCGAGGGTGGTGAGGAATATTGGAGCTGCGGTAAGAAACACCTTCCCACGAATTGGAACTGGAAACCCTGGCACTTTCTCGAACGGCTGTGTCGTAGCCAGGGTCTCGATAATTTTACCGTAAGGGAAATCCTCGTGGAGCACCTGGAAAGGAAGCTGGAATGCGAGTGTCAGGTCCTATATGATGAGAGGGAATTGCGGAAGGAGGCCCTTAAGAGGCAATTCGGGGTTGATTTTGACAGAGGGGAGGTCGGACTGATGGATTGAGACCGGAACTGCAGAACCGTTTTTGACTGAAATGCGGAATGGAATTTGGGATTTTAGGGTCAGATGACGGGATGGCTGGAATTTCGGGTTGGGAAAGAAAAATGGGGTTATAGACTGGGGCCGAGCATCTGTTTATTGGCAAATGGATTCGAGCATCATAATTGTTATGGTTAAGATATTTAGAAAGTATATGCAAATTCAGTGAGTTGAAGGTATTGGCAAGTATCCGTAAATTCGATTGAAAAAGGCAGACTAAAACATATAGTGCCTGCCTTTTTTCATTAAGGTGATTTTTACGAACCAAATATCACAAAAAAATTGTGTTGTTTCATTAAATTGGGCAAAGCTACTTCAGAGGTGAATTGGCTGTCACAAAATAATAATTACTGTTGAATGAAAGGGGCATAATCTACCTGTATTTTCCGATCACTGCCACGCGTTTTTCATCTGGCAGGGATTTAAGATAGGATTTCCAGCCTGGACACCATCCAATATGCCATTTCCAGATCCGTCCCAACATTGACCGAGGGTTCTGGTCGTATTTCGCGCGGAACTTACATTTCTCACAATTGTTCACTTTTGCCTCCCTATTTCTTTTGATATCATTTATTTGCCATTAGTTTTTAGCAGTTGCAAGATTTATTCATCATCTGCTGGCAAGGCAAATCAATGGTCTTTTTATCTCCTATGAGTTCACTGACCGTGTTGGCCAGTGCAACATGGGCGCCCTTTTTAACCTGTTCTGCGATATCAGATGCCCGCTTAATCTCTGCGGATGTGATACCGGAGCTTATTGCTTTTTCAAAGATGTGCTCGAAGCAGGGTATACAATTAGATGCCGTAGCAGCGCCAATTGCAATAAGATTCTCGGTTTTTTCCTCTAAAATCAGCTTTTCCATCTTATTTTGTACCGGTTTCATAACTTATCCCTCCTCAATTACTTATTATTGGAAAATTGGATTGTTGGATTTATTTGCTGAGGCCTCTTTTTATGTTAAACACTCATGGCCCTTGGGACCACCACGGTGAATGAAAATTCTATTTTCGTGTTAAACACTCATGGCCCTGCGGGCCGCCACGGTGAATGAAAATTCTATTTTCGTGTTAAATGGGTGTATTCAAATTATTGTCTCCGCAACACCACTGGACAACAGATCACCTTATTTCTTCAAAACTTCGATTTTATACCGAGTCATAAACTGACCCACCGCACGGAATGATTCGGCTGGTGAACAAGCGGAGTGACGTTGTTTAGTTCCAGCGATATGTTACATGGCAGGCGAAACTGCGGTTGAATGCTCATAATACCTTCGCTTCTCATGCCTTGGAATACCTTGCATGATGTCTGTTTGGCCGCATCATGGATCGTATCCACCGCAGCTTCACAACCCAGCACGACCAATGCATCATATTGGCTTGCATGCTTTAAAAGCTTTTTCCGACGCCGTATCGTCCACATGCAAACGACAAACTGATGTGGCCAATAGCTCCTAAAAACATCTGCTTTGACGCCCTTTTCCTCCAAATTGGATTTGATGGTTTCTATGAGTTCTTCATAAGGAGCTGTTTTTAGAAACTTCCGCAGAAACTCAAAATAGGGTCGATTTGTTCTGACGGCCATACTGGCCGCCGGACAGAATCGGCAAGGGATAATCAAAACAGATTTAAAGCTTTCAAGTTCAGGATATTCATCGATTTGTTTTAAATATACAGGCATTGCACCTCCATCAATTCTTCTTTATTCAGAATCCGTAGAATCGGTTAATGTTCTTCTTTTATCTTCGTATTCCTCCTTGTCGATCTCACCCGAAGCATACCGCTTGTCGAGTATATCTATTGCGGATTCCGATTTTCTGGTTTGATCGTTGTCAATGTCGCGGGGACTAAAACAGCACATCCTGAAACCCCGTCTTCCCCTCATTATGAAAAAACACAGAATCATCATAAAGACCGGAAATATCCACCAGTAAGAATTCCACGTAAATTCTGAACCATACATATGCATTTCCTCCTTTTCCTCCACGACTGATGTTAAGGCTTTTGGCCGGTGGACACACATTTGAGCTCAATTTTGGACAATGTGCGATGATGACCGGCCGGGGTGATATCCCTCTTGTACGGTTGAAGTGCAAGCCCATAGCCAATCAAAAAATGCTCTTTCCCGTCACTTCATCCCTTCTAATCCCATAGACGAAAGCGCCAAAGAAAAGGATACACAAGCAATCCATTTTTTTTGAAATGAAAAAACTGGAGATCTCAAAGTGGGCGTTATGAGAAGAGGATAGACTTTGAAATCGGAATCATATCTATCTATTTGGGGACTTTAGGCAATATCTGGATTTGTTTTCGATCGCAGGCAATGGTGCTCTTATCGGTGTAATAAAATTCGCATGCTTCATTTAGTAATGATTTCAATTTGGCCCTGGCGCGGTGAAGTCTAATTTTTACATTGTTAAGTGATATGCCAAGAATTTCGGCAATTTCCTTGTTTGCCAAGCCTTCTATCTCACTGAGAACAATAACGGTCTTGTAGTCGGGGGGCAGGTTGTCGATATATTCATTAATACATTCACTCATTTCCTTTTGAATCACAAGTTGGTCTGTGGCAGGGGACTTATGATCCTCCAGAACACATTTGGGATCACTATCAGCACCATCTTCAATAGCAATGTGTTCCGTTGCATGTTTGTATGCTGCAGACCGGCATTTATCGATTGCAGCGTTAGTCGCAATACGATATATCCATGTTGAAAGTTTGGATTCCCCTTGAAATCCTTCAAGACCGCTATTTATTTTATTAAACACATCCTGTGTAATATCCTCAGCCTCAGTAGGTCCTACCATTCTTGATAAATATTGGAATATTCTCGGATGATAATTATCGTAGATTTTCTTAAAATCGTTATCGGGGTTCATTACAGTGCCCTCTGCCTGAAACAGAGCAAAACCCTTGCATTGCCTAAAACACGCTAAATCGGTAAATATTACACACAAAATTCAAGGTTAGATATTTTTACCAGCTTCTCCGGTTAAATGTCAATTTTCCAGACATATTGATCAAGGCGAGCTGGACCCTACCAGCCCTAATTTTAACAATCCACATAGGACCCAGCCGCGGATGAACTGAAACGATTTAAAACTGTCAGAACTGAAAATCGGTTTTCAATCCAATACCCGTTTCTTATTTAGATTTTTAACAACAAAATAAAAATTTGGTACTTTTTTAGTGTCGTCACTGTCACCATTGTTATATTCGCCCTACTCAGGAATCTTCACATCGTCATCATCATATATCCCGTTTTCGGCGGTTGTGTGACATGCTATACAGTTCGAAAATGAGCCAATGGATTTACGCTTGAAAATATCAGGGTCCAAATCATGATGCTTTTTACGGATATAAGGAATATCGGTAATCCGCATGGGTACCTGACCTCCCAAGCATCTCATGATTTTTAATGATCGCTCTGCTGAAGAGTTCTCCGCACTATTCGTTTCAAGATAATCTGAAATGTTTTTTATTGTAGCCGAATCGGTCACAATTTCCCCTCCGAAATGGTTATCAAGCTGATTTAATATTTTTAGCCATGACGAAGACGGTAACAGCCCAGGTTGATATGCGAAATGACACTCGCCACATGTTTCTTTATATGTTTGGTTGGTCACCGGCTTAAAGTGATCGTTGTTGTCATGATCGTTTCTATCATCATCAATCTTTTGACGTCCCCCTCGATACCGGTATCTTTTTTTATTATGGTCATCATCGGAAAGAGCTTCGAAAATACAACTGAATGTCACAAAAAACGAAACTGTAAATATGATGTATTTGGTAGAAGGTTTCATTTTATCTCCTGTTCAATAACATTGAGGTTAAAATGAATCGTAACCATTGGAAATTTAACCTTTGAACCGAGTCAATTTACCAATATTTGCTCTGGTGACCTTACGTATTAACTTAAAAGACCCGACCAGTAATTTTAGAATCAATATCACCAAGATTTTGCAAACGATAAAGAAGGTTTTTAATTTGTCTTTTGAAATAATCCTGTTGAAGAGTATTGGTTCAAATTTTATTCCAGTTCGGTGCGTCTTGTTGCTAACAGAATCGTTTTTAGTATACACTTTTGTCTTTAACTCTATATCCTTTCCTAAACTTCGACATATACCTCCTGTATCTGAATAATAAATCGCGCAACTCTTGCAGAAATATTTGGTACCTTCCCAATCCGGCAATTGAATAAGTTTTTGCAGAAATTCTAATTTTCCAATTCCGGTTCGTTTGGTTTCACCACGTTCAAGGAACAAGATGCTACCATTTATAAAACATCTTCCTTCAATTAAACTGTTCAAACCGCTACATGATTTCCAAAACAGTTGGCCGTTGGGTTTTTTCATGATTTCATATTGGTTTAGTTTATAAGAAGTATCTCCGCTTTTATAAGTTTCAATCGACTTATACTCATTTTTTGTAACCCCTGCTTGAATTGATTCATTTTCTCGGAGAATAGTTTCATCCTGCAAGTGGTTGTTGCTTCTCTCAAGAAATGTTTTGATTCTACCGGTTTTACATTCATAAATCTTGTAACTCGTGCAGTAGTATTTAGTTTTTTTCCATTTCGGTAATTTTTTGAGGTGATCCAGAAACTCTCCCTTTAAAAATCCAGGTCCTGCATTAACACCCGGCATTAAATAAAGAATATCTTCATTTATAAAGCATTTTCCATTTTTGAAACTACCTAAACCAAAATGGCATTCCCACACCAAATCACCGTACACGTTCTCGATAATTTTATACTCGGATAATTTATGGGCGATTGTTTGCATAATTTGCCTGTTACTTTATTAATAATATATTCCAAATCTTAAAATGGAAACCAGATGTTTTAAAAAATAGAGACTGTTCAGGCGTGAAAATACAGGTCTTATCGAAAAAGGGATTATATAAGAAGAGAGAGATTTTGCAGATAAGCAGGTAGAGATCGAGTCTTTAACGGTTTAATATGATGAGGAAAAATTATATTTACTAAATCGATATTGGACTGGTAATCAGATAAATCAAATAAAATAGATGGTGCAAAGAGTATTTCAGTTTTAGTTATCGAGTGGGCACCGTTTGACGCCTTAAGAGTTTGTATGTCCTCCAGATTACAACTTTTACACTGTGTTCCTAAACAGCGAGTATGAAATAGAGAACTTATACTTGACAGTTCTTTACCTTGAAGACCATGTAGACATGTCGCTCCGCAAAGACACGCCTGCGGTAACAGACTGTTCGAAAAAAGTCCTATGATGAGAAATTTTATAAAATACAGTCTGAATATTTTTAAATTTCTCGGCATATTATTCTACATGATATACCAATTCGAGAATGCCAACGGTCAAAACAGATAATTGTTTTTTAATAACACATTTTCAGAATGTTATACAAGACACTTTGGATATTTATTCAGAAACAAAAATTATAATCCGTAAATTATAGATGAAACTTTGTAATTGGATATACAGTCTGGTTATATTCAAAAAATCCGGCTTTTCTAACCTTTTATGGCTTGATGTTTGGCTGCAAATCCAATGCCTCGCGCAGAAAGGACACGGCTCGCTTTCGACTATCATATGCCGCCTCTGGATCCCACTGAAGAATGGCGGTCTGGTTCTTTGCAAATGGTGCGTAACCCTTCCAGGACCCTGCGCGATCGAATCCATGATGAGCATCGGGATACAATTTCAAAGAAACTACGCCTGGTTGTTTCTCGTTCAACCAATCGCAAAAGTTCTTGCAAGTCTCTCCGTCGCCCCAGGAATCTTTCTCTCCGCTCATTATAAGTATCGGAGCTCCTGTTGGTCCGGTCGAATCGAAGTGTTTCTTGAGCCGTTTGCAGGCGGGATAGAATCCAACGTGAGCGGTAAATCCTTGCTCGTCAGGACCGAGCCACTTCTTGACAACTTTGCGTGAAGCAGCTGTTACGCTAATATGACCACCGAGCGAAAACCCCATGATAGCAACACGTTCTGGATCAATACGGGGATTTGAACGTATGGCCACTAATGCTCCAAAAGCCCAAGGCAGAAAAGTTTCAACGGGCGGCCGATCAGAGGGACCAGTGTAAATATTGCTTTTAAAATCAACCTCAAATGTTGCTATTCCCGCTTCCAGAAGTGCGGGGCGATGAAATTCGTATCTACTATCCGGTCCTGCTGTCCCATGAAATAGAATCACCACGGGCACTTTTTGCTGAGGCGCTTCAGGTAACGTTAATATACCGCTAAAATTCTTGGTTGTCGGTTCAAGGCCCTTGAATCTAATAGTTTGGCGGTTTACCTGCGATGTACACTCAGGTAATGCAATTAAAATAAATAATGCCAATGATATCCGAACCCATGCCATTGAAATTCTCTTGCAGTTAATAATTGAAAGATATCGTATGATCCAGAAGCTTTGTGTTACATTATGATTTTCTGGCAAATATCGGAAACCTCGAAACGTGCATAATCGTAACCATTCGAAATAATAACGATTTATAAGATACTTTCTGGCTATTCCAGCTATAACCTGCCCATTGTTAGTGTGTCAAATCAAAATTGTTATCGATCAGTTAACCAGCAATCAAAAATTACAGGAACAATGATTAAAATGATGCCAATTCCACTTAATGAGAAGGTATTGCAGAAGGATGCCCTAATGGGGAAAATCGGCGTTGATTTTGAGAGCGGGGAGGTAGGGTTGTTGGATTGAGACCGGAACTGCAGAACCGTTTTCAGCTGAAATGCGAAATGGAATTTGGAATTTTGGGGTCAGATGACGGGTTGGTTGAATTTTGGGCTTGGGAAAGAAAATGGGGATAAAGATTGGGGCCGAGCATCTGTTTATTGACAAATGGATTCGAGCATCATAAATGCTATGGTTAAGATAGCCAAAAAGTATATGAAATTTCAGTCAGTTGAAGGTATTGGCAAGATAGCTGTAATATCCGCCCCTCCTATTTTCGTGTGATACACGAAACAAAGCTTGATCGATAAAAAAATGATGATTCTCCTTGTTCAATTATTTCTATCCCTTGCCACC
>Ga0272441_10005653_pt1 | contig 21504 bp, 18 predicted proteins | sample SSMProp6N_FD_193582 | JGI IMG/M metagenome (GOLD analysis project Ga0272441, IMG submission 193582) | Marine sediment archaeal communities from Little Sippewissett salt marsh, Falmouth, MA, United States - SSM-Prop-6N | ecosystem: Environmental > Aquatic > Marine > Wetlands > Sediment ... | reverse complement strand
AGGGGAAGGCGGTCGCCGGCCTCGATGGGGTTTTGAAGAATCTGCCCGGTTCAACCTGGCAGAGACTCTGCGATGTCCCGGAGGAAACGCTCGACCGCCTCCAGGAGAAGGGCGAGGCGAGAACGGGCAAACCGGTCTCTAATCTCAACAACATCTACCGCCTGAGAATTCCGGAGGACAACGACGCCTGGGAAGTGAGCCGCCGCCTGGAAAAGCTCGACGGCGTGGAGCTCGCCCGCCCGGTCTCGCTGCCGGTTCCGCCCCCAGTCCCGAATTACCAGCCCAACCAGGGTTATCTCAAGCCGGCGAGTTCCACCCCCACCGGGATCAACGCCGAGTACGCCTGGACCAAGACCGGCGGAACCGGGGCCGGGATCACCGTCTGCGATATTGAAGGGGGATGGACTTACAATCACGTCGATCTGACCAAGCTGGTGGGCTCGCAGATCAATACAAATTGCGCTTTAAGTGATACCGACCACGGGACGGCGGTGGCCGGAGAGCTGATCGCGAACGACAACGGCTGGGGCGTGAAGGGGATCTGCTACGGCGCCACCATGAAGACCTGCTGCACCGAGTACGGCTCCCCCTCATCCTGGAATCCCGGCGGGGCGATCGCGGTGGCGGCGGCGACCCTCCAGGCGGGGGATGTCATACTCCTGGAGATGCAATGGTGGTGGCGGTGGAACCCGGGCGGATATTACGATTATATCCCGATCGAGTGGTACCTGGTCGAGTACCCGGTCACCCAGCAGACCAATAATTCGGTTTACGCGGCGATCGTCAACGCCGTTTCCAACGGGATCCACGTTGTCGAAGCGGCCGCCAACGGCTACTTCAACCTCGACAGCCTGACCTGGCTGGCCGACTCCGGAGCGATCATCGTGGGCGCGGGGGGTGCTTATACCGGAGGAGGTTGGCCGGCGGGCGACCTGGAGAGACTTTCCTTTTCCGACTACGGGAGCCGGGTGAACGTTCAGGGCTGGGGGGAGGATGTTTATACGACCGGTTACGGGGACCTCTATTCCGCCGGGGGGGTGAACTACTATTACACGGACGATTTTTCCGGGACCTCGAGCGCCTCCCCGATCGTCGCCGGGGCGGTCGCCTGCTGCCTGGGCTACTGGACGGGAGGCCTCGGCCAGCCCAAGAATTCTCTGACTCCCTCGCAGATGCGGACGCTCCTGATCAGCACCGGAACCCCCCAGGTAAGTCCGGGGACCGGCCACATCGGCCCCCGCCCCGATCTTCTGGCGGCCTTTCAGTACCTGGAAAGCATCGCCCCGTCTTCTTCGGGCTACCGGGTATTAGGCGGCGGCGACTACAACAATGACTCTTATGACGACATCGCCATCTTCCGTCCCTCCTCGGGGCTGTGGTCGATCCGGGGGATAACCCGGGTTTACTACGGCTCTGCTTCCGACATCCCGGTTCCCGGCGACTACAACAATGACTCTTATGACAACATCGCCATCTTCCGTCCCTCCTCGGGGCTGTGGTCGATCCGGGGGATAACCCGGGTTTACTACGGCTCCTCGTCCGACATGCCGGTCCCGGGCGATTACAACGGTGACGGAAAATGCGATTTCGGGATCTTCCGCTCCAGCTCCGGCCTTTGGGCGGTCCGGTACATCACCCGGGCCTACTACGGTTCCTCATCGGACCTGCCGGTTCCGGGTGACTACAATGATAACGGCGGCGCCGACATCGCGGTCTTCCGGCAATCCTCGGGTCTGTGGTCGGTGAAGGGGTTTACCAGGCTCTATTTCGGGGGATCGGATGACATACCGGTACCGATGTGGTTCCAGGGCACTCGTCATTACGATCCCGCGATTTACCGACCATCCTGCGGTCTCTGGGCCCAGAGGGGGAAAACCCGGGTTTATTTCGGCAGTTCCTCGGACCAGCCGGTTCCGTCCGACATGGACGATACTTACGGTGACGACTTCGTGATTTTCCGGGAGAGCTCTGGCCTCTGGGCGATCCGGAACTACAGCCGGGTTTACTACGGGACCAGCGGCGACATCCCGGTGACGAGATAAAGGTTACTAAAAAGTTACTGAGAAGTTACTAAAGGTTACTAATGGTTGCCAATTGGTTACTCCAAATTTCGGAGGCAAACAGACCCGGATTACTGATCACTGTTTACTGATTACTGATTACTGGACAAAGAGGGTCTTTATTTATTTACTTTCTCAGCGTCCGATAGCACGGGGAAATCGGCTGTTGAAAAACCGGGAACCTTAATGAAAAAGGAGGAGGAAAATAATGTCACTTAAAAAAGCATGGGGAGATTTCAAACCAGCTCCGCGCCTTATCCCGGTGGCTCTTTTGAGCCTGGCCGTACTATTATCTGCCGGTCCGGTTTCTGCCGGCCGTTACGGTCTCATGGTCGGGATCGATCACTACGATCCCGCTTACGGCCCGGGAGATCTGGGAAGCTGCATCAACGACGCCAACGGATTCAGGGACTGCCTCCTTGAAGATAGCAGCCGCTGGAATGCTTCAAACATAACCACCATCACCGATTCGGGAGCCAAGAAATACTTGATCAGGAGCCGGCTTTCCACACTGGCCGGCACGGCGTCCTCCGGGGACCTGGTGGTTTATTTCCACTCCAGCCACGGGGGTTCCAACGGCGGCACCAGCACCTACCTCTGCTCCTACAACGCCGATTACAACGACTGGGAGCTCGCCGCCGATCTGTCCAACTTTGCCAATGGTGTCAGCGTCATCATTGTTATCGACGCCTGCTATTCGGGAGGAATGTTCAAAGAGAACGGGGAGTTCGTCTGGCCCTTCGCCCGCAATGTTCTGGAGAACCTGGAAAGGATCAAACGGGCCAAAGGAATCAGCCGGGGCCCGGACGTGGCCTTTATGACCGCCTGCGATTATTACGAGACCTGCTGGGCGGGCGATCCCTACAGCCTCTTCGCGGGGTACCTGATCGAAGGATTCACCAGCGGTGACGGCAACGGCGACGGAAACTTCACCTTCAAAGAGCTTTTTGATTACGCCTACCCCCGTGCCCTGGCCGAGAACCCCTCCCAGCACGCCCAGAGCAGCAACAATACGCTTTTATCCGCCACGATCGCGGCCGGCGTCTCATCCGGCGTCCCTCTCCAGCTTTTCGCGGGAGATTTCAACGCCGACAGCTATTCCGACATCGCCGTCTTCAGGGCTTCCAGCGGACTCTGGTCGGTGCGGGGCATAACGCGGGTTTACTTCGGCCAGTCCGGTGATATCCCGATCCCCGCCGATTTCGACGGGGACTCAACAGCCGATATGGCCGTCTTCCGTCCCTCGAACGGTCTCTGGGCGGTGCGCGGTGTGACCCGTTTTTACTACGGCGCCTCCGGAGATACACCGATCCCGATGAACTACCATGTGGGTGTTGCTACCGCAGGGATTTTCCGCCCCTCAAACGGCCTCTGGTCATTCCGGGGAGCGGGAACAGCCTATTTCGGACAGTCGGGCGATATCCCGGTTCCCGGTCCCTACGTCACCCGGGACGGGAGGTGGGGGCATGTCTGGTGCGCGATCTTCCGTCCCTCGAACGGCCTCTGGGCTCTTGAGAACGGCTCGCGTTTTTACTTCGGCCGGAGCGGAGATATACCGGTTCCGGGGGCCTACACTACCGGCGAAACCGATCCCTGGCAGGCGGCGATCTTCCGTCCTTCCTCGGGGCTGTGGTCGGTGCGCGGGGTGACGAGGGCGTATTTCGGGGGCAGCAGCGATACCCCGGTTCCCGCGGATTACTCCTGCACCTGGGGCGATGAGATGGCGATCTTCCGTCCTTCCTCCGGCCTCTGGGCGATCAGGAACCGCACCCGGATTTATTATGGGAGCACCGCCGATATCCCGGTGACGAGATAGTTATAGGAAACAGCGAGTAGCGAGACCGGAAAACGGAGATCGGTTGTTAGAAAACCGAAAACAGTAGAGAAAACTGAAATCCGAGGAGAGTCGGAACCTGATTTCCGATCTCCGATTTCTCTACTGTTTTCAGATTTCATCCCACAGTTTTCCGATTTTGCGACCACGGATTATGGATCGCTGCTTAACTTTCACTGGCCGCTCCGTTCCTCCCGAAATAACTGAACCAGGCGGCGCAGGTACCTTCCGAAGACACCATGCAGGGGCCCAGGGGGTGGGAGGGGGAGCAATCCTTACCGAAAGCCGGGCAATCCTCTGGTTCCTTGACCCCCCGGAGAATCTCTCCGCAGATACAGCGGGGATCTTCCCGGGCGGGTGGGACTTTCACCGGATCCGCCTTTTCAATATCAAAATCCCGAAAAGTAGAGCGGAAGAAGAAACCGCTGGCGGGAATCGTTCCCAGTCCCCGCCAGGGAGAGTCTTTCACCAGAAAAACTTCCTTCACGGCTTGCCGGGCTTTCGGGTTGCCCTCATCCCGGACCGCCCGCGGGTAGAGGTTCTTCGTTTCAGCTTTCCCTTCTTTGGTCAGCCGAACCAGCTCCCGGATGGCGAGCAGTATGTCCAGCGGTTCGAAACCGGCGATCACGCAGGGGATTCCGTATCTTCGGGATATTTTCCGGTAAGGGCTTTTCCCGATGATCACGCTGACGTGCCCCGGGCAGAGAAAGCCGTCGATTTGATTCTCGCCGCCGTTCATGATCACCTCCATCGCCGGCGGTATCAGTTTGCCGGCCGAGAGGAAAAACAGGTTATTCAGCGAGGATTGGCGGGTCTCGATCGCCGCCGCCGCCGTGGCGGGCATGGTGGTTTCAAAACCGATGGCGAGAAAAATAACTTTTTTCCGGGGATGGGCCCGGGCCAGCTTGAGAATTTCCAGGGGGGAATAGACCAGCCGGATGTCGGCTCCCCGGGCTTTTTCCCGCCGGAGGGAAGAGCTGGAGCCGGGGACGCCGAGCATGTCCCCGAACGTGGCGATGATGGTTTCCGGTTTCCGGGCATAGGCGATTATTCTGTCGATGGTTTCTTGCGGCGTCACGCAGACCGGGCAGCCCGGCCCCGAAAGGAGCCGGACATTCGGAGGAAGGAGGGATTTCAGGCCCGAGCGGAAGATGGAGACGGTGTGGGTCCCGCAGACTTCCATCAAGGTTACGGGCCGCCCGGCGCTTTCGACGGCGATCCGGCGGGAGAGTTTACGGGCCAGGGCGGGGTTTCTGAATTCGCTTAAGAATTTCAAAGCGGTCAAGGAACGGCTTCTTCGATCTCCCGGAGCAGGGAGAGGGTTTTTTCGGCTTCGTCAGCGTCGAGTTTCTCGATGGCGAAGCCGGCGTGGACGATGACGTAGTCCCCCGGCCGGAGTCCTTCGAGAAAGCGCACATCCACATCCCGCTTCAGGCCGGAGAGGTCGACCTGCGCCTTACCATCTTCCAGCGAAAGGACTTTCATGGGCACGGCGAGGCACATATAAAATTTTCCCCGAAAAAATGTTAATTAGCTGCTTCGAAATTTCAATAAATTTGCCACCAAGTCACGAAGACACTAAGAAATAATTAGAAGATAAATAAAAGCATAATTGTTACATCTTTAAATCTTTCCTTGGTGACTTGGTGCCTTAGTGGCTAAAAGTTGCGGAGCTGAGTTCTTACTCGATTTGGTCGGCGGCCACCACCGCCTGGCCGAGAGCGATGCCCCCGTCGTGGAGGGGAAGGCGGCGGTTGAAGATCGGTTCGAGGCCGGCGCTCTTCAGGCGAGCGTTCAGATCCCGGAAAATGATCTCATTCTGAAACACTCCTCCGCTCAAGACCACCTTTTTCAACCCGGTTTCCCGGGCGATCCTCGAAGCCACTTTCGCCCCCATCTCAACCAGCGCCGCGTGGAAGCCGGCGGCAATGACACCGGCCGGAACCCGCCGACGCAAATCATCAATGATTTCAGAGAACATCCTTTTAAACGAGATTATATACGGTTTTTTTCCCGATCTCAAGCTGAAGGGGTAAGTTCGGAGGGGGAGGGCGTCAACCGCTTTTTCCAGCCTGATCGCCGCCTGGGCCGGGAACTCGCTGGTATCGCCCAGGCCGAGGAGGGCGGAGACAGCGTCGAAAAGTCGCCCGACGCTGGAAGTAGAAGGCGAATTTATCTCTTTATCGATCATAGCGAGAATGAAGCGGGCTCGATCCCCGGGAAGGTCTTTAAATAAAGGGAGATCAGGATCCAAAAAATCTTTACCGCCAAAGTGATATAGGTAAGAGAGAGCCATCCGCCAGGGTTCCTCGATCGCTTTCTCCCCCCCGGGGAGAGGAACATATTCCAGGTGAGCCAGGCGGCGGCAGGATCGGGTGTCGGCTATTAGGAATTCTCCTCCCCAGAGCGCGCCGTCATCGCCGTAACCGGTTCCGTCCCACACGATGCCGATCACCGGCCCCCGATTTCCGGCCGCCGCCAGAACCGAGGCGATGTGGGCGTGGTGGTGCTGGACGGCGATGATTTCGGCCCGGGGAAATTTCCGGGAGCGGAAGCGGTCGGCCCAGCAAGTTAAAGTGTAATCCGGGTGGAGATCCCGAGCGATCAGTCCGGGACGGAAACGGAGCTCCCGGCAGATTTTTGCCAGCTCTTTCCGGTAAGCGGAAAAGTTGTCCGCCAGGTTAAGATCCCCGAAATCCCGGCTCAGGAACGCATCCTTACCCCGCCCCAGGCAGAAACGGCTCTTCTGCTGCCCCCCCAGGGCGAGAACGGGAGTTTTAAAAGCGGAAGATAGACGAAAAGTAAGTGAGTCGGTTCGCGCTTTCATGGTAGAGAGTTGGGATTGGACTTAGCATGGATTATATTTTATATTATAATGATTTTATTGCCCGTTGTGCTTGAAATTATAGCACGCCCACAGACCAATCCCATGCGTGATAAAAGACCACTTTCATGAGCAAAAGGGCCGGTAAAAATTTGCTCGCCATCGCGGCGGTTTTGGTTTTTTTCTCCCCGGCCGGCTGCGGCAAAAAGCTGGAAGTGAGGGAGTGGCGCTACCAGGACGGGAGATTGAAAGCCAGAGGAACGGTTTATCGGGACCAGAGCGGTTCCTACCAGAAACACGGTCTCTGGCAGGAATGGTATCCCAACGGCCAGATGTCCCTCCAGAGACGTTACCATTATAACCGCCTGGAGGGGGAGGTCATCGGCTGGCACGAGAACGGCGGGAAAGAACTGGAGGGGCAGTTTACCAGCGGGATGCCGGTAGGAAAGTGGATCTGGTGGTACGACAACGGAAATAAGTTAATGGAAGGAAACTGGCGGACCGGATTAAAGCATGGTGATTGGATCTGGTGGTATGAAAACGGGCGGAAAGAGATGGAGGGAAAGTACCACCGGGGCGAGGCGGACGGAGAATGGAATTACTGGGACCGCTCGGGTAAGTGGTTGAAAAAGGAAATTTACCGGGAGGGGAGACTGGTGGAGAAAGAAGAATCAGAGCCGTCCTGAATGGTTGATTATAACCACGAAGGCACGCAGCCCACGAAGAAAACGCGATGGGAAAAGGATAAAATTGATAACATTATTTTAGAACTTCGTGATCGCAGTCCACCCCGCCTCCGCCCCGAGGTTTTAATCGGGGTTTATCAGGGTGACTTCGTGGTGAACAGAATGTTTATTTAGAAAAAACAGCAGAGATTCTTTTCGGGCGGCTGATGATTATAAGAGAGGAAGGGTAAAGCTGAATGTGCTTCCTTTCCCCGGCTCGCTCCTCACCCAGATTTTCCCCCCATAGTGATTGACGATTTCCCGGCAGATGGAAAGACCGAGTCCGGTCCCTTCCATTGAACCGTTGGGATGAAAATTTGACTGCCTGAACTTATCAAAGATTTTTTCCTGAATCTGGGGGGGAATCCCCGGACCTCTGTCGTTGACGCTCACCTTCACCCATTTCTCGCTGTCGTTTTCCTCGGGATCCAGGGTGATCTTTATCGGGCTTCCCCGGGGCGAAAATTTGATCGCGTTACCCACCAGGTTGGTAATCACCTGCTGAATGCGATCCCAGTCCGCCTTCACCCGGACCCCGATGGCGGATTCGTCCATGGTCAGCTTGATTGATTTCTCCCGGGCTACACCTGCCAGGGCCGTCAGGGAAACGGAGCTGACCTCGGCCAGGTTCAGTATCTCGTCCTTCCACTCCATTTTTCCGGATTCGATTTTGGAAAGATCCAGCAGCTCGTTGATCAGGCGGGTCAAGCGGTCGCTTTCGGAATTGATGATTTCCAGAAATTCCCGCCGGGTGGCCTCATCGTCTTCTTCATAAGTGAGGAGAATGTCGGTGAAAGCCCGGATCGAAGTAAGGGGTATGCGGAGCTCGTGGCAGACCGATGAGAGAAATTTCGACTTGAGCTGATCGATTTTCTTAACCTTCTTCAGGGAGGAAATTTCCCGGTCCCGGCGCTTGATTTCCTTGATCAGCCTGGCCTTATTCCAGCTCTGATAATTCACCGTCGGCCTCTTTCAATATGTTCATTATCCTTTGTCCCAGTTCCTTGAAATGGGTCCTTTTATCAATATAAGCGAGGGCGCCCGCTTTTAAAAACAGTTTAGTACCCTTTTGTAACTGGTAATTGGAAAGCATGATTACCGGAGTTTTTTTCAGCTTGCGGTCGGATTTGATGATTTTAAGCAGCTCCATTCCGCTGATATCGGGAATGGCAACATCGAGCAGAATCAGATCGGGCTTCATCCGCCGGGCTAATTTCATTCCGGTTTCCCCGCTGCCGGCGGTCAGAACCGTGTACCCGTAGTTCTCCAGGTAAATTGCCAGCAGTTTTCTGATATCCTCGTCGTCGTCCACCACCATAATACTTTTTGTTCGTTCTTCCATCAGTTTGCTTGCACTCGAATTGTATTTAATTTTACGGATTTAATATTAATAATTCTCCTTACACCTTCCACTTAAAACTTTACACCAAGAATTTAGCGCGAAGCGCTAAATTCTAATATAACCCCTTGAATCCGCCCTGACAAGAGGGGCTTTACTTTCGGGGTTATATTTGATTTTATCGATTTTGTTGCTATAATAAGGCACGGTTTCAGCGGCAAAAACACTTGCCACCGTATGAGGGAGGTTAACGATTAAATCCGGGTTGTTGATAGTCTCGAACCGCCTGCCGGTAGTTCTGAACAAGACCGAGGAGGGCTGGAAGTTCCAAGCGGGCTCAGGAGGGCTGGTATCCGCCCTCGCTCCGGTGCTGGGCGAAGCGGGCGGGACCTGGATCGGCTGGCCGGGCACGTCCGAAGAAGCTCCGTTTGAGGATATTTTTAAGAATTCCCGGCAAGACCTCGGTTACCGGATTGTACCGGTGCGCCTGAGCGCCCGGGAAGTTGACGAGTATTACTACGGTTTTTCCAACGAAACCCTCTGGCCCCTCTTCCACAGCCTGCTGGGGCGGGCGATCTTCAACCGCACCCACTGGGATACATACCGGGAGGTTAACCGTACGTTCGCCGCCGCCGCCGCCCGGGCGGCCGGCAAAAACGCTTTAATCTGGTTCCAGGACTATCAGCTGCTCCTGGCGGGGGAGTACCTGAAGAAAAAGCGGCCGGATGCCTCCTCGGGATTCTTCCTCCATATCCCCTTTCCCTCACCGGACATATATTACCGGCTGCCCTGGAAGCGGCCGATACTGCGGGCCATGCTTTATTACAACCTGGTCGGTTTCCAAACGCGGAAGGATCTGAGAAATTTCGTGCAGTGCGTCAAAAGCCTGATCCCGGACGCTTATGTCGGCTACAGCGCTCCTTATTCGGTCATCAGGCTGGACGGTCACACCACCTTGGCGGGGGCTTTTCCGATCGGGATCGATTTTCAGAAATACAATGACCTGGCGGCCAGCCCGGAAGTGGAAAAAGCCGCCTGGTTCTTGCATGAAAAGTTTCCGGAGCATAAACTTCTGATCGGCGTTGATCGCCTCGATTACACCAAGGGTATCCCCAACCGCTTCGAGGCCTTCGAGCTGGTCCTGGAAAAGTATCCGGAGCTGCGGGAGGAGGTATCTCTCCTCCAGGTGGTGGTGCCTTCCCGGACCGGAGTGGCGGAATACCAGGCCATGAAGCGGGAACTCGACGAACTGGTAGGCAGGATCAACGGCCGTTTCACCACCCTGGGGTGGGTTCCCATTCATTACGTTTTCCATTCCCTGAGCCCGGTGGAACTGATCGCCCATTACCGCTCCTGTGAAATCGCCCTGATCACGCCGCTCAACGACGGTATGAACCTGGTGGCGAAAGAGTACTGCGCTTCCTGCATCGATAACCGCGGCATCCTGATCCTGAGCGAGTTCGCCGGGGCCGCCGTCCAGCTCAAGAAAGGCGCCCTGCTCGTCAATCCCTACGATACCGAAGAAACCGCCGCCGCCATTCATCGGGCCTGCCGGATGCCGCCGGAAGAGAGGGGGAAGCGCATGAAACAGCTCCGCTACAACGTCAGAAAATACGATGTTTACCGCTGGGTCAATTCTTTTTTGAAAGCGGCATCGGAAGTCGGGGAAGGTCGGGCTTGAGGCCGCTCGGGGCGAGCTGGGGAGAGATCGCCGCCCGGATCGCGGCCGCGGAAGTGACTCTGCTCTGCTTTGATTACGACGGGACATTGACCCCGATTGTCCGGAAACCGGAAGAGGCGGTGCTCCCGGAAGAAATCGGGGAACTCCTGGCGGAGCTTTCCGGCAAAGCTCGCTATCGTGTGGCCGTAATCAGCGGCCGTTCCCTGACGGAAGTGCGCCGGCTGGTGGGTATCGAAGAGATCATCTACGCCGGAAATCACGGATTGGAACTCGCGGGCCCTTCTCAATCTTTCGTCCATCCCGGGGCCGGAAAAGCCCGGGGTATCATCGGTACTATCGCGAATCGACTGCGCCGGGAGCTGAAAGAGATTGCCGAAGCGCAGGTGGAAGACAAATCGCTTTCCGTGAGCGTTCATTTCCGGAGGGTGAACGCCGGAGATCTTGACCGCGTTCTGGAGATTATCAGAGAAACGGTGCGGACGCCCCTGGAAAAAGGCCGGATAAGACTATCGAGGGGAAAAAAGGTTGTGGAAATCAGGCCCCCGGTTGACTGGGATAAGGGGAAGATCGTTGTCTGGTTGCGGTCCGAGATAGAAAAAATATCCGGGATCAAGCCGGTTCTGGTAGTTTATACCGGCGATGACCGGACCGATGAGGACGCTTTCGCCGCCATCGGGGATAGCGGGATAACCATCCGCGTGGGAAAAGAAAAACTTCATTCCCGGGCGCAATACCGCCTCGACGATACCGATCAGGTTCGGGATTTCATGCTCCGGCTTATCGGAATACCATGAGCGTTGAGAAGAAAGCATCGGAACCGTTTATCTTTTATACCCGGTTCAATCTGCCCGAGCTGACGGGTCTGACCGCCTCCAATCTGCTCCAGCTCCTCCGGAAGGTAAGGAAGGTTTCCGGTGCTTCCATCTATCATCACACGCACCGCTTCGTGGAGAAACACCAGTACCTGGCGCTGGAACCGCCCAATGATTTCGCCTGCTGGGTGAGCGACATCCTGGGGGAAAAAACTCTGGGTGAAAAACTGGGAGGGATCGACACCCTCCGCTTCCCGACCATCCACGATCTCCGCCAGGCGCTGGCGGATACGATTGACGCTTACCTGAAAGAACATCCGGAGGCGAAACGGCGTTTCGCCGATCATGATTCCTACTTCCACTTCGTGAAGTCGATCAGCTTCATCATGCCCACCGGTTACCAGGCCGACACCCTGGCGTCGTTCGTGGGGATGCTGAAACGCATTTCCATTTCCTCGATTTACTTTCACATGTTTGAAGCCCGCCTCCGCCTGGAGCGCAGAACCAACGATTTTTCCTACTGGCTGGAGACAGCTCTGCTGCGAAAGGATCTCGGCGACCGGATCGCCGGCCTCGATCCCTACGCGTTCACCCTGGAGGGATTGCGGAAGAAAATTATCAGCGTGCTGCAACAATGAGAAAGCTTGAAGATTACAGACCGATTGTCGGGCGGAATGTCATCCGCGAACTCCGTCTTCTGGGGCGCCGTTTGGAAGGAAAATCGGTATTGAACGTGAATTCAACCCGGATCGGAGGGGGGGTGGCGGAGATCCTGACCAACCTGGTTCCCCTGCTGAATCAATTAGGCCTGCGGGCGAGCTGGGACGTGATATCGGGAACACCGCGTTTTTTTAACGTGACGAAAAAATTCCACAACGCTCTTCACGGCCGATCGGAGAAGATCACCGCCTCCGATTATGAAATTTTCGAGAAGATCAGCCGGGAGAACCTGGATCGGATGAAATTGGAAGGGAAGATCATCTTCATCCACGATCCTCAGCCCATCATGCTCATCGGGAAGCGGGATAAGGGAGTTCAGAATTGGATCTGGCGTTGCCATGTGGATATCTCCCGGGCGGATAAGGAGCTTTTCAGGTTTCTCCGAAATTATATCGTCAAATACGATGCTCTGGTATTTTCCAGCCCCCTCTTCTCCCGGAAGTTCCCGCGCCGGCAATTCCAGATATCACCTTCGATCGATCCGCTGAGCGACAAGAACCGGGATCTCTCCCCGAAAACGATCGAAGATTCCTGCAACCGCTACGGCCTCGATCCGGATAAACCGATCATCACCCAGGTCTCCCGTTTTGATTATCTGAAGGATCCGGTCGGGGTCATCAAGGCGTTCAAGCTGGTCCGCAAGTACAACGATTGTCAGCTGGTTCTGGCCGGCAACCGCGCCGCCGACGATCCGGAGACCGACAAGGTTCTGGCCGAGGTCCGCGAGGAAGCGGGCGGCGATCCCGATATTCATATTTTACTCATTCCCCCCGAGACGAACGATATCGACATCAACGCCCTCCAGCGGGCGGCGACCGTCGTCGTCCAGAAGTCGATCCGGGAAGGTTTCGGTCTGGTGGTGAGCGAAGCGCTCTGGAAGGCCCGCCCGGTGGTGGCCTCGGCGGTGGGGGGGATACCGCTCCAGGTGGAGCATGAAAGGACGGGGCTCCTCTGCCGGTCGATCGAGGGAGCGGCTTGGGGTATAAAAAAACTCCTCAACAACCCCGATTACGCCGCCTGGCTGGGCAAGAACGGGAAAGCGCACGTCCGCCAGCACTTCCTCCTGACCCGCCATCTTCGCGATTATCTCCTCCTCTTCCTGGCTCTGGGACGGGATGAGGAGATCGTTTATATCTGATTATCTTTTTACTCCCAGCGCCGTCTTCGGAGCCTTTGGAATTCTTCGAGGTATTTACCCGCGATCCCCCGGTGATGGATGACCAGGAGATTTTCGTCGTTGGCTTGGCGGGCGTGGCGGGAGGGATTGAAGGAGCCGGTGATCACCGTCTCTTCATCGATGACGAAGAACTTGTGGTGAAGATAATAGAGATTCTGATCCCAGCTGACGTCGATTCCGCAATCTTCAAATATGCGGTAGCAGCTCCAGGGGCTGTTCTGACCGCTTTCCATTACACCCTTGACCTCGATTCCTTCCAGCTGTTTCCTGATCAGCGCTTCCGCCACTCGATCCAGGGTGAAGCAGAAGGTAGCGAAGCGGATATTCTTCCGGGCGCTTCCGATTAGCTCCCGTATCCGTCCGGCGCAGTCGTCCTCCGGGGAAAAATAATTTTCCACCTTCACCCCACCGACCGAGAAATCGGTTGTCCGGGTGGGACCGGGGGAATCTTTGCCGAATTTTCCCTTCCACATTTCGAGGAATTCCTCTTCATAACTGGCGGCGAGTTGAGCGGAGGCGATAACCAGCACGTTATTGTCGTCCCGTAACGTTCCTGTCAGACTGGGGTTGTAGGAGCCTGTCCAGGTGATTAAGCCGTCGATTACCATGAATTTATTGTGCATGAAATCGCCCGGCGAACAATCGGTGATTAAAAGCCCGTTTTCCCTGAGAATGCCTGCCTGGGAAGTTGCTCTTCGACCGGCCTGATCGTCCATGATAACCCGCACATCCACCTCCCGCTGATGAGCGCGAAGCAGAGCCCGGGCCACCTCGGGGAGATCGAAACTATAGAAAGCCGCCCAGACGCGCTTTTCGGCTCCATCGATCAGGGAAATGAGATGAGAAGGGAGATCGTCTCCGGGTGAGAAATAAACCCGGCACCACGCCGGAATTTCGGCGGACGAATTCTCCGTAATTTCCTTCCGGCAGCAAAAAACCGCCAGGCTTAACAGTACCAGGAAGAGGATTTCTTCGTATCTGATCCGATTCACCTATTTCTCGTTTCGGAAGCTTCTCACCCTGTAATCCATTCCGCTGCTTTCGATTATGATGCAGCCGGATTCGCTGCTCTTGTAAACCGCGGCGTCCAGTTTAACGAGTTCTTCCCCGCAATCGGCGGGGTAGCGGCCGAAGTATTTCTTGCCCTGGATCAGCAAAGCGGTTTCCGGTTTCACCGCCCGCAGGAAAGCGCCGAGATTGTGACGGCGGCTTCCGCCGCGGGGAACTTTCAGGATGGCGGATCTCAGATCGGGATAATGTTTCAAAAGCTCCTTCTGGGCGGAAATGCCGATCCGGGAAGGAAATAGAATTCTGACCTTTCCCAGTTCCACCCGGAAGACCAGGGAAAGTTCAGGGTTGAAAAATTCGGTTTCTTTCTCCGGCCAGAGAAAAATGCAGCGGAGCGGACCCAGGTCGATGCTATCTCCGGCCGAAACCGTCCGGAGCCGGATGTCCCGCTCGTCGACCAGCTTGAGGAAAGCGGGATAAGAGACGGATGCCGGCCCTCCGGGGTGGTCGAGGATTGAATCCACCCGCACCGTTTCCAGCAGTCTCCGGAGAGTGTTCAGGTGATCGGGGTTGGCCTGGGTGAGGATAAGGGTATCGATCTTTCTGATCCCTCCCCGGAAAAGAAACGGTTCGATGATCGACGGGACTTCACCGAAAATATCATCGTCGGGGGCGATCAGGACGGTTTGACCTTGCGCCGTTCGCAGGAAGGTGAAGTTACCGCTATCCCCGTTGAAGAAATAAGCGGTCAATTCCGCCTTAGAGCTAGATAGATAAATTGGTGGCAGGGCGGCCATGATAAGTATCATCAGAATCGCCCCCGCCAGTTTCCAGCGGATCCGGAAATATCTCCAGCGGGAGAAGCCGATAAGAAAGATGTAAGAGAGTACAACCCAGGTGGCGGGGAAATAATTGATCCTGATCCCGGAGCCGGGCAGGCGCGAGAAAACCCCGACGATTTTGAGGAGGAGAATTATTAAAAAGCGGTTGGGAAAATTCAGAATCAGCGCCAGCGGTGACAAAATGAATCCGGCCAGGATCGCGATAAAGCCGAGGCTGACAATAATCCCCGCCAGCGGGATCACCAGGATGTTGGCCGTCAGCGCGAAGAGGTAGATGAAGTGAAAATAGTGGGCGATAAGGGGGATAGCGCCCAGCTGGGCGGCGATGGGAACCGCCAGCCAGGGTCGGGCCCGGGGAGGGAGGAAGGAGAAAAGATCGCTCAGAACCGGTGTGAGGGCGATAATCGCCCCCACGATCAGAAAGGAGAGCTGGAAGCCGGGCTGGAAAAGGTTATGCGGATTGTGGATTAAAAGGCAAAGGGCGGAGACCGCAATCGCAGTCCACATGTTGCGCGGTTGGTTGAGGACAAATGCCAGGGAAAAAACGATAGCCATCAATCCCGCCCGGACGGTGGGATTACGTCCTCCGGTAATCAAAACGTAGATCGCCACCAGCGGGATCAGGCCGGCGTGGCGCCATCTCAGGGAGAGGGGGCTGAAGAGCAGTTTCCCTAAAAGCCAGATGAATCCGACGTGGAGACCGGAAACCACCAGGATGTGAATGACCCCCGCCTTACGGAAATTTTCCTTGATCCGGTGAGGAATCTGCTGGCGGTTTCCCAGGATCAGCGCTTCCAGGACGACCGATTGGAGGCTGATGGGTTGTCCGCCGGCGTCGGGCAGACTCTCGCGGATGATATGTTGGACCCGGTGCTTGATATCGAGCGTCAGGTGGATCAGACTCCGCCCCCGCCGCTTCTCCAGCAACTCTATGTTCCGTTTTTCGTAAACTTTGGTTTCGGCGTAAATTCCCTCCGCGGCCAGTTTTTTCCGTTCGCTTTCCTCTCCCGGATTATCCCTTTCCCGGGGAAAAGTTATTTTTCCTTTGACCCGGACAGTATTTCCGTATTCCACGATCGGTTCAACGTCGCTCACCGCCCCATGGAAATTTACGAGCAGAAGACCGCTGATGTCGAGTTCCCGCCCGGGGAGGGAAAGCTTGCGGCATTTCAGAGTGAAGCGCACGCTGTGGCGTTTGAATACCGGGTCATCGTAAATGGTTCCGGTCACTTTTACTTTTTCGCTCCCGCGAAAGGCGGCGATGTGGTTGCCGGTCACGGCGGGACCCAGGGAGTATCGAAAAAGGCCGGCGGCGGCGATCGCCGTTCCGACGGCGAAGAGAAAAAGGCGGCGGGTAAGCGGTCCCGGGATATTTATTTGGAGAAGAAAAGCCAACGCGGAAAAGAGCAGGGCGGCGCCGAGAATATCCGGGGACTTTTCCGCCAGGGAGGGAAGATGGGCCCCCAGGATTATGCCAGCGATGAAAAGGACGGTTCCTTTAACCAGGGTTTTATCCATTTAAAATTTTACTGCGTAAAATTTTAAAGAAGTGCGAGCTTCTCGAAGATATCGCCGGCGCTGCCGCGGATGATTAGGTCGGCCTCGTGATCGAGGGGTGTGGCTTCGCGATTTACGATGATAAGCTTGCAGTTGTTGCTCCGGTACATCGGGAGCTGGGCCGCGGGATAGACTACCAGGGAAGAGCCGACCACGCAGAGGAGATCGGCTTCCTCGATGGCCCTTTGCGAATTCAACCATTCATTCCGGGGCAGAGGTTCGCCGAAGAAGGTCACCTCCGGTTTATAAAAACCCCCGCAAGAGTGGTAGGGAATCCTGCCTTCTCTGATGGTCGGATACAAATGACGGGTAGCGATCCTGTGCCCGCACTGAAGGCAGCGGCTGTATTCGAAGCTGCCGTGGACGCAGCAGACGGTTTTGCTTCCCGCCTGCCGGTGAAGATCGTCGATGTTCTGGGTGACGATGGTCACCTGGTGCTCGTCCTGGAGGCGGGCGATGGCGAGGTGGGCCGGGTTGGGACGGGCCTTTTCCATAACCGGAAGGAACCTCCGGGTAAAACGGTAGAAAGGTGCCGGGTCCCGCAGAAAGGTTCCCACTTCGAAGAGGTTTAAATTGGCGGGATCGGAGTAAATGCCGTCCTTCGAGCGGAAGTCGGGAATGCCGCTCTCGGTGGAAATGCCCGCCCCGGTCAAAAAGACAATCCGTCGGGATTGGTCCAGCAGCTTCTGGAGTTTTTCTTCGCTCGGCATTTTAAAAAAATCCCGCTTTTTATTTTAACCGGAAGCAGCCGGCGGTGGGAAGTTAATATTTTTAAAAAACTGATTTATCCCGCGGCGCCATCTGTGGTATTCTGTCCTGCTGTAGATATAGTCATCAAAGCTGAAAATTAACCGGAGGGCAAAATAATGATCGCCGGGATCTGCATCGGTCTTGCCGTTATCTGTACCCTTTTCGGAATTATCCTCCTCATCTCTCCAAAAACCTTCCTGGAAATTTCGCGGGTTACCGACAAGAAATATTCCACCGACAAACTCAGGGAACTGCTGGATAAAGAGATCAGCACTGAAAAATTATCCCTCCTTCTTCACCGGGAGATCGAAGTCAATGATAAGCTCCTCCGCTTCAACCGATTCATCGGCTTGATCACCCTGATCGTGGGGATAGTCCTCTTCTATGTTTTCAGGAACATCCACTGAGCCCGCCGGAAAATTCTGTTTAACATAATTTTATATTGACCATTTATTCCGATTCGCTTTAAATAAAACAAATACATATTCGGCAGGGAGTAATGGGAACCCGGTGAGATTCCGGGGCGGTCGCGCCACTGTGACCCCGTGTTGGGGGGAAGCCAGACACCAGATCTTTGCCGGCTCACTGCAACTTCGCGAAAAAGGAAAGTGAGCGGCCTTTTTCCGAGCCCGATTTTCCCCGCGAAAATCCGGGCTTTTTTATTTTCACCCCGAAAGATTCGGGGCGAAAATAAAAAAATCTAGGAGCCTGTCTGAGAAACCCATAAAAAGTCATTGCGAGCCCCGAAGGGGCGAAGCAATCTCGATAACTAACATAATCTATTCTATTTGAATGCATTGAGATTGCTTCGTCGCTAAGCTCCTCGCAATGACCCGGTTGGAACCAAAATAATAATTATTCGGACAGGCTCCTAGAAAAATTTTAAGGAGGTGGTTATGAAAAATTTGTTAAAGGTGTTCATTGCTTCATCAGTTATAAGTGCAGCTTTCACGGCATCAGCGGAGCCGGTTTTAAACGCGGGTCCCGGATATATCGTCCGGCCGTTTTACACGCGTTCGGGCGATCCCGGTTCCTACACTTCAGGCATCCAGAGCTTTGATTACGATGATTCCGGAGATTGTTACGTCCTTACCCAAAACCGCTACGTCGTCAAGAATCCCCAGTGGTCTCCTCAGACCCTTTACGATTACGGCTCCGGCGCCTACGGCAGCTTTCTTAAAGTACTGGGTGACACGGTTTATTTAGGGAATACCACCTTTCCCACGGGGAACGGCACGGTAAAGTCGGTGCCGACCGGGGGGGGAGCCGCTTTCACCCTTTTCACCCTGGCCGGTAACTTCGACTGCGCTTTCAACAGCCAGTCGGGGATGTTCCTCTCCGCTAATCCCGGAGGCTTCACGGGGGAAAATAGAATCTATTACTGGGATGGGCAGACCGAAGCGATGGTGCTGGCCGAGATGGGGAAATATTCCGGCCCGGTCGCCTTCGACCGTGATGATAATCTTTACTACGGTTTCTCCGATTTTCCGGCCGGCCCCGAGGACGTGGTTTATTTCACCGCTTCCCAGGTAGCCAACGCCATCGCCACCCAGACCCCCCTCACCTCGGCCGACTGGACGGTTTACGCCTCCGGAGTTGACGCGCCCTCCGGTTTTGCTTTCGACAGCCGGTCTTCGCTTCAGCAGCTTTTTGCGTCCTCCACCACCGGGAGCGTGAACCGGATATTCGGTAGTGACGCTTTCAATTTATTCGGCACCGGGAGTTCTCCTTCTTTCCTGAGGTTTGCGGCGGGCGGAAGTAATTTCGACCCGTTTACGCCGGACGGGGGGAGTTTGAGCGTCCTGGGGACGGACTGGCTCGATTACAGCAGCACCGTTTTTAGGGTCGATCCCTGCTGCCAGAATTTCATTCTGGGAGGGGCCGATCACCAGGCGCCGGGACAGAGCGAGATCACCGTCTTTCGACCCGGAACCGGCCTCTGGGCGATCCGGGATCTGACCCGGACCTACTTCGGAGCCGGAGGCGACCTGCCCGTATCCGCCGATTACGACGGGGACGCTCTCGCCGAGGCGGCCATCTTTCGTCCGGAGCTCGGTTTATGGGCGTCAGCGGGCGTAAGCCGCTTTTACTACGGCGCGGCCGGCGATATTCCCCTTCCCCGGGATTACGACGGCAGCGGGACTTACTCCGCCGCCGTCTTTCGCCCCGCTACCGGTCTCTGGGCGGTCCGGGAGCTGACCCGGGTATATCTCGGGGCAAAAGGAGATTTTCCCGTTCCGGGAGATTATGAAGGTAGCGGCGATACGAGCTTGGCCTGCTTCCGGCCTTCGGAAGGTCTCTGGCAAATCCGCGGCCTCAGTGCTTTTTATTTCGGCTCCGCCGGGGACTTGCCGGTACCCGGGGATTACGCGGGTGATGGGACTATGCGGCCGGCGATTTTTCGTCCCGCCACCGGTCTCTGGGCGGTTCGGGACCTGACCCGGATATATTTCGGTTCGGCCTCAAGCGGCGACACGCCGGTACCGGTTGATTTCGAGGGAGACGGAACCCTGGAGCCGGCCGTATTCCGTTCACCCACCGGTCTCTGGGCGCTGCGCGGAGTCACCCGTCTTTATTTCGGAGGCGGCAGCGATTTCCCGGCCAGCCGCTGATCTGACGGCTGGGGAATTTCAAAAAGCGAAAATAAAACCATTTTTGACAGGATGAACAGGATTGACTGGATGATTTTCAAATATTAATCCTATTTATCCTGTATATCCTGTCTAGAATAAATCGTTCGGTTAATCTGAAGCGAAAAGCTGAGCTCAATGCAAGTGGAAGAAGGATGACAACAAGCCGATGATGGATTATATTTACTTTAAAGACCCGGCACCGTCAGCGGTAAATGAACTCCATGGGAACTGATTTGGTTTTTCGGAATTTCAATAATTTCAGTGTAAAGTGTAAGGTTTAAAGTGTAAAAGGAGCGAATTTTCTTACACCTTACACTTAACACTTTATACCAAAAAATTGAGAAACCCGATAAATCGGGGTAAACTGTGTGAACTAACTTACTGCTTCGGAATTTCAATAATTTAGCACCTGATAACTCTTCCGTCCGGCAGAGCCGCCGGATCTGACGGAGATTAACCTGAAATAAAAAAATCAGAGAAATCAGGTAAAACTTGTCCTGAGTCAAGCTGAAGGATCAGGTGCAAAAAAAGTTGCGAAGCTATCTTCTTGTAGGGGCATGGTGGAGAAAAAATCGATCAGGCTGATAGTTTTTTTCGTCGGCATCATTATTCTCGCCGTCGGCCTCCGCTTCATCTACCTGAAATACCATTGGCAGTCGCCGGATAGAATTTCCGGCAGCGGCGGGGTTTCTGCCGCTGTAGAAAACGAGCGCAATCCCTACCTGAGAGGCAAGAGGGTGTCTCGGACTGAAAGCGCCGGAGATTCCGCCGCCGCATCCGCCCTTCCGTCCCCTTCACCGCTTCGCTTCGCCATTAGCACCGAGGATCTGGTGATGGGAATACTGGGAGAGGATTACCGTCAGGTCCTGGAGGCGGTAGGGGGAAAGGGAAGACTCGCCTGGAAGCTGGTCGCGGGCGAGCTGCCCCCGGGACTCTACCTGGGGCGGGAAGGCATTATCTCCGGCCAGCCCCGGGAGGAAGGTGAGTGGCGCTTCAGCGTGGTCGTTGAAGACCGCTCGGGGCAAGTTGCGAGGAAAGCTTTCAAACTTTTGGTGAGAAAGAGTGAACCGCCCCCGGAAGCCGTGGAGCTTGCCATTCTCACCGCCAGCCTTCCCGGGGGATCGCTGGGCCGCGATTATCTGCAGGAGATCAAAGCCGAAGGAGGCCAGTTACCCTACGGCTGGTCCCTGGTGGAAGGAAGTCTGCCCGAGGGGATTCTTCTGAACAAGGAAAGCGGCGTTCTCTACGGGATTCCCGGTGAGGTCGGGAGCTTCTCCTTCACCATCCGGGTGACCGATGCCGCCGCCGAGTGGGTGGAGATGAGTTATCGCCTGTTGATAGAGGAGGGCGAATTCGAAATCGTCACCGCCGCCCTCCCTCCCGCTATCCAGGACCAGGAGTATTCGCTGAAACTCCAGGCGAAAGGGGGAGTGACTCCCTACCGCTGGGAAATCGTATCCGGCAAACTGCCTCTGGGCATCGAGCTGGACGGGGAAGGGGGGCGGCTTCACGGTACCTGCGAATGGTTGACCGTCTAGCGCT
>Ga0272441_10005652_pt1 | contig 21512 bp, 26 predicted proteins | sample SSMProp6N_FD_193582 | JGI IMG/M metagenome (GOLD analysis project Ga0272441, IMG submission 193582) | Marine sediment archaeal communities from Little Sippewissett salt marsh, Falmouth, MA, United States - SSM-Prop-6N | ecosystem: Environmental > Aquatic > Marine > Wetlands > Sediment ... | reverse complement strand
GGGGGGTTTAATTTTGATTTCTATATGCCCCGCCCCTCCCAACTTATCACCCTACGGCTATGTCATTCCGAGCGTAGGAATCTCGTATAGTCGCCAGATAATCAGCTGGTTGGGTATACTTATTCCGATTTTGCATAAGCGTCAGCGAGGAATCTCATGTACCCAACTAATAATAAGCTTATTATGCACACTTTTTCCGAGGCAGCCTAAGCATACGAGGAATCTCCCTCTCATCAGCTGAACCCTGATTGAAATGAGGAATCTCATAATTATTATATGAATTCACTAAAAAAAATCCAATCAAAGTGAACATATGTTCATTTTATTTTGTATATTTGCAACATGCAACCCACCTATGCTACCATCTACACTAGAGCTTCGGTGGTCAGAGAAAGCTCCGGTGGGCAAAGCATGCAACAATTATATGTCAAACTTAAAAAATAGAAACAATGCCAAGAGGAGATAGAACCGGACCATCGGGACAAGGTCCCGGTACCGGAAGAGCATTCGGATACTGCTATGGATTTGATTCACCGGGATATACGAAAGGTCCCGGAAGAGGAATGGGATATGGATTCGGCAGAGGTATGGGCCGTGGCCGTGGATACGGCAGGGGATGGGGCTATAATGCTCCATATCAGGGGTTTAATCCCGACTATCAAAGGACGGCGCCAGTGAGCAAGGAAGATGAGATAAGGTTCCTCAAATCAGATGCCGATGCATTGAAAAAAACATGGCAGGACCTCGAAAAACGTATTGCAGACCTGGAGAAGGATAAGAAGTGATAATGTGAAATTGTAGCAGGACAGTGATCTAAGTTTTAGAAAGAATCTGTTCTGCTATGTCTTCAAATGCTTTTACTACAGCTTTATTCTTCTGGCTGAATACACTTAATCCTTTTTCAGCTGCTTCACCTACTTCCAGAACAAGGGGTATCTGACCGAGCAATGCCGTATCAAATTCTTTGGCCATTTTACGTCCGCCACCTTTACCGAATACATAGTATATTTCGTCGGGATGTTTCTCCGGTGTGAACCACGACATGTTTTCAATTATCCCGAGTATAGGCGTCTTTAAGTCGGGATTTGTGAACATTGATGCTGCTTTGCGGGCATCGTTAAGAGATAATTCCTGGGGTGTTGTTACTATCAGTGCACCGGTAAGGTTGAGTCGCTGTACCGTTGTAAGCTGTATATCACTTGTCCCGGGTGGGAAATCTATGATCATATAATCAATATCACCCCACTGTGTGTCTTCAAAAAGTTGTGTTATTGCCTTACCGGCCAAAGGGCCACGCCATATAAGCGACTGGTTTGGGTTAATGAAAAAGCCTATTGAGATAATACTCACTCCGTATTTTTTAATAGGGAAGAAAATTTCCTTATCTCCTGAAGTGGATATTTCCGGTTTAACATCTTCGATACCAAACATCCTCGGTATTGATGGTCCGAAAATATCTGCATCAACGAGTGCTGTATTCAGACCGTTCCTTGCGAGTGCAATAGCCAGGTTGGAAGCAACAGTTGATTTACCGACTCCACCTTTTCCCGACGCAATAACAATGATGTTTTTTACTCCCTTCATTGGAAGCTTTTCGAATAGTTTATTTTTATTCATAGCTTATTGTTTAATATATTTTTCCAGATTCTTTTTATTTCCTTGTTAACGTTATTATCAGGATTATGTTCTATAATACTTTTACCTTTTACCATTGCTTCAACCATGGCAGGTTCGAATTGCAATATACCTTCTACCCTGAAATTGTTATCCCTGCACCATTTTATTATCTGTTCTGTCAGTGAAGGATTCAGGTCCCATTTATTTATTATTATTGATGGTACCCGGCCCGATTTAGTAACGATACCTGCTGCCCGCTGTAGATCGTGTAGACCTGAAACAGTAGGTTCTGTAATTATTATTACTTTATCGACCCCTGTTATTGTTGATATGGCTGGACATCCGATACCTGGCGGACCATCCAGGATAATAGTGTCGATACCGTTTTCCTTTGCAATATTTTTTGCTTTTTCCCTTACCATATTAACGAGTTTACCTGAGTTCTCTTCACCCGGTGCCAGCCGTCCATACACCATTTTACCATTTCTGAAGGATCCTGAATACATACGGCTCTTATCATTAGGAATCATATCTATTGCATTCTCAGGACATATCCGGGAACACAGAAAGCAGCCTTCACATGATATATCTGAGATATTAACCGTATTTTCTCCCGGTGAAATAGCGTCAAACCTGCAATAGTCAATACATAATTCGCAGTTAGTACATTTAGAGGTATCTACAGTTGCTTTATGGCCCGACACATATACTTCCTCATCATCATTTGACGGATTAAAAAGCAGGTACAGGTTAGCTGCATCAACATCACAGTCGGCAAGTACAACCTTATTACCTGCTGTTGCGAATGCGGCACTCAGGCTCGATTTCCCGGTTCCTCCCTTACCACTGATAACTGCTATTTCCATTTTGAGCAAATATTGTTTCAAAAACTTCGAGTAACTGTTTTTCGAATACAGGATCCTTTTCCGATACCAGTTTACCCATGGAATATAAAACTGCAATTTCCCTCTTAAATGGTATAGCGAGCAGCAGGGGGATATCTTCATTTATAGTGTATTCCTGTATCATGTTATCACCAATATCCGAGCGGTTTAAAATAATACCGAAAGGTTTGTTCATGGTCTTTAATGTTTCAACACTCTGCTTCAGATCGCTAAGGCCGAATGGGGTGGGTTCGGTAACAAGTATTACATAATCAGCTCTGGCGACGGTCTGGATAAAGGGACATGATGTGCCGGGGGGGGCATCAAGAATTATGATCTCGTTATTATGGCCGGCCTTTTTAATTGCAGCTTTTATTACCGGAACCGGTGAGAGAACGCCAATTCTAGTACGGGCTTCAATAATTGTATTATCCTCCTTTGTTTTGTAGTGAATTACATGGCCAAGTGAAACCTGTTTTTCGGTAATTGCTCCATAGTTACATGCCACACTGCAGGCACCGCAACCATGGCATAGATCTTCGATAACATTAATGATTTTTTCAGCAGGTAGCAGGAAAATAGCATTATAATTACAGTATTCACGGCATTTCCCGCAGAAGGTACAAAGTTCAGTATCAATAACCGGTACCAGTTGGGTTACCTCTTTCCTGTCTTTTTCGGTTATATCAAAGAATGCAGCGGCATTTGGTGCTTCAGCATCACAGTCGACAAGCATTGCCTTGTGATTATTTTTGATGAGGGTATTAAAGATATTTGTGGCAAAAAAGGTTTTCCCTGTACCGCCTTTACCGCTTGCTATTGCAATCTTAATCATAACGAAGACGTGTTGTTTCATCTGTAAGAACGGGTTGTACCGACTCTTGCAGGAACTTACTGTTCCATGTATTAAGATTTGTATGCGTGATGTAATAGTTTTGGGGTACAGGGTGTGTTCCGAAGATAACCTTCATACCGTACCTGTCTGTGATGAATTTTCGAAAATACTCCATATACGGGCATGGGGGATAACCAACAATAAAACCTGTAGCAAAGTGAATATGTGTAATCCCGTTCTTTTTCATTTCCTCGGGAGCATATTCTATGTTTCCTCCCGGACAGCCTCCGCATGTCGTAAAACCTGCAATTTCAATATCCATTCCTTTATAAAGAGAAAATGCCCCTTCTCTGTTTGTTGCTGAGCGGAAGCATTTTCCACCTGCACATGATTTATACCTGTCGCAGATTATTATTCCTATTTTTACTTTTTGCATAGGTTCTGATAATGTCATTTTGATTTTTTATGGGGTTCTCATTTAATTCTCATTTTGGCTGCAATTATTTCTGCGGCTTTTATCAGAGGGTACCCTGCAGGTGATGCAGTAAGACAAGGATGGGTTCCTATCTGTGATGTCAGTAATGAGTTGACTGACATCCTGTTCTGTATTGCCAGTCCTATTACATTGGTTAGTTCTCCGGCACTGAGACCTCCTATAACTTCACCTCCGATTATTACACCTGAATGATGGGCAGCTATCAGTTTAACAAGCTGTTTGTGGGCATCGGGAAGGTTTCCCGGATGACGGTCTATACCTTCGAATGTTGCTGTAATGGTATCAATTCCTTCAGCCTTTGCCCTTGCCTCGGTTATTCCTGCCGTTCCAAATCCGGTATTACCAATGGCAGTGGAATACATAGCAATTGTGCCGCTGAATGTTTTTACAACGTTAAGGTTAAAGAGGTTCATTCCTGCAATGCGTGCTTCGGCACATGCGGTTGAGGCAAGCATGGTGGGGACTCGTGCACGGGTTACAAAATCGCGTTTTTGTGCACAATCACCCACAGCAAAAATATCTTTGACATGTGTACGCATATATTCATCCACTGCAATAAAACCGCTTTCATCAACATATATACCCGATTTTATTGCCAGTTCTACATTTGGCTTATAACCTATTGAAAGAAGTACTGCATCGGTTTCGAAAGATTTTCTGTCTTCAAGCATCACACCCTCCACTTTTTTCTTTCCCAGTATCTCTTTTATCCCGTTTCCGGTTATTATTTTCACTCCCCTTTCCGATAATATATCTTCAATTTTTTTTGATAGCTCAATATCGAAAGCAAGCATGAGTATATCCGGTAGTTTTTCTACCAGTACAACTTCAAGTCCGCTTTTTGCCAGCTCGTCTGAAAATTCAACTCCGATGAATCCTGCTCCTATTACCACAATCCTTTTAAGGGAAGCAAGTTTCGTCTTCATCTCTTCAAGGTAGATTTTGTCTTTAGGGATTACAAAGACATTTTCCTTATCTCCTCCCAGAAGCCATTTAGGTTTTACGGGTATTGAACCTGTAGCGATGACGAGCTTTTCATATTTAATTTTCTTCCCACTGACAAAATCAACAGTTTTCTCTTCAGTATTTATGTAAGTTGCCTCGTCAACAATTGACTCAATACCAGCTTTTTCCATCATTGCATCAACCGGCATGAGGTTTTGATTAATATCATCCAGTGTCCCGAAAATATATGGTATTCCGCATGGAACCATCATTTCTTTCTGTTTCTTGACCAATATGAATTTTTTCTCTGCCCATGATGACTTCCCTGTTAATGCAGCTACCATTCCTGCTGCACTCCCCCCGATAATTAATACATCTGTTGTTTTCATGAATATTTATGATTTATGTATTTATAATTGTTGAATGTTAAATAACTAGCACTTCAATACGGATGGTTTCTCCGGAATGCCGATATCCTCACCATTCGCACCTTTATATTTATCATCAGGATTATAGCTGATACCCAGTTTATCCAGCAAGGGTTCCACTGCCACCTGGTGTGCCTGCAGGCCTATATCCCATGGATCATATCCTAACAGGAGCCCTGCAAGCTCTTCATATGTTAGTACAGGTATCCCGTATCCGTCCTGGCCATAGGTTATTCCCTGTTGTTCGGCAATGACATATTGCCAGCGGTCGAGGAAAAAGGTACATCCCGGGCAATTGGCAATGATCAGATCAGGGTTATGGGGTTTCATTGAATCGAATTTTATTTTGGAATTCGTAACAGAATAGCCTCTGTTTGATTTCAGAAGATATTGTCGAAAGCCGAATCCACAGCAATGGCGTCTTTCGGGATAATCAACCTGTTCGCCTCCCCAGTCATCTGTCATCCCTGCAAGCACGTAGGGATATTCAGCACCTCCGATACCATGTGACGGAAAGATCTTTGCATAATGGCAGCCGATATGGTCAACGACCTTCAATGGTTCTCCTGTCTTTGCATTTACGAGCCTGAATTTTGATTTTGCAGCAATCTCTTTCCGGAACTTATAGATGACATCGCTGGCATGTACCAGGTTTTTGGGAATGGTAAAATCCTTACCTGTTGCCCGCTTAAGTGCTTCATGTGTTTTTTGCTCTGTTTCAGGAAAATGCTTCCATGTTTCAAGCATCTCAACATAAATACCGAATGAAGTAACACATGATACAACAAAGTTCTCATATCCTGCCTCGTTCATCAGTGCAAACTGGCGTGCAACAACTGTCATTGTTGTTTCCATAGGGAGCAATCCCGAATGGTATGCAATACCGGTACAGGTTGTTTGCCTGGCATCATCGTATATGTCTTTTCCAAGTACATCACCCACTATTTTCAAGAACAGGTTTTCTGCAGCAGGGAATATGTTTTGTCTTATACAGCTGCGTGCAAAATAATAGCGATCGTCAGCAATCTCTTTCTGGTATGCTGCCCATATTTCATTTTTCCGTGGTTTCATCTTTTATTCACTATAACAGTAATTCCAATATTCATCTTTGCCTCCCTTGAATTTTTTCTTAAGTTTTTTTGCCATGGATGCAGAATGTTTTTCAATTTTTTCGAATCTTGCTGTACCTCCCGTTTCATCAAATATTTTCTTCAGATCATCAAGTGATTCCTTAGCAGTATTACGGAGAGTACCGGCACGGTTTTCGCCGTAACTTGTTCCCAGACGTTTCATCATTGATTCCCTGTTCTCTCTCATCCATTTCCATACAGGTCCCTGTTCAGGATATGTTTCAAGATCAACCTCATCAATGTAAACGCAATAACCATATTGCAGAATATGGTCACCCACAGTACGTTTGATAGCCAGCTGTTTTCTGCCCTGTTCGCTTTCCATGAAAAAGCCCTTCTCGATTGATAATCCCCTGAGCGCCTGAACAATATAACACGGGACATTACCTCGCGGGCATCTTGTTTTACACGACAGGCATTCACCGCATCTCCAGATATAGTCGCTTTTCAGGAGTTTTTCAAGTTCGGCTTCATCTTTTTCCTGTACAGTGTTTACTATCTGGCGGGGATCATAATCACTTACCGCGGCAGCAGGGCAGACTGCAGTACATATTCCGCAATTAATACATGCATTCAATCCCTCTTTGTAACGGACATCTTTTTCCAGTTCTTCATATAATGTTGGCATAGTATTCTGTTTTTTGTGATAGCGATAGTTTACGGATCCTGCTTAGTTTGCCAGTTATAAGTTTCCTTTTTATAAGAGATATTTTATCTGTAAACAGAATCCCCTTGAGATGATCATATTCATGCTGGAAGATCCTCGCTTTTATTCCGTCGAGTTCTTCTTCATGTGTGTTAAGCACCATATCCTGGTACCTTACCAGGATTTTTTCAGGCCGGTAAACTTCTTCGTAAATATCCGGAATACTAAGGCAGCCTTCGCGGTAGGCAATATTATCGCTTTCGTTGTCAATTATTTCCGGATTAATAAATATACCTTCAAATTTATCTATTGATACGTCCTGTTCAGCAACAGGATTTGTGTCAATCACAAAAACACTTTTCAATATTCCCGTTTGAGGTGCGGCAAGACCAATACCCTCATTGGCCTTTATTGTGTCAAACAGTATTTCATTAATCTTTTTAATGTTATCCTCCTCAATAATTTCAACTGAGAGCTTTCTCAGCATAGGTGATCCATATAGAATTACAGGTACTACCATTTCAAAATATTAATTATAGTCTCTGACATACAATTTGTTTTAGTTATTCATTTTTTCATGGAGGTGATTGTTAAACACAACAAAGCTGCCTTTTTCGACATTAAGGAATTCCGCCATCACATCACATTTAACCATAAGCAGATAAAAGATCCTTTTATCATTTAAAGGGATTAATCCTTCGAGATTACCCTGGCCTTTTGAGATAATTACATCGGCGTTATTGAAATAATGCTGAAACTCGCCACTTGATTCAGACGGTATAGTAGAAGGTGCATCAAACCCGTTGGAAATAACATATGCGACATCTTTAATACCTGTATATTCAGCATCTTCCATCGTGGCATCATTTATTACCGGGCCTCCACGAACAACATAGGTCAGGTTTTTGTGGCCAATGGTCCTGATAAAATATTTGTCAAATACTATCTCTCCTGCATTATCTCCAAGGAAGAGAACATTTTCCGAAGATTTTATTTTGTCTTTCAATTGTGCCGAATGATCAATTGCGAAGTCGGATGAGAGTACTTTATCGATTGTAGACTGAAGATCAAAGCTGTCGCAGGCTGCGAAATCTATAATATTACCTGCTATAGAGAGTCTCAGGGAAGTATTGAACGGATCTTCAGACTCACTGATGATATTTGCGATCCGGGAAGCCATAGCCATAGCCTGGTCATTATTTTTTCTTTTTTCATCTTTATATGGATCGGGATTTGAGGTATAGCCTCTGAGTATATTATGAAGCTCTCTTGAAAACAGTGGGCCTGAAAAACTATCACTGTTTTTCTGATACAGGTTAATCATATCACGGGTGAAACTGTTTTTTGCTTCATTTGGGATATTCTCTTTCACGAGTAATTTTTCAAATGCCCTGACAAAACAGTAGAAGCAGCGGTAGTCAGATATCATTATGTTTGTATTAGTGGTCACAATAGTTTGCACCGGCATCCAGTGTATTGTTAATAAGGTCGTCAGCCAGTTCCCTGGGGCTTTTGAATGGTGCCCCGACAAATACATTGATATTCTTTTGGTTGAATAAACCGATTGCACGCTGGCCCATGCCTCCGGCAATTACATCAGTAACTCCTTTCTCAGCGAGCCAACCGGGTAAAATACCGGGTTCGTGCCGGGGAGGAGTAACCAACACCTCAGTGCTTACCCCATTACTGTCGGTTTCAATTATTGCAAACTGCTGGCAATGGCCAAAATGTGCACACAGAATCCCGTTTTCCAACGGAACAGCAATACATTTTTTCATGTGTTTACAGTATTATTAATTTATACTCAATTATTCTTCAACTCCGCTTTGCAGGCGTTTGCCTTTACCTTTACCACCACCTGATTTACGTCGTTTCCCCTGGCCCTTTCCGAGCTTTGATTTATCTTCCTCATTAAGTTTTTCCTTGCATCGGCCAAGACCCCGGCCTGTTCTTGGACCTTTTCCATCCGGTCCTGTTCCATTCAAACGTGGCATAGCTTAATTTTTTTCGTTTAACATATCTATTATTTCACTGATGCTTTTTTCAACATCTTTTATGACTATCATCTGAATCTGAAGTCTGTCAAGAATTGACTTGATTTTCATTCCAAATTCTCCGGATATTATTTTCTTGACATTTTTTGATGCAACAATTTCTACGGAGGCAGGTCCGGCTCCACCAGGTACATCTTTATTGGGATTGGGAAGAAATTCCATTCCCTTTGTATCTGTGTCATAAATTACAAAGTAGGAACAGCGTCCAAAACGTTCATCCAGTTTGCTTTCCAGATTGTTGCCTTTACTTGTGATAGCTACTTTCATTTTTATTGTTATTAGGTTTAAAAATTAATTCCTCTGTTTCATTAATACCCTGGTCATAAATCGTTAGCTCTGAACCTCCGCATAAAGGACATTCTCTTAACTCTTTTTGCTTATCAGGGTTATTAAAAATTGATTTGCATGATCTGCATGAATACCACTCGCTGTCAAAATAAATTTTCCCGCCTTCAATTATTATCTGTTTACCTTTTACCAGTGCTTCAGCCAGTTTTTGCCTGGCCTTTGCATATATCCGTGTCAGAGTCGGCCTTGATACATCCATTATGACTGAGGCCTGGTGATGGTTTAACAATACATAGTCACACAATCTTAATGCCTCATATTCTTCAATATGGAGAAAAACAGTTTCATTTTTTTTATTGCTGTTTTTGCCTCCATAAGGCTTAAATCCCGATATAACGGGAGGATTACTTATTCTTCTCAGTCTTAAAGGACGTGGTGACATATGAGCTATTGTTCGCTACAAATATAATGAACAATAGTTCATAAATCAAAATTATTTGATGTTTTTAATAAAAAAAATGCATATTTGAATTCGTAAATATGGAATCTGGAATTTGGAATATGGAATAACAATGTCAAGACTTTACAATTATTCACTCATACTTATTTTCAGTTTTGCATTACTTGTATTCATTCTGCTCTTCTTTATTTCAGCACCATATGGCAAGTTCAGCAGAAAGGGCTGGGGTATGGTCATAAGATCGAAATGGGCCTGGCTGATTATGGAATCGCCATCTCCTTTATTGATAGCTGTATTATTTATATTATCGGGTAATAAAAACATTCCGCAGCTGATATTTGTTGTTGCATGGTTGTCACATTATATGTACCGGACTTTTATTTATCCATTCCGGCAGTCGGGCAGTGAAAAACCATATCCTTTGATCATTGTCTCTATGGCAATCGTCTTTAATACCCTGAATGGTTTTGTAAACGGGTATGGTGTATTTCATTTGATACATTATGATATTTCATGGTTATTATCATGGCAGTTTATTGGTGGGATCATAATATTCATATCGGGGTTTATTATTAACAAGACAGCTGATGAGAAACTGCGTAAATTCAGGGAAGATTCTCCTGATGAGTATATTATACCCCGGGGTTGGTTTTTTGATTATATTTCTTCACCACATTATTTTGGAGAGATAATTGAATGGGGAGGATGGGCGCTTATGACCTGGTCTATTCCCGGACTGGCATTTTTTGTCTTTACATTTGCCAATCTTTTCCCCCGGGCTGTAAGCTCTCACAGGTGGTATAAGGCAAATTTTACCGAATATCCTGAAAAGAGAAAGGCAGTGATTCCTTTTATTATCTGAACATTTAAGAGGGTATAATTGTACATATCATTAAACACACTATTAATTTTGGCAAAAAATACTTCATAATGCAATCAATACAGGAAGGCGACATGATCCCGCAGTTTTTTCTGCCCGATCAGGATGGTAATATTTTCAACATAGGTGATTATATAGGCAAAAAGAAACTTGTTATCTTTTTTTATCCCAGGGACGGAAGCCTCACCTGTACAAAGGAGGCCTGTTACTTCCGTGATCTTTATGAGGTGTTTGATGAAAACAACGCACTGGTTGTAGGGATAAGCGGTCAGTCTGTCGAAAGTCATAAAGAATTTGCAGAACAAAACAGGCTTAATTATACAATTTTGAGCGACAAGGATAATTCAGTAAGAAAATTGTTTGGAGTACCGTCAAAACTGTTTGGGCTGATACCGGGGCGTGTTACATATGTTGCCGATACCTCGGGTAAGGTAGTCTATATTTTTAATTCTCAGACTGAAGCACATAAACACGTAGATGAGGCATTGAGGATAATCCTCCTTCTTAAAAAGACTGAGTAATACCAGGCCATTTATCGCCTTTTAAAGGTCTGGAAATTATTTTTGAAGGATCAATAACAACATGTTTTATCATTTTTCTGTTCCATGTATATGTAATATGTACGAGACCATCATTTGTTTGTATTAAGGCAGGATATGAATATTCGGTTCCTTTTTCATCGTTTTCCAGGAGGAGTGCTGCCTCCCAGTCAGTTCCGTTTTCCGAAATGGCAATATTAAGCATGTTGCGGCCTTTTTCCAGGTGATTATAAGCCACCAGGTGCCGGTTATCTTTAAGGGTAAGTGCATCGATACCCGAATTTGGATTTGGTAGGTTTATCGGGCTGAGATCGGTCCATGTGCGACCATTATCTGCCGATCCCGAAGATAATATTTTCGACATGGTACTGCGGCATAGAATCTGAAGGCTTCCGTCGGCATGAAGGAGTATTGTTGGTTGTATCGTTCTTATGTCATCGCTGTTGAGCGGAGTGGTTTTCCCCCATGTGAGGCCGTCATCAGGGGTGAATTCCATATGAACCTTCCATCCGTCATCCTCGGTACTGGAGGGGCAGAGCAGGTATCCGTTCTCCAGCTTAAGAGGTTTATTTTTTACAGGGCCGATTATATCTTCAGGTAAACGGCAAGGTTGTGACCAGGTAATCCCGTTGTCTTCAGAAGTCATTAATTCTCCCCACCATTCAGAGGGACTTGGACCCACTTTAAAGAAAAGCAGGATTTTTTCACCTGTATTATAGAGAACCGGGTTCCAGCAAGGGTAACGTTTGTCTTTATGCTGTATTCCGTTGGCGACTTCTTCAGGTTCGCTCCATTTACCCTCGTTATATCTGCTTAACCATATTCCGATATCAGGATTCTTTTCAGCAGTTCCCCCGAACCAGGCAGCCAGCAGACCATCATCAATTTGTACAATAGTTGAGGCATGACATGACTGAAACGAAACATCCTCCGAAAGGAAAATGAATTCGGATTTAACGATACATTGTTCGCCTTTAAATTGTGCGGACATTGACAAGGGACAGATTAACAATAATATAGCTATAATAACAGAGTCTATTGTCATCCTCTTACATGCCCCCCCTACCCCCCTAAAGGGGGGTTGAAACCCATTAACCAACATAATTAATAATTGGATTGGTTTATAGTCCCGCCTTAGCGGGATTGGGGGGTCATTTGCCCACAGGGGGTGTGGGGGGGCGGTGTAATTTGAATTCATCTCTTTTTTAATTTTTTTGTTATAATAAATCCCACGAGAAAAATGGTCATTGTGCCGAAAACAATTGTCAGGTTTGTATGGAAAGGGCTTTTGAAGGCAATGATTTTCCCTTCAGTAAAGACAAGAGGAGATAAGCTCATCCATATTATTAACAGAATACCGGTTATAACACCGATAATTGCTTCAACTTTTCCTGCTTTTTTAGATATATATCCCAGAAGGAACAAACCAAGCATGCCGCCGCTGAATATTGAAGCAAGCGACCACCATGCATCGAGTGCACTTTCAACACCTATAAGTGCAATGGCCACAATGATACCGGCGGTTCCTGTGATAAGTGATGATATATAGAGAACTTTCATTGATGAACTCTCGCTTGCATTTTTATTGATAAACCGTTTGTAATAATCAGTCAGAAATATTGTTGCGGTACTGTTGAGACTCGTTGATACAGTACTCATGCCTGCTGCAAATACAGATGCGATGAGCAATCCGGTAATTCCTGCCGGGAGTCCTGTTACAATAAAATGGGGTAAGACCATGTCGCCTGTATCCTTTATGTTTTCGGCAAGCAATCCGGGTTGTATTGTATAATATGAAAATAGTGCGGTACCGATATAAAAGAACAAAAGAGATACAGGTATGTACAACAATGATCCAAGCAAAGCTGATGATTTAGCTTCTCTGTCGGTACCTGTTGTCAGGTAGCGCTGGATATAATTCTGGTCTATACCATAGTTCTGGAGATTAATAAAAAGGCCATAGACAAGAACTACCCAGAATGTTGATTCCTGAAGGCTTGTTCCAAAACTCCCGAGACTGAATTTGTTGTTTGCCGAGGCTATTTCAAAAAGCTGCCGGGGTCCCTCAGGCATTGAGAAAGTAAGAATAATAGCACAGACAATAGCACCGGTAATAAGTATGATTGCCTGTATTGCATCGGTCCAGATAACTGCCCTGATACCCCCCATGATTGAATAAAGCATAACAGCCAGACCTGTAAGTATAATAATTGTTTTGATATTCCATCCAAAGAGTGCATTCAGTGGCAGTGCCAGCAACATAAGGATTGCCCCGGTACGCATTACCTGTGTAAGAACATAGCAGAGCGAGGCATAGATCCTGGCCCATATCCCGAAACGTTGTTCGAGATAATAATAGGCTGATATATTGCCTATTCCGCGGTAGAGAGGTATGAAAAATTTTATAGTAAGTATCGCGGCAAAAGGAATTGAGAGACTGAAAACAAATGCATTCCAGTTGGTCATATATGCTTTGCCGGGTAATGCCAGATAGCTTATACTGCTAACGAAAGTGGCAAAAATTGACATTCCGACAATCCACGACGGCAACTTTCTTCCGGCAGCAGTAAATTGATCAGTGGTTTTATTCTTCCTGTAAAAGCTTATGCCGAAAATTATATTCCCGGTTATAAGTACAAAAAATACTATCGTGTCAGGTATTGATATTCCCATTAATACATTTTATAACTGGCAAATGAAAACATTTATGTGCTGTTAAATTTAATGCCATTAAAGATATATATCCATGGATGGCAGGAAAATTTTTACAATTTAATTTTAAGCTTGTAATATGTAGGAGATTTCAATTAAGGTAAATTGTATTAATTTTATCATACAAAGGAGGAGTTAATTTTATGGAAGACCGGTTGCATAAAGTTTTCTTTGAATCGGATTCGTATGATACACCATACCAGGAACAACTGGGCTTCCTGAAAAAGCTCCTGGCTCATAATCAGGTTTTCTTCACACTGAATTATATCAATATTGTATTGAGAACCAGGAAGAAGGCAATAACAGGAAGATATGACGATAAAGAATGGGCTGAGTCCTCCTATAATATTTTCAAATTTATAGAAAAGACAGGTGGTAGATTCCATATTTCGGGGATGGAACATATTACCGAATCGCCGGAACCTGTCGTTTTTATCGGTAATCACATGAGTACTCTCGAGACAATGATCCTGCCGGTTATTATTGTTCCTCACAGGAGAGTTACCTATGTTGTTAAGGAGAGTCTTGTCAGGAATCCTATATTCCGCGATATTATGAGATCGAGGGATCCTATTGTAGTCGGAAGGAAGGACCCGAGGAAGGATTTTGAGACAGTCATGAAGAGAGGTATGGAGTTATTATCGAAAGGTATGTCGATAATTATATTTCCTCAAAGTACACGAAGCCCTGAGTTCAAACCCGAAGAATTCAATACACTGGGAGTTAAACTAGCAAAAAAAGCCGGGGTCAAGATTGTACCAATCGCGTTGAAAACAGATTTCTGGGGACAGGGCAGGATAATTAAAGAACTTGGACGTGTTGATAGCAGCAAGCCGATCTATATAAAATTCGGGGAATCTTTTTACGTCAAAGGTTCAGGAAAAGATGAAAACCAAAAGCTCATTGATTTCATAGCCTCATCACTTGAAAAATGGAAAAATATACTTTAAATGTATTTTTTACATTTAAAAATATTTATATATATTTGTTTAGTAACATACTTATTATATAACCCTTTAATTGATTTACTGCGATGTTTACATTAGACTGGATTGTACTAGGGCTCTTCTGTCTTTTACTTATCGGTATTATTGTATGGGTAATAAAGCGGCAGGAAGAGACTTCAACAGATTATTTCCTTGCCGGGCGTGATGCAACTTGGCTGGCAATAGGAGCATCGATTTTCGCATCCAACATAGGATCAGAACATCTGGTAGGGCTGGCGGGAGCAGGGGCTTCTTCAGGGATGGCTATGGCTCACTGGGAGATGCATGGATGGATAATACTCTTTCTCGGCTGGTTCTTTGTTCCCTTTTATTCGAGGAGCAAGGTATTCACGATGCCCGAGTTTCTTGAAAAGCGTTATAACAAAAATTCACGGTCGTTCCTGTCGATTATTTCCCTTGTGAGTTATGTGCTTACAAAGGTGGCAGTGACAGTTTATGCCGGTGGTGTTGTCTTTAAGGAAGTCTTCGGGATAGAATCAATGTTCGGTATTGATTTTTTCTGGATAAGTGCAATCGGTCTTGTGTTGCTTACAGGTGTCTATACCACACTCGGGGGTATGAGAGCCGTACTGTATACTTCGGTATTACAGACACCGGTTCTGCTTATAGGATCCCTGGCAGTACTGATTTTCGGACTAATAAAGTTGGGAGGATGGTCGGAGATGATGGAGATATGCCGGGCAGTGCCTATCAACGAAGCAGGCGACAAGATGACTGACCTTATGAGAGCTCACAGTGATTCTGAATTCCCGTGGACAGGTGTTATACTTGGTTCTGCAATAATCGGTTTCTGGTATTGGTGTACCGACCAGTTCATAGTACAAAGGGTACTTTCCGGGCGGAACGAAACACATTCCAGACGGGGTGCAATACTTGGTGCGGGATTCAAATTAACACCGGTATTCATATTCCTGATACCCGGAATGATAGCATATGCACTGAGCCAGAAAGGATTATTGACCCTTACAAATTCCGATGCCGCCTTCCCTGCAATGGTCAAGGAACTACTGCCTATAGGTTTTACGGGACTTGTAGTCGGGGGTATACTGGCAGCTTTAATGAGTTCACTGGCTTCCCTGTTTAACTCGTCGTCAGCATTATTTACAGTAGATTTCTATCAGAAGTACCGGCCACAGGCATCTGAGAAAGAACTTGTAAGGGTGGGCAGGATAGCAACTATGGTTGTGGTTATACTTGGAATTCTGTGGATTCCTGTCATGAGAGAGATAGGGAAAGCCCTCTATGCCTATCTCCAGGATGTCCAGTCAATGCTCGCCCCAGGTATACTGGCAGTCTTTCTGCTCGGTATCCTGTCAAAAAAGACAACCCCGAAAGCAGGATTTATAGGACTTGTAACAGGATTTATCCTTGGAATGACAAGGCTTGGCTTTATGGTGCTCGGGAAAAATATGAACCCCGATAGTCTTTTGCACACAGTATTTGTGGATGTAAATCCGTACCACTATGAAATAATAATCTTCTTCCTGGTGATCCTGCTGATGGTTGTCGTAAGCGCCTTTACTCCGAAGCCAAACCTTGCTGCAATAAGGGGATTGTACGTAGGATCAGCTTCTGCTGAGGAAAAAGCAGCAACAAGAGCCAGCTGGAGTAACTGGGATGTAATCTTTTCTGTCATAATAATAGCAGTAATAATTGCATTTTATATTTATTTCTGGTAGAATAAAAAACCCCACACTGGAGGCTGTCTCAAAAGCCTTTCACTGGCCCCCTACCCCCTAAAGGGGGCTATCTAAACACCTGACAACCAACAAGTCCCGAAAGCTTTCGGGATTTAGGGGCAATAAGAAACAAGGGGGGCTTTTGAGACAGACTCGTAGGGAGGGGGTATAATATAGACAAAGTAATTAATAGACTGAATCATGGATAAATTAAGAACAAAAGAGATATGGTTTGTTACGGGAAGCCAGCATTTATATGGTCCTGAGACGCTTAAACAGGTGGCAGCCGATTCAGCCAAAATTGCTGCTGCTCTAGATAAATCACCACTTATATCTCAGAAGATAGTCTTCAAACCTGTCCTTACTACTCCTGAATCAATATTTGAATTATGTTCCCAGGCAAACAGTACTGAGAATTGTATAGGACTGATTACATGGATGCACACTTTTTCTCCAGCCAAGATGTGGATCAGGGGATTGTCGGTACTGAATAAGCCGTTCCTTCATTTTCATACACAGCTTAACAGGGATATACCATGGGAAACCATCGATATGGATTTCATGAATCTGAACCAGTCGGCACATGGCGACCGCGAATTCGGATTCATCGGTACAAGGATGAGACTGAACAGGAAGGTCGTCGTTGGTCATTACCAGGACCCTGATGCTGTTGACAGGATAGCTGTGTGGGTAAGGACAGCCGCTGCTTATGATGATGCCCGCAATATGAAGATAGCACGTTTTGGAGATAATATGCGTGATGTGGCTGTAACAGAAGGCAATAAAGTAAGCGCCCAGATAAAAATGGGCTATTCAGTCTATGGTTACGGAGTAGGAGATCTCGTGAAAACAGTAAATGAAGTGTCTCCGGCAGCAGTAAAGAAACTGCTTGCAGAATATGGTTCGGATTATAAGATGACAAAAAATGTGGTAAATTCTGAATCTATTAAAGAAGCTGCAAGAATAGAGGTAGGCATGGAAAACTTCCTGAAACAGGGAGGGTTTAAGGCTTTTACCACTACTTTTGAGGACCTTCATGGCTTGAAACAACTGCCCGGCCTGGCAGTACAGCGGTTAATGGAAAAAGGTTATGGTTTCGGGGCTGAGGGAGACTGGAAGACCGCTGCACTGGTACGCTCGATGAAGGTGATGGCACAAGGATTGAAAGGAGGTACTTCATTCATGGAGGATTATACCTATCATTTTAATCCTGAGGGAATGAGAGTCCTGGGAGCCCATATGCTTGAGGTATGTCCTTCAATAGCAATGGGAAAACCTACAGTTGAAATACACCAGCTTTCAATAGGAGGGAAAGCAGATCCTGCACGACTGGTATTCAAGACTGCTCCCGGGAAAGGAATAAATGCTACCGTAATAGACCTGGGGAACAGATACAGAATGATTGTCAATGAGGTGGATGTTGTGAAATGTCCCGATATGCCGAAACTGCCTGTTGCAAGTGTATTATGGACACCCATGCCCGATCTGAAGACAGGTGCAGCTGCATGGATACTTGCCGGCGGTGCACACCATACCGGTTTCAGTACAGCTCTTAATAAAGAATATCTCGAAGATTTTGCGGAAATGATGGGGATTGAATACCTTCTCATTGATAGTAAATGTGATCTTGATACTTTCAGGAGAGAGCTGAAAATGAATGAAGTATTTTATCATATCTTAGGCGGGATAATCTGATCTGAAAGATGTCATTGTGAAGCTTTATTCAGAATATAAAAAACATCTTGTTGCGGTCGATTCAATAGTATTCGGATATGACATTCTTGAGAAAGAACTCAAGCTTTTGGTTGTAAAACGGAGTTTTAATCCTGCAAAGGGTAAATGGTCGCTGGCAGGCGGATTTGTAGAACAGGGTGAAAGTATTGACGTGGCAGCCTGCCGTGTGTTGCGTAATCTGACAGGCCTGAAGAACATTTATATGAAACAACTCTATTGCTATGGCGACCCCTCCAGGGATCCGGGTGCAAGAGTTATTTCCGTGGCATACTGGGCACTGATAAAGATCAAGGATATTGACCAGAAAGCAGCACATAGGAACGGAGCTCGCTGGCAATCAATAAAAAAGTCGACGAAACTGATTTTCGATCATCAGTATATGGTGGAAAGAGCCCTTAAAGAGCTTCGTCTACAGGTAAAAATCAAACCTGTAGGTTTTGAACTGCTTCCTGAGAAATTTACACTCGTACAGCTGCTCGACCTCTACGAAGCTATATACCAGAAAGTCATTGATAAAAGAAATTTCAGGAAAAAGATCCTGTCGATGAATATCCTTGAAAAACTCGAAGAAAAGGAAAAAGAGACATCAAAAAGAGGAGCATACTATTACGGGTTTAACAAAACTAATTATAAAAAACTGTCGAAAAGAGATTTCTATTTTAATATCAGATAGGCGTTTTGAATGACTAAAGTTTGGAGTGACTAGAGTTAGGAGTTTTAAAAAGGAAATGGATTATGCTGGATGATTTAAAACAATCTGTCTTCCGGGCAAACCTCGATCTGGTAAAACATGGACTTGTAATTCATACCTGGGGTAATGCAAGCGGAAGAGACGAAAAGACAGGATACATTGTGATAAAACCATCAGGAGTCAGCTATGAGTCAATGAAGGCTGATGATATGGTGGTTCTTGATCCCCAGGGAAAAGTCATTGAGGGAAGGTATAATGCCTCTACAGATGCACCAACTCATTTGCTGCTGTATAACACTTATGAAAGTATAGGAGGTATTGTCCATACTCATTCCACCTATGCAACATCCTGGGCCCAGGCAGGTAGTGGTATCCCCCCGTTCGGCACAACCCACGCTGATCATTTCTATGGTGAGGTTCCCTGTACAAGAAAACTTAATAAGGCTGAAACAGAAAATGATTATGAGCTTAACACAGGAAGGGTTATCATAGAAAGAATTGGTAAAAATGATCCCATGGAAGTACCAGCAATCCTGGTGTGCTGCCATGGTCCGTTCAGCTGGGGAGAGGATCCCGGTAAGGCTGTATATAATGCAGTTGCACTTGAAGAGATAGCCCGGATAGCTTTTTATACGGAACTGCTTGGTAATAAAGAACCGGTTGATGAATTTCTTCTTGAGAAACACTTCGGAAGAAAACATGGCAGGGATGCCTATTATGGACAAAAAAATAAAAACAAATAGCGGATGGTGAAAAAATATGTGACAGGTATTGATTTCGGCACCGATTCGGTCCGCACAGTGATTGTGGATACGGGTAACGGTGAGATAGTAGGGACATCAGTGTATGAATATCCCAGATGGAAGAAAGGGCTCTATTGCGATCCTTCAATAAACCAGTTTCGCCAGCATCCTCTTGATTATATGGAGGGGCTTGAGGAGACGGTAAAAGGATCATTGAAAGGACTTGACAAAGATGTGATCGAAAATATCGCGGGTATTACGGCCGATACAACAGGCTCGACACCGGTAGCTGTCGACAGGGAAGGAATGCCATTAACAATGCTTGCAGGTTTTGAAAATGATCCGGATGCCATGTTTGTGCTCTGGAAAGATCACACTGCAGTCAGGGAGGCTGAAGAGATAAACAGACTGGCAAGATCATGGGGCGGAACAGATTTCACAATGTATGAGGGTGGAATATATTCATCGGAATGGTTCTGGGCAAAGATTCTTCATGTGTTACGCCTTAACGAAAGAGTCAGGAATCAGGCTTATTCATGGGTGGAACATTGCGACTGGATACCAGCTCTTTTGTGCGGAAAAACAAATCCCCTTAAGATCATCAGAAGCCGCTGTGCTGCAGGACATAAAGCTATGTGGCACCCTGATTTCGGAGGATTGCCCGATGAGGAATTCCTTGTAAGGCTCGATCCGTTACTGGCAGGATTGCGGGAACGTCTTTTCAGAGATACTTATACCTGTGATGTTGCTGTTGGTACAATATCCGGGGAATGGGCTGCAAGGCTCGGCCTTCCTGAAGATGTAAAGGTGGGAGCAGGTGCTTTTGATGCTCATCTTGGTGCAGTAGGAGGCGGAATAAAGCCTTATCAGTTGATAAAAGTGATGGGAACATCTACATGCGACATGCTTGTATCACCCATGGAAGAGGCAGAAAATAAGCTGGTTAAAGGGATATGCGGACAGGTCGACGGATCAATAATACCCGGAATGATGGGTCTCGAAGCCGGACAGTCCGCCTTTGGTGATGTCTATGCATGGTTCGGAAAACTTCTCCTCTGGCCTTTTGAAGAGATAATATCAGGAATGAAAGGGATAGATAAAGGATCAAGGGAGCAACTGAGTGAGGTTACGGCCGACAGGATCATAGATGAACTGAGCAAACAGGCTGAACGACTTAATGATGACGATACAACAATTGTGGCTCTCGACTGGCTGAACGGAAGAAGGACACCCGATGCCAACCAGGCACTTAAAGGAGCAATAACAGGACTTTCGCTGGGCTCCGATGCTCCAAGGATATTTAAAGCACTCGTTGAAGCCACGGCATTCGGTTCGAAGATGATAAATGAAAGGTTTATTAATGAAGGTATCAGAATAGACGGTGTGATTGCCACAGGAGGCGTGGCAAAAAAGAATCCCTATGTGATGCAGGTCGTGGCAGATGTCCTTAATATGCCCATTAAAGTAGCCAGCTCCGACCAGACATGTGCATTGGGTTCTGCAATGGCTGCTTCGGTAGTGGCAGGTATACATAAAGACATACCTGCAGCACAGGAAGCTATGGGCTGCGGCTTTGAGAAAGAATATAAACCGAACCCTGAAAAGGCAGAAAAATACGAGATCATTTTTGAAAAATATAAAAAACTCGGATCGTTCATTGAATCTCAGTTAAAATAACCCTTTATGGTCCTTTGTGTGATCTTTGAGTACCTTCGTGGTTGAATTTTTTATTGTGAAACATAAA
>Ga0272441_10005651_pt1 | contig 21514 bp, 17 predicted proteins | sample SSMProp6N_FD_193582 | JGI IMG/M metagenome (GOLD analysis project Ga0272441, IMG submission 193582) | Marine sediment archaeal communities from Little Sippewissett salt marsh, Falmouth, MA, United States - SSM-Prop-6N | ecosystem: Environmental > Aquatic > Marine > Wetlands > Sediment ... | reverse complement strand
CCTAAAGCGGTGGTTTAAAATTCATGTTAATTATCCGGTGAAACCTTTTCCCGGATCATCCCGATTGTATATTTTTAATTTATTGAGTCGGGATTGTTTTTGCAGATAATACAAAGGAAGAAGCCCCTCACCATATTGAGGGGCTTTTTTGGGGTGGGTAATCTAAAAGTAATTGTTTAGCTTACAGCTATTTCTTTTGGTTTCACTTTTTCAGCCTTGGGTATCTCAACAGTTAATACACCGTTATTATATCTTGCCTTGATTTCCTCAGCTTTAACCTGCTCGGGAAGCTGAAAAGATCTTTCAAAACGGCCATATTGTGTTTCAACCCGGTGATAATTTTTATTGCTGGTTTCTTCTTCATGTTTTTTCTCACCACTCAGGGTCAACACATTGTTTTCAACAGAAATCTTGATTTCTTTTTTACTTAAACCAGGAATTTCAGCTTTCAGTTCATAGTGATCTTCTGTCTCGGCAATATCCACGCTGGGACGCCAGACCGTATCCGAAAAATTGGAATCCAATCCAAAATCATTGAAAAAACTATTGAGATGTCTTGGCAGTGAAACCAGATTTCGATAAGGATTATATCTTACAAGTGTCATTTCAGGTGCCTCCTTTCAGTTCTTTTTTTTCATCTTCTGTCCATTACTTATGCAACCCCCGTGCCAAACAAAAAAATATAGCATAAATCATAAATTATTAAATACTTAAAACTACTCAGGAAAATAACAGCCAACTCTGTCATTCTGTCATTATGTATGTCATAATAGTTATTTTGATTAAGCTGTATGTCATAATGGCAGACTCTCGGTCTGAAGTCATAATTTCTGTGTACTTCGCTTTTTTTATTGTATGAAAAACAAATATTTATTATATTTCAAGCTTAATATCTCATTCCATCAATAAAAACGGAACCGATAATGCTGAATGCCATTCTGAACAGGTACAGACAAATTCCCTTTCATTTTATGGATGTGGTTGTTCTTGGCTACATCCTTTTACTTGGAATTCTGGTTATCCCCTTTCATCATGATGTAATCAACTGGTGGAAAGTCCCCATTGTTCATTTTATTCTGATACTGATCATCCTTGAATACCTTCTGCAGGTCACAAAACGGAAATCGCGTCTTTTTCAGTTTCTGAGAATTTTCTACCCGGCCCTTCTCCTCTCCTCAGCATGGAAAGAGCTGGATAATTTGTTCACAATGATATTCCCCTATTACGGAAATGAACTGGTCAAAGCTTTGGATAAAATGCTTTTCGGTGTTCATCCCACTGTATGGGTTGAACAGCTGTTCACCCCCTGGCTCACAGAATTGATGTTTTTCCTTTATTTTTCCCATTATTTATTGCTGCCGGTACTTGCCCTGGGTTTGTTTTTCAAAAAAGGCCACGGGGCCACGCTGAATCTCCTTGCACTTGTTTGTTTCAATTATGCACTTTCCTATTTATGCTTCATACTGATACCCGCGGAAGGCGCCTGGGTTATCTTAAAAAATATGCATACAGTCGAACCCGAAGGCGGATTCTTCATGCACCTGGTTCAATTTATCCAGAGTCAGGGCACAGTCAGGGGCGGTGCCATACCCAGTTCCCATGTAACCGCCACTTTCGTACTTATTCTTGCTATGTTTGAACATAGCCGGAAATTAACCTATTGGCTTTTACCTCTGGGACTCGGTATCGCGGTATCCACAGTATACTGCCGGTATCATCATGCAGTTGATGCCATTACAGGTATCCTGATGGGAATTGGTTTTTTTATGCTCGGGAAAAAACTGCTCACCAAATGGCAGATACGGCATACACCAAGTGATGAATAAGATATTAGCTGAACCATTTTATCGTTTAGAAAGTATAAAATGAAGTGAATAAATTTACACCTCCAATAATTTCCCTGTAAAGAGGGTCACTTCTACGTGACCCTTTTAAATAGTTCATGATAACATCAGGTACTGGATCCATGCAAATTGTCGTATTCGGAACCCGGTCAAGATATACGGGCAGTCACAGTGATTTTTCGAATATAACGAAAACCCTGGAAAAAGTGGCGCGCCATACAGACACCCGTCATCTTGTTACGGCCCTTTATCTGCTGCCCGGGCAGAATCAAAATCGGGGTACGGCATATGTTCGTCACTGGTATTCCAGAAAAAATTTTACGACCCAAAGGGGAAAATGGAATTTTACCGCCAAATGGCCCGATCCCGATGATTTACCCGACCGCTTCAAATTAATACGCATGCGGCTGGACAGCCATCCATCTCTTTATCCGAAAATTGAACTGGACACATATGGATGGCGCTTTACATATGAAACATTTCACGATCATCTCGCTACCCTGTTCGCACATGAATTACATCATTACAGAAGGTATCATCTGGGATTGCATCCGGGAGAAGGCGAGCAATCCGCCAATCGATGGGCGCTTGAGCAGGTCCAAAAAGCAGGATTCCGTGTCATGGCGGAAAAACAACCGGCCAGACAAAAAAAGCGGCGAATAAACTGGAAGAAAAAATTTCCTTTCCTGGATCCCTATCTAAATTACAGGCATTTAAAACCGGGAGATCAGTTGATTATTGCTCACGATCCGCGAAAACAGTATGGGGGACAAACCGTTGAGGTAATACGACCCATCCGAACCAACTCAAAACGGATGGTTGTCAGGACCCGGGACGGTAAAACCTGGCGCTGGCCCATGAACTGGCTGTTGCTAAAAAACAAATCATGAAAATCGGAAATTAGCCAGAATTCGGTTGACTCGCATTGTATATTCTATTAAATTATGGTTCTATTTTGTCATATAACCGGAAATAAAAATTACTAACTATGAGGAAATAAATGTCTGAAAAGACTGCACTGAAAGCCGTTGAAGCCGCCTCACGCTGGGTAGGTAACACCATCATGGGAAAACCCTGGGCCATTTCCATAGAAGTAACCCACAACTGCAATGCGAATTGTCTTCATTGTGACAAGGGCGAATACATTAAAAACGAGGTCAGGGCAACGCCGGAGGAATACTGGGAAATCTACAAACAGATCAAACCGATTGTGGTTCAGATTTCCGGGGGTGAGCCCCTCATGCGCAAGGACATCCTTGATATTATCAGAAAATTCAAGCGTCCGGGTCACCTTCCTTATATTGTCCTGGTGACAAACGCGGGCCTGCTGACCATGGAAAAATATGATCAGCTGAAAGAGGCCGGTGTGGATAAATTTTCGATTTCACTTGATTACCCGGATGAGCGCCATGATGAAAACCGTCAAGTCAAGGGCTTGTTTAATCATCTCAACGAGCTTATCCCGGCTATCATGGCCAAAGGCAACAACGATGTAACCATGATAACCGCTGTAACCAGCAAGAACTATCCCTGCCTTCTCGATAATCTGAAAGTCGTCATGGAATGGGGTGCCTGTCTCAATTTCAGCATGTACACGGCGGGCCGTACAGGAGATCGTGATCTGCTCATTACATCAGACGAAGACCTGAAAGCTTTCCGGAAAGTTATTGATCGCCTCATTGAAGAAAAACGGAAAGGTGCATGTTTATTCTCAAGTGAAAAAGTACTCAACCGTTATTATGAATTCTTCGCCAACGGGGCTAAAAAGGGAGGCTGTAAAGTCGGCATTCGGTCCCTGGTCGTCAATCCCGACGGATCTCTATGCCCCTGCGCCATGAAAAAAACAACCGCCTTTAAGACAGCCAAAGAACTCCGCGAACAATTTGCCAAAAGCAATACATGCGATCAGTGTTTTATCAGCTTAAGGGCCAATACGGAAAAACCGCTTCACGAAGTGATCCGGGACATCTGGGCAAGCGTCTAGCCTATGACTTCCCCGATTTCCAGGAAAACTGTCCACCACGGCATCAGAATATTTCTTATTCTTACTGTTCTGGGCTTTGCTGCCATTTTTTATATGACCGGATCAGAGGAAACCATTGAAGCCCTGCGTCATATTAAACTGAGCTTCATATTCATTGCTGTTTTGCTGGTCGGTGTTGATTTTATTTCCGGTGCCGGACGAATTTATATTTTTCTTAGAAAACTCGATCCGCCGTCAGAAAAACACGCTTTCTGGGCCGCTTTCAGGGGCAATCTTTCCAATATCTTTTTGGCTGCGGCAACACCTTTTCAAACCGGCGGGGGCATTGCGCAGATTTATATGATACAGAGGGCCGGCTATCCGGTTTCAGGGGTTACTTCAATCAGCATCATGAATTTTACAGCCACACTGGCCATGCTGATGATTGCCGGTCTGCTGGCCATCAGGTGGATGGCGAATCAATTTGCAGATTTTCAATTCAAATTTATTCTCAGTTTCAGCTCCATCGTATTCTACATCGTTCTGGCGCTTTTCTTTATATTTTTATTTCGACCCACCATCATTAGCACCTTTATACAATGGATATTAACAGGTCTGAGCCGAAGATGGAAGAAAAAAGCACAAATGCTTCTGAATGCCAATGAAAAATTACATGAATTTATTGAAAACTATCAGCAGCATATCCGCTACTTCTTTTCAAAAGAAAAAATGATACTCTTTCATAATTTATGGCTGACTATTGTTTTATATTTTAACAAATGCCTGACCGCTTATGTCATTCTAAAAGGTATGGGGCTGGATCCCAGCTTTTGGCATGTCGTATCTCTTCAAATCCTGATTATCTTTATTATCTATTTCTGTCCGACACCCGGCGCAAGCTTTCTTGCTGAAACAAGCACCGCCGCTTTAATGTCCCTGGTGATTGATAAACCCCTGATTCCTGTTTTTATTTTGCTGTGGCGATTCTTTACGACCTATTTTGGTGTGATTGTCGGCGGATTTATTCTTATGAGAGCCATTGGGCGCTCTGCCCCGGGATCATCCCAATCAACCGAGACCGGTATGGTGCAATAAGGAGGACATGCTGTGACAATTTATACACGTATCAAAAACAGGTACAGCGGTGTTCATTTTCACCCGATGGATTACACCACACTCGGTTATTTACTGTTTCTGGGTCTTCTTATCATTCCGTTTCACAACAATGTCCTGCACTGGTGGGTATATCCGTTTGCACATCTCATTGTTGTCTGGATCCTGACAGAATTGATTCGTACAGCCGATCAGCGCCCTTCACCTGTCCTGTCCTTTTTGCGGACATTTTATCCGGCACTCTGTCTGGCTCCGATGTGGGGTGAATTAAACGGACTGATTAACATGATGTTTCCACATTGGGCCAATGATTTTCTGGTAAATACCGATCTGGCATTATTCGGTGTCCATCCCACAGTGTGGGTGGAAAAACTATTTACACCATGGTTGACCGAGCTTATGAATTTCTTTTATATCAGCTATTTTGTTTTCATCCCTCTGGGATCTTTCACCTTATATTTTAAGGGAAAACAGGAGGAAACCAGGGATTTTTTCTTTCTGGTATTCTTCACATATACCATTACATTCTTCCTGTTCCTTATATTCCCTGCGGAAGGTCCATGGGTTATTCTTCGCGACAAACACACCATCGAACCGGAAGGCGGCATCATCCTTCGCCTTGTTCAGTTTGTTGAAGGCAGAGGATCCATTAAAGGGGGATGTTTCCCCAGTTCGCATGTTGCTGCAGCCATGACCATCGCTCTGGCTACATTAAAAAGCCAGAAAAAAATCGGTATCATTCTTTTCATTCTTAGCATTGGCGTTGCTGTATCCACTGTATACTGCCGCTACCATCACGCAATTGATTCAATAGCAGGCATAGCGCTCGGTTTCTCCTTATTTTTTGCCGGAAACGCCATTCTGAAAAAATGGAAATCGTCCCACTCATGAACACATAAAAAAATGATTACATCATGAGCACAATTGAACTTTTATCCTGGAACGTCAACGGTATTCGTGCTTCCTACGGCAAGGGCTTTCTGGACTGGCTGCACAAGACAGAACCGGACATTCTATGTCTGCAGGAAACCAAAGCGCATGTTGACCAGCTCCCCAAAGCTTTACAGGCAATCGAAGGATATCATCTGTTCTATTGTTCCGCGGAAAGAAAAGGGTACAGCGGTGTCGCGCTCTTTTCACGGATTAAACCTGTTTCAGTTAAAAATGGATTCGGCATAAAAAAATTTGATGTTGAAGGCAGAGTGATTGTGGCGGAATACGATCATTTCGTGCTTATGAATATATACTATCCCAACGGCAAAGCTTCGGATGAACGGCTGAAATATAAGATGGAATTCTATGATGCTTTTCTGGACACCATCGATCGGTATCGGGATCAGGGAAAATCCCTCGTAATCTGCGGTGATCTGAATACGGCTCATCATGAAATCGATCTGGCAAGGCCGAAGGAAAATGAAAAATATTCGGGATTTCTGCCGATGGAACGGGCCTGGATCGATAAATTTCTTTCACACGGATATCTGGATACATTCCGTACCATGCATAAGGAAGCCGGACATTATTCATGGTGGGATTACAAAACAAGGGCGCGAGAGCGAAATATTGGATGGCGTATCGATTATTTTTTTATCAGCGAGAATTTGATTGGCCATCTAAAGGATGCCTGTATCCTGTCCGATGTGACGGGATCGGACCACTGTCCGGTTGGTATTAAGCTGGAATTTTAGACAAGCGCCTATTGATTCATTTCCTGAATGGCCCTGAGTAAATCATTTAATGCATACGGCTTCGGCAGGTAACGAAAACCTTTCTCTTTGATTTTATCCCACTGTGATCTCTGTTCTGTATAACCGCTGCTTAAGAGAACATGCAGTTTTGGTTTCAAGCATAATAACTTGTCCACAAGCTCCAGTCCGCTTGAATCCGGCAGCACCACATCACTGATAATCATTTCAATTTGATCCTGTTTTTCCTCAAACAGTTTTATCGCCTCATTTGCATTGGATGCAGAATAAACCCTGTAGCCATTCTTTATCAATCCTTTTGCTACATACTCGCGAACCGTCTTCTCATCTTCAATAAACAGGACTTCTTTACCTTCACCATCGCTCGGTTTAAAAACGGGCTGCACACTGTCTTCAACCCTGATTTCTGCCTTCTCATAAGCTGGAAGATAAATATCGAATGTGCTTCCCTTGTTCTTCTGGCTCTTTACAGAAATCCATCCGTCATGCTGTTTGACAATGCCATATACAACAGACAGGCCCAATCCCGTTCCCTTTGCCTGACCCTTTGTGCTGAAGAACGGATCAAATATATTCTGTACAGTGGCTTTATCCATTCCATGACCGGTATCAATAACTGAAAGTTTGATAAATTTACCTGATCTGGCTTCAGAAAGGGTATTGCTGGCCGAGTCGTCGAATATAACATTTTCAGTCTGGATGGTGAGTTCTCCACCATCCTCCATGGCATCTTTTGCATTTAATGCCAGGTTCATGATCACCTGCTCAATAGTACCACGATCAGCTTTGAGAGACCAGAGATTTTCTGTTAAAGCGGTGTTTATGGTGATCTCCTCCCCAATGAGCCGATGCAGCATCTTTAACAGATTTTGAATCACTGTGTTCAGATGAAGGACCCTGGGCTCCATGGGATGCTTACGACTGAAAATCAGCAATTGTCGAGCCAGATCGGCAGCCCGACCAGCAACAATATTTATTTCCTCCAGTTCTTTGTACAGAGGATTTTTATCATTAACCTGCATCATGGATAAATCCGCACTGACCTGAATAGCCGTCAGCAGATTATTAAAGTCATGGGCTATGCCTCCTGCCAGGATACCAATGGCTTCCATTTTCTGAGCCTGGAGCAGCTGCGCCTGAATTTTCTCCTTTTCCTGCTCGGCACGCTGATGTTCTTCGCGGGTTCGTAATGCGATAATCCCGAAAGCCAGGTCGCTTGACAGCTCAATCAGAAGATTGACCTCCTCATCCGTTAGGCCATCCGGATCGGACGTAAAGAGATTCAGAGCACCAAATGGATAAAAATTGTTTGTTAAAGGCAGACTGATGAAGGATGTATATCCCCGATCGCACAGCGCCTGATTCCAGCCTTCAAAGGCTTCATCCGGTACCGTCATATGCCTGATACAGGGTTTCACATTCTGGATAGCGTCCGTTATGGGGTGGGATCCCTGCATCATACTCCCGCATACAAGATCAATCACATCCAGCTCCTCTTTCTCATAACCCATCTGAAAGGTCGGATGGAGTGTTTTGGTTGTATCTGACTCCTCAAACACAACCCAGGCAAGACGGTATCCGCCCATACGAATAAGAACCTGGCAGATATCCCTTAAAAGAGCCGATTCATCATTGGCGCGTACTATAATCTGATTACACTCGGATATGGTTTTTAGCTCACGGTTTACTGTGCGAAGTTGTTCCTCAATCCGATTGCGTTCGGTTATTTCCTGCTTCAACAACACATTGGATCTGGATAATTCTTCGGTTCTGAGATTGACCACTTGTTCGAGTTCCTGATGAGCCTTCCTGAGCTCCTTTTCCGCGCGTTTTCTTTCCTCCATAAAGGACTGGGCATACAGACTGAAGAGAATGATGATACAGATAGCCAGAAGCCGCATCCAGAATCCCATGGGTTCCGGTGAAAAGAATTCCTGAAGCAGATTTCCTTTTTGAAAAATAAACCAATCGCGGACAGACTCCAGGAACCAGTACAGCAAACAGAATATAATACCGGCCTTAATGATACCGGCCACTCTGAATATTTTTCGTCTGGCCTGTTTTTTCTCTTCGGCACGATTCTGATAAATATGGGCACGCACACTGAAAAGTATCAGTATACAGACAACGAGTATTCTCATCCAGAAAGACATTGGATCCGGCAAAAATAAGCGATGAAGGATATCACCCTTATTGAACGTAACCACATCCCGTACTGATTCAAGTATCCAGTAAAAAACCGAGAACAATGTCCCCATCAGGATAAAATTTATTTCTCTTTTTGGTGAATTTTGATTTTGCATTGATTGTTCCCCTGATGTTAAGGTGTAATCTTAATCTGCCCGGAATATTAAAATCAGTTTTATTGCACCACAGATTGAACCATTTTCAGCAATCCATCATAATCATAGGGTTTTGGTAAAAATTGAAATCCCTTTTCCTGTATTTTATACCAGTGTGATGTATGTTCAGTATAACCGCTGCTTAAGAGAATTTTCAGATCCGGATTTTTAAGCAGCATGCGCTCAACCAGATCCAGTCCATTCGCATCCGGCAGCATCACATCACTCATTATCAGATGAAAATCACCGCTTTTATTTTCAAAAAGATTGTATGCCTCCTCTGCGCTTGCTGCGGAATGCACCTCATATCCGCTTTTATCCAGCACTCGTTCGGCAAATTCTCTGATGGATTCTTCATCCTCAACGACCAGAATCCGCTCTCCATGACCTGCCATAATTACATTTTCAGACAGGGTTTTCACATCATGAACCGGTACTGCACCCTGCAAAACCGGAAAATACAGATTCAGAGCCTGCTGATTTTCTTCGTTTCTCAATTTGATCCATCCTCTATGATTTTCAATGGTTTGATTCACGAGTAAAAGACTTAAATTATTATGAATGTCCTCGTTAAAGTACTGGTCAAACGGCATGGCTCCGTCCTGAGTTTGAGGCGATGTAAACTGAAAAGACAGTTCCAAAAAATGTCCTGGATAAGCCCTCTGTATATTCCTGCACTTCTTTTTATCATATTTTTTATCCGAACATTTAATACAAATTTGCCCGCCTCTGGACATCGTCTTTTTCAAATATAGAGTCAGATGCACAAGCAGTTGTTCAACCGCACCCGGATCACCATTAATCAAATGGTCCGACAAATGTGAATCCAGTTTAACATGAATACTCTCTCCGACCAGTCTGTCCAAAAAACGATGGACATCTTTAAGAATTTTTGAAATGGACACCGTCTCAAACTGTGAAGGTTCAAGATGTTTAAAATGCAGTACTTTTTGATTCATTTCCGAGGCTTCTTTTGCAGCCCCCTTAATCTGTTTTATATCTTTATAGATATTTCCCTCCGGATCAATATCCATACTTACAAGATCCGATGTTCCGGTAATCGCGGTCATCAAATTGTTGAAATAATGGGCCAGCTCACTTGAAATCATCCCGATGGTATATTTGTTCTGCAGCTGCATGAATCTGGCCTGGATCTGACTTCTCTCTTCTTCGATATCCTTCTGCGTGATTCTCATCTGCAATGACATAATGCCAAAGGCCAGATCATCTGACAATTCTTTCAGGATCTGCCCTTCCATGGAATCAAACGCATCGCCTTCCTTGGCGTAAACACTCAGGACACCCACTGTAATGTTTCTAAACATCAAAGGCAGGGTAATGGAAGTGGCAAATCCCTTCCGGGCCACGTCATAGCTGAAGGGTGAAGAGTCATAATTTCCCCTCAGATTGCGGATGACGCATGATTTCCCTGTACGCAGAACTTTATGAACAGGATTCTCATATCTGCCCGTGTTTTTTCGAATACTGTTCATCAGTTTCAGCTGACCCTGATCCGATCCGGCTCTGATCACAGGACCCAGCTGATTCTCACCGTAACGGTTATCTTCAATCAGAGAAACCCAAGCGGAATGATACCCTCCCACTTTGATAATGATATCACATACATCCTGCAGCATACCGTGAATATCTGTCGCACGGATGATGGCTTTATTGGTCTCGCTGAATGTTTTCATCGCCAGCATGGCACGCATTTGCTGTTCCAGCGCATCATGTTCATCTCTCAAAGCTTCCTCGGCCCTTTCACGTTTGATAATCAGGGACCGGATATAAAAGCTGAAAAGCAGAATAACCAGAACACCCAGCATGCGTGTCCAGACTCCCGCATTTCCCGGTGAGAAAAGCTGACTGAAAAAAGACCCCTTCTGAAAAACAATAACATCCCGTATCGCTTCGAGCGTCCAGTACGATAAACTGAACCCGATACCGAGCCAGATCACATTGATCTTATGCCTCGACCTCCGAATTTCCTCTCTGGTCATATGCTCTCCTGTCGTCCCTTGTTGAATACCGCCTGATGAATAAATCCTTCATGGTGCCTGTCCTGTTTGTCGGTTCTCCGCTCTGAAACCAACTGCGGTTATCTAATATCCTTCTGTCTACCCAAAATCATTTGCCAACTTTCATCCCACAATGTGTAATAAATGGTAATATCATAGGTCCCCTGATAAACAGCATAAACTATTTTACTAATTTCTTTCTTCTATTAATTGGCCCCCCTGCTGCATATAACGTATGCGCCTTTTTTTCGGGATCACTTTTAAATTTTTCTTTGTTATCTCTCCCGGTTTTAATTCAATCTCAAATGTTTCTTTTTCAAATTGATAATTTTCGGGCATATTATTATCATAAAGTTTTACGGTCCATTTACCGGGTTGAAGCTCTTCAAATAAAAATTGACCATCAACATCCGTAACCTGTCTTTTTACATAATCTCCTTGTTTTATTTCAACGATGCTGTTGGGCAGTGGATAATCTTCAACCATCTTTATTTTTTGATTTGTGATTGTAGTCCGCATTCCATTTTGATTCAATTCTCCCGATTGCTTTTTGGCCTGATCGATATTCCCGACAACAAAGTATTCTTCCAATTCATGATTTTGAAGACTATCTTTCATCGTATGTGTCGTATCATGAACGGCTGAATAAAGGACAATTCTGCCCGAAAAGGTTGTAGCGCGTGCGACACCCAGATCAATCCACAATTCCTCTCCTCCCTGCACATTCACCTCCAGAGGTGTTCTGGGAAGTGTTACATAATTGAGTCCGATTCTGGATCTGTCCACTCTGAGATAATATTTTTTAGGCAGGACTGAAGGAAAAACAAACTCGCCATTTTTATTACTAACAACCGAAGAACCATTGATTTTAATAATCAGATTTTTAACCGGATTCCCCGTTTCAACATCCAGAACCCGACCTTTCACGGTTCCAACATCTTTTTTCCGACTGACAGGTATATTAAAACTGGAATTATATTCAAGCAGAAAGGCGGTCTCCTTTTTATCCAGGGATTGTGGCAGCAATGTCTGCCTGCAGCGTAAAGATAACATATGTGATCTCTTGAAACGATAACTAAGCTTTGCTTCAATTAAATCTCGATCCTGATAATACTCTTCATTGCTGGAGTTGTTTTGATAATTGAAATAAAGTGATATGCCTTTAAACATCTGAATATTGACATTCAATCCAAAGGTGAACTGATGTTGTCTCTCCAGAGAATAACGCATGTTCTCATCATAATAAGCAAATAAACGATAGGATTGTTTATAGGTTGGTATAAAATACAGGCTGCCCATGTAACGTATCATATCTGACGTTTTGCCAAAATTTTTATTGTTTGTCTGTCCGGTTTCAGCCGATAAAGAAAGATTCAATTTTTGAAAAGACTGTCCAACGGTGAAACGTACCGAATGTTCCGTATAATCAAATAAATGATCCGGAAGTCTATCAAAACTGCTCCGATTGTAATAATCAAGATCTAAAGTCAGTCCCATTTTAAACCGATAATTAAGGCCAAATTCCAAGTTCTTTGATAACGGAGCCGAATAACGTGTGGTATCCAGGTCATAATTCTGTTTTTGATGTCTGATATTTCCATTGATATTAAATCTCTGCAGGATGGGAGCCGAAAAACTTGCTGTAAGATATTGGGTATCCGTATAGTAGCCGGGAAAATCGGCATCCGCATGGATCATCCTGATGAGATAATTTATTTTGGAATTAATGCTTTTTAAATCCATCCAGTATGAGTATTGCGTTTTTTTATTTCGTATCCCTGAAGCCACTTCCAAATCCAGTGAAGATTTCTTAAAAAGTACGACTTTTCCAACACAGCTAAAAATATCAGCGGAACCATCCGACATGTCTTTTCTCAGGTAATTAAAACCAAGCTTATATTTATTTTTTTCAGAATAATTCACATAAGCGCCAAATTCCTGATTCGCATGAAAGATCCATCGCGCTTTCTGATAAAAGCCTCCAAACGAATAATTCTTATAATTCAGTTTGCCCTCCACACCACGACCATAGCGGGATTTTTCAGTCAGGTGGGAAAGTGAAAATCGTCGATCACCAATATAAACGGAAAATTTATTATTACGGTATCCAACAACATATTCATCATAATCAGCCAAAACCGATTTTTTATAGGCATCGGGCCCTCTAAAATGAAATTGAATATGGCTTTCACCTTTCTCGTTCAGTGTGCCTGCTCCTTCTATATCGATCTGTGCCCCTAGATTATTACTTTTTCGATCCGAATAGAAACCCTTTAATGTGGTTCTGACAGGAAACTGATGATAAGGTGTTGCAGATACTATTTTTTTGGGAATCAGATCAACATGATTTGTTAATGAAGCAATTTCTTTTTGATCTTTTAAGGATTTAATTTTTGCGATGATCATATGCTTCTTAACCCGGGATAATTCAGATTCCGTTTTTGTAATGACGCTGAAGTGCACTGATTCACCTGGATTTAAATTATATTGATCCTGATCAGATTGAACCGGGTAATTATCGGAACTTTCAAATTCAAGCGCAATTGATTCAATCCTGTTACTTTTATTTTCAATCAAATATGATATCTTGTAATCCTCTCCGGCTATCACAAATTTAGGCGATTCCACCAAAGATATCGAAACCGATCGTACCGGCAGCACAATAACCCGAAAACTGTACTCGTCGGAAACAGATGGAAATTCACGGCCCCGCACCCTGTACAAAATATCATAGGTACCGGCTATTGTTGTCGAAGACACATAAAAACTGACCAACCTGGTTTCACTCTGATCCGAGTTGACTATAAAGGGAAATTCCTTCGTGATCAGTTTCCATCCTTTTGGTAAATTGATTTCCGAAACAAATTCCTGGCTCGTTGATCCGGTATTTGTGATCCTAAAAAGACAGGTGACTGTATTGTGGGGGGGTGTTTCAATCATCTCTTCCACTACCGGCCTTACCATAATACCGCTTTCATCGGCCAGTACTGAGCAGGTCATCAAGAATAAAATCGACAATATGTAAATATTTCTCTTCATTTTGCTTTATCTTTATCCATTCAATCCTTGTTGACATTTATGTAAACTTATAAAATTAGTTTATTTGTTATTTTCTATTATAGTCTTTTACAAATGACATGCCATGACACTCTAAAATGATGAAAAAATAAATAATTATAAATTAAATTTTTGTAACAGATATTGACATTCAAACCCAATTACAGAAAGGATCATATCCTCTTAATATTTATAATATTTAGGTGTATCTGTACAAAATTCAATTTTTTTTTGGAAAATAGATTGTTGTGATTGGATTGGAGAAAAAGGACATTTCCGAAATCCTTCAGAAATTTTTTTAATGAATCGTTTCATTCTGAATCCGATTTTTCATTTTGAAAAATCGGACTTTATTAAAAAATAAAATGGTTGCCCGGATAAAATGATGATATGCTTTCCACATGAAAAATCATGGAGCATAAAATTGGATTTAATTGATAAAAGAGATAAACAGACGGGGCAAAATCAACAATATATTTACTTGATTACATCGATTTTAATATCATATTGGATACCAAAAAGATCATCTTCACCGCAATCGGCTATAATCATCGCTTTATAATTACCGGAACTGGCTGTGCTGATGTCAATCTTTTTCCTGATTGAAGTTCCTGGATATGTTTTTTTTAATCCGGATTCAAAAGGGCCTATCAGATTCCCCGATTCATCGTACAGTTCTGCCCATACTTTTGGAACCAGCATTCGCTCTCCAACATTCTTGATATCAACCTGTAGAAATAATTTATCTTCCTCCCGAATCAACTTGGTTCCCGAAAACTGAATATCCCGAATCCCGGTTCCTCCAATATGAGTAATCATTTGTATCCCATACCGCATCACAGTATGTATCTTGATTCCTTCTGTCGATTCAGGCACAATCTCCCGTAAGGGTTCGATGATCAACATGCTCCAAAAGGTACCGGTCAGGGTGTCTGCTTCAGGAACTTCAACTTTATAGTGAACAATGGATTTTTCCTCAGGAACAATGTAAACCTGCTTTGGACTAAAAGTAATCCATGAACTGTTGGAACGATCGATTGTCCCTGGTTCGGGATAATGACCCGAACCGTCCGCAAAAAATATATAATCTTCCTGATAAACCCGGACTTGCTCCGGTTCTTCACCAAAATTCTGAAGTATGATTTCTCCTGTATAAATCTCTCCCGGCTGAGCAGTCTTTTCGTGACTCAAATCCCCGACCACAACCACGTCAGCATATACGTAATTCAGAATGGCACCGGCCGCAAATAATAACATGATATATAAAAATCTCGAAGACTTCATGCTTCCCTCTTCAGTTCTTCAGGTTAGTTGTCTCTTACCGTATAAACTATGGTTGTCGAATAATTATTTGCGGGAATGGTAGCTGAAACGCCGCTTAACTGATATTGAACCGGTATATCATCAGCGTTCAGAAACAACAGGAGAAATCCCGATCCACTTAATGTCCCCTGAAATAATTCGGTTTGAATCGTTGATATGGGTTGATAGTTGGTTCCGTCAGTAATTGAATAGGTGTCATCACTCGTGCCGCTTCCCGTTCTTCTCACACTCAATACAAAATCTCCATGCCAGGTTCCCCCGCTTCGATTCACATCTACGGCCCAGTTCCAGGTACGGGATCCTGTACCAAAACCAAGCCAGTACAGCTGCCAAACACCAATAAGAACCTGATCACTGGCACTTGTATAGGTACTGTTGAGATTACTGCCGGCCCCTCCCAACATGTCTGAACTGCTGATGACCAAATCCCAGCTGCCGTTGCAGGTGATGTTACCCTGGCCGTACAAATGCACATAACTACTGTACATCAACAGAAACAAAATAAAAAAGAGTTTTACTTTTTGAATATGCATGTGAAATGTTTTTTAAATGAAAAAGGGAAGATAAATTGATGTTCCCATTTACCTTCCCTTTCCAAAATTAATTATTTAATGATATGAATACAGCATCTTCATCAGTTGGTAATTGTAAATTCAACTGTCAGAACTGTGCTGGTCGGCTCAAGATCATAGGCATTGGATCCACCTTCAAGATCCAGAGTATAGGTCAGCTGAGCGCCGTTACTGCTTCCGGTACCGGTCCAGCAGCTGCCAATATTATCGATGATTGTATGAGCCGCTTCGTCGTCCAGAGTCACTGCGCTTCCGACTGCGCTTCCGACTGTACCAAAACCGGTCGGAGCAGCAGATTCCAGGGTCAGGTCTACATCAGCCGGAACTGAATTGTTGGTAATCTCTGCTGTGATATAATTTGAACTCCCGGATGCCAGTACGGTATAATTCAACCAGACGGAGTTGTCTGTAATCGCGCTTCCAAAGTAAGAATCTCCGGCTGTACCGGGATCGGTTACTTCCAATGTAGCATCTCCTGTGGTTGCTATGTGCATAATTGACGGAATCGTAATCGTTACATTATGCGAACTCGGATTGGCTCCCATCGCCAGACCTGTTAGACCCAGTACAAATACTGCTGCAATAATTACACCTGTTGTTTTCTTCATTTGATGTTCCTCCTTTCGGACCTTTATTTTAAAATTGTTATTTACTAAATTCATCGGTGTAAAATCACCTCCCTTCTTACTGTATCTTTTTATTGACATCGCATTGTATCCTTTCATTCACGTCCGGAGATTATACAAAGTCTGTGCCAGATTTGAATATTCCCGGCATATGTGAACATAATGTCATATTTGTGCCTGTTGGAAAATGCAAATATTCCCCCGTTTCATTTTACAGTGATTTCATTTTGAATGATTGTTTTCAAACTGAAATCCGCTTTCTGTTCTCATAATTTTATATTTATTTAATACTTATAAGGTTATATTTTACAGCGGATATAAAATCATATCATTCCTGTAATAAATGCATAAAATCAATTCTGATCATCCAAAACCCGTACGATAGATCTTGATACAGCATTCATCAATGGATTGCCTGTGAAAGCCGGCTGTCCCTTTTTGCCTACAAGCGGAAATAGTTACATACGGGGATATATTTGAAAGTGTATTCACATACACTGAATATTCATTCTTTTGATTTGATGGCGGTTATTGCAGAATCGAACCGAAAACCCGGGGGCTTGCATATTTACTTGTAAAACGAAAACTGTCCGATAAAAAAACACCTGTTTATAAACAGGTGTTCATTGTTTCTTGTCCAAACGTTTCTTGACTGACCGGTCCGGTTTGACGTTTTTCGTCGTACCGGATAAAAATCAACTACTCAGGAGCCTGATTACATTTCAGCCCTGCGGATCAGTTCCATGACCTCACCCGGAGATGAGGCCGCTTTCAGGGATTCGCAAAAATGCGGATCGGATGTCAACCGGGCAATCTGCGCCAGCACCTTGATATTCGGACCCGCCGCGGCTTCCGGAGCAAGCAGGAAGAAGAACAGATGGGAAGGCTGACCATCCGCCGCTTCAAAGTCAATACCGTCCCTGGAAATACCCAGAGATACAGCCAGATCATCCGCAGCCTGTGATTTGGCGTGAGGAACGGCTATCCCTTTTTCAAGACCGGTACTCATCAATGCCTCCCTGTCCAAAACCGCTTTCAGTGCGGCTTCCCTGTCCCTGATATGTCCGCCTTTAGAAGCGAGATCAAGGAGTTCTTCAATAATCCCCTGTTTATCCGTATGGTTCAATGATATAGCAATCATCTCTTCAGTTAAGAGATTTGTCAAACGCATGTTAATACCTCCTCCAAATCGGCTCTAATTATGATAAAGCATTAAAAATTTGTTCTATCCGGTTTGCATCTTTTGCCACAAGCACCGAACACCCTGCTTTTCTGAATACCAGTTCAGCCTCATCATGATACGTGTCTCTTCTTGACAGAATAGGTTCCAGCTCCCCCATAATCATTAAATCAATGTCCCACTCCGTGATTTTTTCTGCCACAACACGGTTCACGACCCCTTTGGTCAGCTCGGTTTTAATTGTAACTCCTTTTGAATTACCCAGTTCCGTTATGTAGTTCAGATACCGCTTTCCATCCTGTTCCAGATCCTGCTCGTAATCCATTTCCTCAATTTTTACAAATATTTTTGCTTTTACCAGCTCTTCCAGCATACTGACGTTGACCACATACAGAGCCATCAGCTCGGCGTTCACGTGTTTTGCCAGCATAATACCGTATTGTGCTGCTGCAATACACTCTTCAGAACCGTCTACATAAAGGAGTATCCTGCGAATTGTTCCTCCGGCAGCCATGTTTTCACCCCTTCCTTTTCTCCAAACGCTCCTTAATTAATTTTTGTGTTGCAAAGGTTTCTCGTTCGTTTTCTTCCAGTGTATCTTCAACATATTTAATAGATTCTTTAAAATCAGGAATGGCAATTTTATCCAGCGCATTCACCCTGCGCATGGTTTTTCGAACTTCTTCAGCAAGCCGCATAAGTGATATCCTCAGCTGTGCCAGCTTACCCAGGTCCTCCAGTAAACCCTTAAACTGGTAAATAGACTCATCCACCCAGAAACTGGTTTCACCGGGGCTGAAATGCGGCGCCCTGTCCCTGAGTCCCACTTCTACATTGGGGATGTTGACACCCATGACACGCCGCATGGTAATCGTCAGATCGGTTTCAATATTGACGGCCGGGGCCACATTTTTCACAGACTGCCGTCCCATGAAAAGCACGGCTTTCTGCAGGGCTTTATAGGCTTCATCCATATTCTTTTCAACACGCTCCTGGGCATCAACGGCTTTGTCTATTAATCCCATCAATTCAACCACCAGTATCTGGCGCTTCTGCTCCAGGAGTTCGTAGCCTTCTGATGCAAAAGACAGATCCCGTCTTAAGCGGATTAAATTCGTTTTGGTGGGTATGACTTTATATCTGGCCATTTACATTAACACAATAAGTATGGTAAGCAATATAAATCCGGGGATACAGAACCGGAGAAACAATCCGAAATAAAAATATTTTCCGGTTTTAATTTTATCTCTTCCAAGCATCCCGTTTACTTTAATCAACCGTTCAATCAGACCGTCCTTACCCTCTATCCATACCTTGTCAACACGTGGCGGAAGCAGCTCCGTAATGGTTCTGGCCTGACTTTTTAACTGATCCCCTTCGAGTTGCCGGAGTGCATTCAGACTATTTTTAATGCCTGTCATCAGGATAATCACATCTTCATCGATCTTAAAATTCTCAGCCTCCCGAATCAAATCTTTCAATCTTCGCTTTAAACGTCTGATAAATTTAAAATAAAAAGAGTGCCTTACAAGAAGAATAAACAGCACCCCGTCCATAATCAAAAAGGCGAGAGCAAACCAACCCATATATTTTGTCATGGCCATGGTGTTCCACAAACCATGCAGCAGCACGGACAGGATAAATCCCGGCAGCAAAATCCAAATTTTACTTTTTCGTTTGGCAAGCCCCAGAAATACACCGCTGACCACATTGATAAAAATATGCCCTGACACGGCACGCAGAATCACAATTTGCTGCAGGGCCTGCTTATAAAATCCCATCTCGCCTGTTTGCAGACCGTATATATAGGGTCTCAGAACAAAATGGAATGAATATCCAAGATTTTCGAGTACAGTAAAACCGGCCGCCACAAACAGATAATAGACAATGCCGTCACTCTCATCATTAAAAGATTTGAGACGCCATGCAAATATCATCACAACCAAAAATTTAAGCAGCTCCTCAAAAAAACCGGCAATGACAAAATTACTGAACCATGGTAAAAACTCCCATTGATAATGCGAAAATAAAATTCCTTTTAATTTGCCAAAGCAGAAAGTCAGCAGAATGGAAAAAATATAGAGTCTTACCAGGGTCCACGGCGGTTCTTTCTCATTAAAATCAAAAATATAAATAAAAAGAACAAGAAAAGCGCTTGCCAGCACATTGGCGATAATAATATCTCCGAGCACAACAGGCTCCTTTTTTAATAAACCATATAAAAGCGGTTAACGAATCAACACCATTTTCCGGATAGATGTAAATTCATCAGCCTTCATTTTAATGATATAAACACCACTGGCAACCGGACCATGATGTGTCTGTCCGTTCCAGACAATCTGATAGGATCCGGCCGGTTTTTTCTCATCAATCAGTCTGGTCACTTCTCTGCCTGCGGGATCATATATTGAAATGTTTACATGCGCCTCATCTGCCACTTCATAGGGTATGGTGGTCTCGGGATTAAAGGGATTGGGATAATTGGGAAGCAGGTTAAACACGGCCGGATTAACCTCTTTCAGCTCGTGCACCCCCATATTGTCAGTGATCGACTGCCATTTGGCCAGGGCTGCCTGCGCGCCGGCACGGATATCCTCCAGACTTTCTCCAGCCAGAAGCGCAAAAGCAACCAGCTGTGTATCCCCGGGAGCGAGATGAATCGGACCGGCGCCTATGACCATGGAATAATCTCCCTCTCCTTTATCGGCAACAGGCTGCAGGCCGCCGGAGAGGTGTCTCCATTTTTCCTCATCCGAATAAGCATCCATATCAAACAGCTCATCTTCATTAAAAATAGCTTTATAGGCGACAGAGATATCATTGCTGAGTAATTGAGCAGCACCGTAAAGAGAAGTTGGCTCATCATATACATATCCGATTTTTAAATCAGCATCATACCCGGGTAAATTGCTTACATAATTGCTGCCGTTATTGCCCACATCCCAGTCCAGGAACAATCCGACAAACAGACTGTCCAGGACGGAGTCCGAAATATTTTTTACGGAATAGCCCAGCAGAACAAATTGGTCATCAGGCGCCTCATTGTAGGCAAATGCCCGCTGCGTGATTTCTATGCCAATGGCATTGGTCGCCTGTTCATCCGAAAAAACAGCCAGGGCCTGCTCATCGGCCAGTATTCCCGGACTGTTCACAATCAGATCGCCGTTTTCACTCGTTGTGAAATCATCGTTTTGAGCTTCAGAGAATGTTCCCCTGGCCACATCCGATACATGGGCAGCATCCACAGCAGCCATGAATGCCCCTTCATAAAGAAGATTATCATCCCCATTAAATACAAAGCCTTCACCACCACTTTCCGAATTAATGTCCGCTGTGCCGAGACGGCCCATTGAAGTCAGCGTCAGTTTCACATTCCCGCCCTGTATGGCGTTGTGTGAAATTGTGAATTTCAGAAAATCATAATCTGTATAGAACGCATTGGTAACTATATTCAGCTCCAGAATGACATCCTGACCCCGTTCCGCATCCGGTTCTATTAGAATACGGATCGGGTTGCCTGAATTCTGCCAGGATGAAGATCCGCTCATCTGAGGTATCTGAAAGTGATCATTTTCTATGGTGATATCCGGATGATCGCTGGATAAAATGCAGCTGATGTTTTCCGCGGGCTCCAGGTAATTGTGCAGTGTGATGGTAAGCAGCAGGGTTTCACCCGGTTCAAAAAGACCGTTGCCCGTCTCCTCCTCGGCAAAAGTATAGTCTGAAACACGTATCGCAGGGCTTTCTACTGTCAACGCCCGATAGGCGTT
>Ga0272441_10005650_pt1 | contig 21515 bp, 15 predicted proteins | sample SSMProp6N_FD_193582 | JGI IMG/M metagenome (GOLD analysis project Ga0272441, IMG submission 193582) | Marine sediment archaeal communities from Little Sippewissett salt marsh, Falmouth, MA, United States - SSM-Prop-6N | ecosystem: Environmental > Aquatic > Marine > Wetlands > Sediment ... | reverse complement strand
TTTTAGATTGAGCTGATTCGACTGACTTGTTAATAATCCCAGCCTTGATTTCCTGCCCCTCTGGCAAATTCATTCTCTCCATCATAGTTTTGATTCTGTCTCCTCCAAAAATTCTCATCAAATCATCTTCCAAGGAAAGATAAAACTGGGTCGCACCTGGATCTCCTTGTCTGCCTGATCTCCCTCTTAACTGATTATCAATTCTTCTGGCTTCATGTCTTTCAGTACCTATTACTAATAATCCGCCCAAATCCTTAACCTCTTGAGGATTCTCAGGAGGATTACCGCCTAAAACAATATCAACTCCCCTACCAGCCATATTAGTAGCTACTGTCACAGCTTCTTTCTTGCCAGCTTGTGCAATAATCTCCCCCTCTCTTTCATGTTGTTTAGCATTTAATAATTCATGCTTAATTCCTTCTCTTTTTAAAAGCCCACCCAATAGCTCATTTTTCTCAATAGAACGAGTACCAATTAAAACTGGCTGTCCCTTATCATTGGCCTGTTTGACCCTATCAACAATTGATTTCAGTTTCTCTTTTTGTGTCTTGTAAATAACATCTGATAAATCTTGCCTAGCTATTGGTTTATTCGTAGGAATTACTACTACGTCTAGTTTATATACTTTTTCAAATTCTTCCGCTGAAGTAACAGCTGTACCAGTCATACCAGCTAATTTTTCATACATTCTGAAATAGTTTTGTATGGAAATCGAAGCTAAAGTTAAACTTTCTGGCTGGACATTTAAGTTTTCCTTGGCTTCTACTGCTTGATGTAAACCACCTGACCATCTTCTCCCCGGCATTAATCTTCCAGTAAATTCATCGACAATAATAATTTGTCCATCTTTAACAACATAATCTCTGTCTTTTTTGAATAATACTTCTGCTCTTAAAGATTGTTCTAAGTAATGTAAATATCTAGTTCCCTTATCTTGATATACATTTTCTACACCAATAATCTTTTCTATTTTCTCAACCCCTTGTTCAGTTAAAGTAACTGCTTTTTCTTTTTCATGTAATTCATAATGTTCTTCTTCTTTAAGTTGAGGAATAATTCTAGAAAATTCAGAATAAAGTTTAGAGCTTTCCATGTCAGGAGCAGATATAATCAAAGGAGTTCTAGCTTCATCAATTAATACTGAGTCTATTTCATCGATAATAGCAAAATTCAAACCTCTTTGAACACGCATTTCTGGTTTCATAACCATATTGTCTCTCAAATAATCAAATCCAAATTCATGATTAGTTCCGTAAGTAATATCTGCTTCATAGGCCTGTTTCCTAGAAGCTGGCCTCAAATAAGCATCAATTACCTTAAAACTTCCTTTTTCATCTCTTTCTTTATCTAAATTTTCATGGTTGGGGTCATAAATAAAAGCAGATTTATGAGATATACAAGCGACAGATAATCCCAATTCATAATAAATCTGACCCATCCAAACAGTATCTCTTTTGGCCAAGTAATCATTCACAGTAATTACATGCACTCCTTTTCCTTGTAATGCATTTAAATATACAGGTAGGGTAGAGGCCAAGGTTTTACCTTCTCCTGTTTTCATTTCTGCTATCTTTCTTTGATGTAAGGCGATTCCACCCATCAACTGGACATCAAAATGCCTTTGATTTAAAGTTCTTTTAGCGGCTTCTCTTACTAAAGCATATGCCTCGGGTAAAACATCATCTAGGGCTTCTTCCCTTAATCTTTGTTTCAGCTCTTTAGTTTTTTCTTTTAAATTGACTTTCTCATATTCTTTTTCTAGAGAATTAATCTCATCAACTAAACTAGAAATATCTTTCAGATATTTCTCGTTTGCATCTCCAAATAGTTTTTTTAATATTGACATAAATCCAATTTAACATAGAAACAGGGGGTCGCGCAATGCACGCGACCTCCTGTCAGGGGCTTCACTCGATGTTCAGAGCGCCAACCCTGATCTGATAGAGAACGTCCTGACGACCCTCTCCGTCCGTGACCACAAGCCGAAACTTGTAGACCGCCCCAAGGTATACGCCGACATAGAAAGCGTCGTCATACCTCGCCGTATCCTCTACCAGCTGATCGCTGTAGAACAACTGGTATTGGATGTCTTCACCCTCGGAGTCTCGACAGTCGATCTTGTAGTACATGATGTCGTTACTCGAGCCGGGCCTGGATGGCACGATGTATGGAGTCACTCCCCGCGGGATACCCGCCAGAGAGACTAGCTCCACCTCAGCGCTCGCGACCGGATCGTCGTCGACGATCTCGTCAGGGATGAGCTCTCCGGGGATGATGTCCATCATACACCCAAAGAGCATTACCCCAACCGCTGAAACCAAAACCAGCGCCAATGCCTTTTTCATTTCGATCGCCTCCTTAAGGCGTAGTTTCCAGTATTAATATGATAACACTAAATATAAAGAAAGTCAATATTTCCCAACCACCTTCTTCTTTAGCTCTTCTAAAAGTTTTTCTCTTCCTTGCGTCAGCTTATTCCATCTCTCTAATTCTTTGACTCTTTTCTCTAGATTTTTTTTATTTACTTCTAAATCCTGCACTTTTTTATCTAAAATCTCTTGTTCCAGATTAATTCTTTCTCGCCCTTCTAAAACTTCTTGATCTAATATTTTCCCTTGCTTTTTAATATTAAATAAAAATATTATAAACAAAACCCCTAATGATAAATAAAGAATAAACATTAGATAGTTATTAGATAAAATAACTTGAACCAAGCTTAATGCTAGAAATATTACAATCAATAAAATATTAATAATAAATCTTGAATTAAATAATTGTTTTTTCAACAAGACCAAAGCTCCTGATATTATTAAAAAGATTATGGAATAAACACCAATAGATTCTGATAAAACATCTACTATATTATTCATTAAAAAACTAATAATAAAAGCAATGCTTAAAACACCAGTAGCAATCCCGCCTATTAATATTCTAAATTTCTTGTTCATATATAATCGATAAAACATGAATAGACTAGAGCCAACAGCACATAATAACCATATGTATATTAAAAAACCTTTTTCTACTAATTTTGACCCATCTTCTAAAAAACTTGCTCCAGATATCATCCATGGAGTTGTGGCAATATATGCCAAAACTATCCAAACAATAGTATATGACTTATCAAATTTGCCAAACTTTTCTTTAAATAAAAACTTAATAAACCTATAAGCAAAGATAAAAAATAAACTTAATAATAGCCAAGATATCCTCTTGTCCCATAAAAGCAACATAGAGGTTGCCTCTGCCTTAACATTTAATGTTCCAATCGAATAACTAGCAAAACTAAGGATTAACCAAATTATTAGAATAATAACTGAATAAAAATAATTTCTATGAAGCTTAGACTTCTTATCACTAAGCAAAACCCAAAAACCCAAAACTAATCCTCCCAAGGAAATAATAGTAACTAGGAATTTGTGTATCATTCCAATCATCTTAAAAACTTCTCCTTAGCAAACCTTGCCCATTTTCTTGCTTTTACCACTCTTTTTCCCCTATATTTTTTAATCTCCCTACCCAATTCATCTCGAACCTCTATAATCGCTGTCCTCAAATCAACATTAACGGCCTCGGCCCTTAAAGACTTTTTAGGTAAATGTATCTGGGCTTCAGCCCTAAATACATCTCCCTTATTATGATGTTTACTAATCTTACCTATTTCTACAAAAAGTTGGGTAAGCTCTCGTTTTTCTCCTTTCTGCTCAAAGGGAACTAATAGTTTTTTGAGTTCAAAAAACTTCTCATTTACCCAAACCCTTAATGGTTCGTCCAACGATATATTAGTGGCTTTTATATTTATGTTCATATTTTTTATTTAAAAATAGTTTTGCCAGTATTTACTATCAATATTTTATCATCTTTTTTTAATTGTTTTTTCATCTGTAACATTAATGCTAATCCGGCAATGCCAGAATACTCACAATCTATATTACTTTCCCCTGCGACATTCATGGCTTCATCTAGGTAACTTTCCCTGACAACAGATACTCCTGACTTAGATCCAATAAATCCTTTTTGTATTGCCAGTTTAATCCATTTAGTATCAAAATGGACAAATGGTAAATGCGGAGAATATAGTTTATCTGCTTTAGTATTTGGATTATTGGTAGTTGCCCCCATGAAATTACATTTTCTTATCAATTTAGAATTTATTTTTAATCTCTTGTCATGCAAAAAAATATTCTTTGTTTCTTTAACAGCAATATTAATAATATTTTCATATAAATTACCAGTTCCATATGGAACAAACACATATGAAGCTCCTTGATTGAGAATATCATAGCTCATCCAATCATAAAAAGTATCAAACGGTCCTAGAGAAACGTCTGAGGTTACATCAATTCCGTCTAAATTATCTGTCAGACTTAGGATGTCTTCAGGAGATAATATCCTCTCAGAAAGATCTGTTTCATATATCTCACAACCTATTTTATTTAAATATTTTTTAATACTTTCATCAATCCTATAATCAATCAAAATCTTTAATCTCGGCAGATCATATTTATTCAACATCTGCTGAATAGAGTTGGCTGCGGAACCAGAGCTAATAATTGATAATTGGGGCAATTCCTTAATCCTTCCTTCTTTTTTAGATTCCAATAATTTCCTATATGTCACTATCATTTCCCATGCCATGCGATCTTTGTGCGTACCCGTAGGATTAATGCTTTCATCTTTGACAAAAACATTACTAAATCCTTTTACATTTAGCTTTTTGATTGGTGTTGATGGCCAATGAGGATTATCTGGAGGAAATTCTGGACGACTTGGATCCCCTTCTGACGGCACTATTATAGACTTTAATATTCTCTCTTCTTTTTTAGTCAAAGCCATGTTTATTTATCTTACCAAAATTAATTATAAAACAACAATCTCTTCCTCCATCTTAACACCATACTTCTCCATAATAGTTTTCTTAACTAAATCTATCAAATCCCTAATATCTTTTGCCTTTGCCTCATTAATATTTACGATGAAATTAGCATGCTTCTCTGATATTTGAGCACCACCAATAATCTTTCCCTTTAAGCCGGCTTGCTCAATCAAATAACCCGCTGGTACAAATCCTAACTCTTTGAATTTGTCTATCTTTAAATTAGCAACATTTTTAAATACAGAACCAGCAGAGGGATAGTCTAATGGATGTCTCTCCTTCCTATAATTTGATATTCTGTTCATTTCTTTCTCAATGTCTTCTTTCCTCCCTTTCTCTAATTTAAAAACCACAGAAAGAATTATTAAATTTCTATTCTGTTTAAAATAACTATCTCTGTAACCAAATTGATAATCTTTTATTTCTTTAATCTCTAAGGTGTCAGAATCTAATACTTTTACTGAATCTACGACTTCAGAAGTAAAATGACCAAAAGCACCTGCATTTCCTCTTACAGCTCCTCCCACTGTTCCATATATACCATTGGCCCACTCAAGGCCTGTTAATTCATTTCCCAAAGCTAAATCAACTGCCCTTTTTAATAAAATACCAGATTCAGTAAATATCTTATTATCTTTAACTTCATATTTATCTAATTCTAGTTTAATAACCAAACCATCAAACCCATTGTCATCAAATAAAACATTGCTCCCTCCGCCCAATATAAAAAAAGACAAGTTATCTTGCCTTGCTTTCTTAATTGCATCAATTAAATCCTGTTCATTCCTTGCTACGAAAAAATACTTTGCTTTACCACCTATTTTATAGGTTGTATAATCTTTTAATAAAATATTCTTCAAAAACATAACCTTAACGAGCCCTTGCCGGTTAACTCCAAGATCAAAAAGTGAGTGCAGCGCAAGAGCTCACTTTTTAGTATATATAAAAAAATATAGTTGTGCAATAGCAAAAGACCCCAACGTAAGAAGGGATCTTTTACTGATCAATGAAGCTACTGGGCAAGCCCAGACACTCACTTTTCAAATATATCTTATCAGATGCCTTGCTTTTTGTCAAGGGCTACTTGGTAAATGCTATCTAGCTCGTCCACAAATGTGGGTATATAACCCTTGGCTTCCTCTAGTTTTTGACTCGCCAAATCAGTTTGCCCGATATCAATCAGGAAAAGAAGCATTAATCTATGAGAATTGAGTGTCTTGGGCTCCAGCATAATGGCTGAATCAAGTAAAGCATAAGCCATGTCTTGATTGCCCAACCTTGATTCAACCTTGGCTAATTCCCAATAAACTTCTTGTTTGGAGGGCGAAAGCTGGATGGCTTCTATTAGAACTTTCTCTGCTTTTAATAATTGAGAATTATCATATTGAGAATATAATCTAAGTATTCTCCCCAGAGTTAATCTCGCGAAATAGTCATATTCGTTATCTCTTATTTCTTGCTCCAAATAGTTGGTCACGATTTTATAATCTCTCGAATCACCTGGGTGCATTTCTTCTAAAAGATTACCCATACGTACACGGATTTGATTCTGTCCAAAAGGAGAGGACTCGAATGCCCTAATATAGTATGGCTCCCTTTGCTCATAGGTTTGAGAAACGAAAACTCCGATTGTATTCGTACAGGCCCTAACTGGAAAAATAATAAAATATATGAAGCAAATCACTAATAACACCACGGAAACAACGGGAATAATCGGACTATAATTTGATTTGCCCTCTCTCTGATTCGCGCCCGCGCTAGATACAAACGCAAACACCAATATCATCATTAAAAAACTAACGGGCGTATCAAACACAGTCATATTTTGAGTGAAGTGTGTCGTTAAAATAACAATGGGGACGGAAGCAGTCATGGCCCCAAGTTTTGTATAATTTTTTACACATTCTAACAAAATAATGATATATAGCGTTATATAGCTAATCAACCCCAAAATCCCAGAATCAACAAGAGTATCAAGCAAAATATTATGAGCCCTGTCAAATCTAGTATTAGGGCCATACTCATCAGACAAATACATTTTAGAGTTAAAATATCTGTGAAAAACAAATGAAAAATTTCCCATACCCCAACCCAACAATGGCTTATCTTCAAATCCATGCCAAGCACTCTCCCAAACTGCCTGTCTAGACCTTCCCATAAATTGTGTAAGCCACTCATGTACTGGACCGCTATACCAATTAAATAGACCAAGTCCAATAATATAGGCGACAAAACCCACAATGAGCATTAATTTGGCAACCCTCCTATAACTAGTATTTAATAATAAAAGCAATACAAGTAATACAAATCCTGCAAAGAAAACTATGATAGCCGCCCTGGCGGTAGAAAACATCAAGGTTAGCAGTAAAACGATGAAAGCCAAACTAATTAAAATGCGTAAGCCCTTCATTTTTTTAAACAGGTATATTGCAAAAAATAGATTAAATAACAAATATGTCCCCAAAAAAGAGCTATTACCTATAGTCGAGCCCCCGAGGCCAACGGGTAAACCTTGAATTCCTAATTTCTCTAATAAAAAGAATAAACAAACTATTACAGCCACAATCAAAGATGCCATAAATATTTTAAGCCAATCTTTTTTCTTAAACACGCTACTGACAACAAGGTAGAGAACGAATAAATGTAGCCACATCAACAATCCTGTCATCCTTTCGGGCTTGGACCAAAAGCTTTCAGAAATGTCTGTGCTCAATATGGTTGACAAAATCAAAACTATAATAAATACAACAAATGCCTTAAATATATTATTGACATTCGGTCTAAATTCAGGTCTCCTAAACACTAAAATGGCCCAAGAAAAAAATACTATTTCTACCAAAGCCATTAAATAAAAACCCTTTGGCGCTACGAAGGGAAAAAGAAATTTATTGTGTACAACCAAAGGAGTGAGCAAGGTTAAATAAATACCGATTTGTACGATAACCAATAAAAAATTATCAAGCCCTGAATATTGCTTTCCCCTAGACTCTCTATCTTGTTTTAAGCTTGATTTCCTATTCATAAGCAATTAGAATTATATAAAGTTATGAATCCTAGAAAATTCTCTATATTCTTAATAGATATACTAATTTTATATCTCTGTTTAATTATAACTTTAATAATTGGTTTTGGCCAAAATCTAAATCAATTAGTATTTAAACAACATATTATCCCCTTCTCCTTTCTCTATGTCATCTGGATTTTGATATTTATTTTTTTCGGACTTTATGAACTCAAGCCCTTAAGAAATAATTCCTATTTAATAGCTAGAACAACCGTTGCTATAATATTTTGCGGTTCAATATCAATTTTATTCTTTTACTTAACACCGACCATCACGCCCAAAACTAATCTCTTAATACTTTCTTTGCTAGTATGGTTATTTATCATTATCCATAGAAAAATATTTGTCATAATATTCTCTTCTCATTTCCGTACTAAGATATCTTTTCTAGAACACAGTAAAGAAATTAACGAACTGAAAAACTGCATTATTAAATACCCTCAACTAGGATTCCAAGTAGATAATGAAAATCCCGACATTATTATTTTAGAGGATTTGAAAAATTATGAGATGCTACTACAAAATGCAAGGGTATTAAATATCCTCCAAGCGTCTGAACTCATCCTCCAACGAATACCCCTTGATAAACTCACTGAAGAGTGGATTTTTCAAAACCTTAACCAAAAAGATTTGTATGATAAATTGAAAAGAATTTTTGATATTATACTAGCTATTATCTTCTTAATAATATCTATCCCCATTATTCTCATCGCATTCACATTAATCAAATTAGAAGATGGGGGGCCCTTGTTCTACATTGGAGATAGAATGGGAAAAAATAAAAAGAAAATAAGAATTCTGAAATTAAGAACTATGAAACAATCTGTCACAGGACCTTCGTGGACTGAAGGAAAACAAGACCCAAGGATAACTAAAGTGGGCAGATTATTAAGATTTCTTCACATTGATGAGCTCCCACAAATAATGAACATACTTACAGGCGACATATCTTTTGTGGGCCCTAGGCCAGAAAATATAACTAACATTCAATTCTTAGAAAAGGAAATTCCATATTATCACTTAAGACTTTTAGTCAGACCAGGCGCAGTTGGTTGGACTCAAGTTAACACAGTATACAGGAATATTAATAAACAAAATTTTAGTAAGCAGGAAAAAATAGAAAACGATGCTGAAAAATTAGAACGTGACCTGTACTATATTAAAAATAGATCCCTAGCATTGGACATAAGCATTTTCCTGAAAAGTCTAAAACTCTTTTTTAAATAAATCGTCTCGCTTCACAAACAGAAAGCACCATCATCGTAATATATGTTATTAGTGTAGCGGCGGCCACGCCATATAAAGAATACTTTGGGATTAATATAAAATTCAAAATAATATTGAGCACCATTCCTATCAAAGAAATCCAGAATATTTTTCTTTGATTATTGCTTACTATCAAAATCTGATACATTAAATATATAATAAAATAGGTTCCACTCATCAATAATAACATCACAAAAGCAGGAATGGCTGGAGCATATTCTGCGCCATAGACTATATTGATTATAAGTGGAGAACAAGCTATTCCAGCTCCTACTAATATGATAGCTGTTATCAGCATAAGGATTAATTCTAGAAAGAATACTTTTCTGAACCCAGGATGTTTAAATTTCTTGGACATTATTGGGTAAAAACCTCGGGTGATTAAGACGGGAACCAACATCACTATAAACACAATTCTGTGAGCAGCATTATACCAACCCACTTCTGTAATTTGGTTATAAAAACCCAACATTACAGAATCCATATAATTATAAATTAGAGCAAAGACTGTCATGGAACCTACTGGCCATGACATTTTAATATATTTAATCCAAGTTTCTTTATTAAACTTAAATTTGAAAAAATCAAAATGTCTATTATAAAAATAAAAAACTACTAAAAACATCACTAGCATTCCTAAAATATAGGCAAGAATAATATATAATATATTCAATGAAATGAATAATATTAATAACCCCAGCCCTGTAGTTAATATCCCTTGAATAGCCTTAGCAATGGCTTCATAAATAAATTTATTATTTGCCCTAAAGAAGGAAAATAAAAACTCTGCCATCTCGTTAAAAACAACTACTACGGCTAACGCCCAAGTTAATTTAAGGATAATGGGGTCAGTAATAAAAATACTTGATAGAATAAGTATCAATAACAAACACACTAAGCTAAAAGTCCATTGTAAACTAATCACCGCGTTATTGTCTTGTTCTTGATTTTGACTAAGTTGTCTAGTATTAATTTCTCCAAAACCAAAATTAGCTATAATAGAAAAAATAACAGTAAATGCCGTGGCAAAAGACAATTGACCAAATTGAAAAACTCCTAATAGTCTAGCGATAAATATTAAAAGTATGGCCTTTAATGCCCTTTTAGAAAATTCCGCTAAAAACAGCCAAAACATATTCTTGGCTATTATTTTTTGAAGCGAAATCATTTTGATAAGAGTTGATTTATCTTGCCAAGTGTCATAGACCCAACATAACCTGTGCCCACACTCAATCCTACTGGAGTCAAAATTTCTGACTTATATTTATTTTGGAATTTGATAACAGCGTCTTGGGTTAATGTGAAAAAATTTCCATTAACAATTGCCTCAGGATAAACTTCTTCATCAACCAATAATTGCTGTAAACATTTGACCTCAGAACTGTCAACCATTCCAAAATAGAGATTTTGATTGATAGATAAACATTCCTGTGCTTTTAATTGCTGTAATTGAATTAGCAAATTATTTAATAATTGCTGAATCTCTAAAATTTTAGCCATTAACTCTTCTTCCGTCATCTCATCAATGGTTTTAACCACTGGCGTTGAAAAAGTATAAATATCTAAAGAAAATCTATAATCATCGTTTTCTCCCATTGTCCCTGGTACTAAAGTAATAGATTTACCATCTTGACCAAAATATGGAATCTCAATAATCCCTTTTCCATTTTTTACTTCTAAAAATTTTAATTCCTGCACCCTATTATCTTGTTCAATAAAATAAGGAATTATAAAATCTCCATCATCAAGTGCAGTGAATTCTACTTTTAAGCTTTTATTCCCACCCACTATCTTGTACCAATGACCAGACCAAGGTTGAATTGAATAAATCAAGCTAAAGTGTGCCTCTTGGGTACTTGGAAGATAGATTAAAGAAGGAACTGCCTTAATAGAACCAAGAAATTGGTTCTGGTAGCAATATTCCTCCCCTATCTCACAGTCATTAGCAGAAATAGCTATTTGCCAATCAGTAAAAATTTCTTCGATATTTTTATCAACCCCTAATTCATTTAGAACATAATTTAAAGACGCAAGGCCTATTTTCTCAGATTTTAAAGAATCTGCTAAAACCTCTATGCCGAATTGTTCCACCAAATATTGACCAAATAAATTAATCACACCATAATCAACAGATTCTCCTTGCCAATCTATGAGATTATTATTTGGGTCTTGGGTAAAGTCCTTTATTCTTTGCTGTAAATTTGTACCAGCATACTTATCATCATAACCCAATAAAGTCGGCGCATATTCAGCTCTCAATTCGTTAAGCCAAACTTCTTCTTCTACGAGATTAATCTTATTTTTTTGATTAAATGTAATTAAATGCATGAATTCGTGAGCCAGATAGCTCTCGGGATAAGTTCTTCCCAAAACCTCTCCTGAAAGATAAACCATTTCTCGTTCATTGGAATTGCTGGCTTGCATTTTAGTAAATTCATCTACTGACCTAAAATATCCAGCAACTCCTCCCTCTGTCTCGTGGAATAAAACTGTTATCTTATAATCTGCATCAATACCAGATTTCCATTCATGACCGAAGGTTTCAGTCATCACAGGATAAATCTCATCATCAAATTTGTCAGCCAAATCAGAAATTATGACACTATATTCATTCTTCTGGTCAGTTGTTAAATCGTCCCACCAATCACTTTCAATGTAGAAATATGCTTTATTAGATATTTTCTTAAGTTTAGCCAGAATCTGTTCCCTATTATCTACATCATAATTTTGTTCAACAAAAAATTCACCTTCACTTCCAAGAGAAACTGCCCTAACAAAAAAAGGTAGGATTATTACTGCAAACCCAAGTATAAGAACCGATTTCAATTTCAAAAACTTTTCCATGTAATAATATTAACACATTAATACTTTTTGGAAACCTGTTGATAAAAACAAAGACAGCCCTTTTGGGGCTATCTTTGCGACTGAATTTAGAAAGAATTACTTTCCAATCAGTGTATTGAGCTTTGCTCTTGTACTAGACCCTACGAATCCTGTCCCATGGGTTAAACCCAACGGATTAAGGACTGTAGGGGCGTACTTATCTTGGAATTTGATAACTGCTGCCTCAGTCAAGCTACCAAAGTAATTAGTCTCATTTCCAGGAGAACCAACTCCTGAACCAGCCACTTGCGTATCAACATCAGAATTAAGTACTATCTGTAAGTACTTAACTGCGCCCCCAACATCTCCAAGCATCATATTATAGGTGAAGCTGAAAGTTGATGGAATATCAGTTATGGTTAAACCTCCTTTCAAGAGTACTAATTGTGCTTTGAGTTGATTAATCAGAGCTAATAACTCTGTTACCTTTGCCTGAAGCTGAGTAGCTGTCATTTCTCCAATAGGAGTATCATCAGTGGTCTCTTCTTCATCATCAGTGGTAGTATCCTCTTCACCATCGCCAGTATCTTCCTCGTCATCTGTTGTATCTTCCTCGTCATCATCAGTAGTGCTAGAAGAGGAACCCCCTCCGCCGCCACCGCCACCGCCACCAGGACCGCTAACGCCAGGACAATATCCATTAGGCGTAACAGTTAGGGCATAGGTGGTGTCAAAACCTACAGTGTCTGTTGATTCAATCGTAATGTATGAAGTTGAGCTTCCACATGTTGTATTTACCAAAGCATTATCCAGTAATTTCATATCAGGAGAAGTAATGGTGATAGAAGATCCTTCTAGAAGCCCAATATTAAGCTGGCTTCCTCCAACATCTATAAATTCCACTTCCGCTCCGCTACTTACTGTAAGATAAAGAGCTGCATCCGGCAAATACAAACTAACATCAGCATCAAATGTAGCATCATCATGTCCACTAACATCTGCAGCAAATACAGGAACAGCAAAACCCAATATAATCAAGAATGATAATATTGGTATAATTTTGCGCATGTTTGTAATTGTTTTAATCATTTAATTCTTCCAAACTAAACTTATTCATCAGTAGTCCTAGAAATTTCGTGCCACTTACTTGATGCGTCAAGTACAAGTTGCAATACATCATCATCTCCACAAGCAAAATCACCCTTAATATCAAGAGCATCATCATCATCTGTGAAGGTAACACTATCTTCAGTACAAATGATTGTCAAAACTTGACCAGCTGTTCCGCCAGTTAAAGAAGTAACACCCGTAGTTCCTGTAAGATTAATTACATTATAACCTCCAACAGCTAAAGCGCTTGCACTTGCAACACTACCAATGTTTCCAATGAATGCTCCTGAGCCCTTGATTACACCATCGGTTCCATTATCAATGGTTTCTCCATTCTCCATGCGAATATCTGCCCCAGTAATACTCTGTTCACTGAAATCAATACCATCTGTTGATTCTCCGCCTGAGATCTTAAATCCATCTACAATATTTCCATATAACCAAACACCAGCATCAATGGCTTGATAGTCTCCGCCTGAACCATAATTATGTCCAGAGAAAAGAACAGACTTACCACCTGCCTGCATAGCAGATAACAATTTCATATTAACATATACACCTACATGTTCTCCTCCATTATGAACTACTGTATTATCTGCATCATAGACCTTGAATTTATGACCAGTGGTACCTGAATAGGTTTCTCCTGCCGCAAGAGTGCTCTTGAACATGCTACCTTGACTAGCACCTGCTGAGAGATTTCCGGTTACATCAATATTTCCATCAACATCTACATTGCCATCAACATTAACTGCATCACTAAAAGTAAAGCTAGCAGTCCCATCTGATACTGAATCAAATGTTACCGCAGCTCCATCAGCTTGTGTTGCTGTCCAGTAAGCGGCTGCGTCATAAGCGCTCTTAACAACTGGTCCTACATATACATCATCTGGGACATATAGACCATAGTCCCAATTTGTACCCTGTATATAAGCGCCATACTCTGTTGAGGCAGTAGCTCCAACATGATCGTTAATGTGAAGACCATATACAGCATTAGTTCCATCTGCAGTAAGATTAGATAAATCAATATCAACTGCTGCGATAGCTCCTGTCTGAGTATCAGCCGTCCAGTCAATATCAAGCACATTACCACTTACTCTATGGGTATTAAGGTCAATATCTGCTGCTGTTCCATTATCAATACCAGTAATGGTTAATGGTGCAGTGCCAACAGCTTGTTGGGTCAATGTAACAGCACCCGTTGTGGCCGCAACATCAAAGTAAGTACCATTAATGGCAACTACCCCAATAGCAATATCTTGACCAAAAGTTGGCGTACCAGTAACAGTGATGGCATCACCCGATGCATCTCCTAAAGTAACAGCACCATTAAAGGTGGATGCGCCTGTTACAGTTAATGTTCCCCCAACAGAGACATTATCTCCTACTGTCGTAGTAGCAAACACTACAGAAGCTACAACCAACGAAGAGACAACTACTGTTGAAGAAATTTTAATAAATTCTTTAAACTTTCTCATTTTTTTAATATTAATTTTTCTATTTTCTTATTTGCCGTGCACGCGCAAACAAGAATTTATAATCCAAACTAATGTCTTTCTAAGACATTGCGACCTTTTAATTTTGATAAAATGAATATCGTAATTTTTTGATTAATTATTCGCACATCTTTCATTCATTTCATATCATATATAGAAAACATCCCCTCTGCGGATTATATTATTATACTCCTGTTAATTTTTTTTACAAAATAAATATCCTGTGGAAAACAAAACCAGCCCCGAAGGGCTAGTTTTGTCTAACTTACTAATTTAGAACTAGTAGGTTAAGTTGTTCTTGCCTGAAACAGGCAACTCACTATCAGTGACGTTAACAGGGCTTGCGGAGGTAGGGACTGAACCTGCACCTTGTGAATTGGTGTAGAACCAGTCAAGACCAGAACCACTTTGTCCTTTAACACCATTGACCTTGGCAGTTAAACTCTTGCCAACATCAGCACTGGCCCAAGCTGTACCGTAAGTATTAACCTTAACAGTAAAGGTCTTGGTAGTACCGGATTGAATCTCCTCTGGGGTAGTCAAGTCACAAGTGTATGTTGCGGCTGCAGCACCACTTACGTCTCCACCTTGGTAAATTCTTTCATTACCTTCCCAGATTTCGAATGCATTAGATGAAGTAGTTAATTCATCTACACCAGAACCTTCCAGTCTGACAGCCAAGCTCTCAATTGATATATCGGTACCAATGGCCTCTATATCAAAGATAGCAATGGTTTGCATAGCACCTATAATTGAAGTGCCCTCTGGATATGTTGAGCTTGAAGCAGTAATAACCGGCTCACCATCATGAATATTCATGACATTTGAGGATAATACTCCTGGTGAGAATTTGACAATTCTGTCACTTGCTGCTGCTGTAGCAATAGAAGTGACAAGATTTGCCATTGTTTCACCTGCTCTAATACCAGTCTTTACAACACCCCATCCACTTGTGCCACTAGCATCATAGTGATATACGATATCACCAACACCATATTGATATGTTGATGAAGTACTATAAGCTTCTTGGCTTACATCTGAGCTGTAAGCGAAATAACTATCACTAGCAGCTACAGTATAATCTGAGCCGTCAACTTGGAATACATCAGTAGTAGTGAAATCACTACTTGAATCAGTATCAGTTAAAGCGGCAGTAAGAATACCTGTATCAGTTGTGCCAGCTGAAGCATCATAGAAAGCAACAAAGTCACCTAATGTAGGAGAAGCTCCTGTTAGAGCAACATTGCTACCACTCAATTCAACATTAATATCACCAGTTGCTAAAGTAACAGCAGTTGAACCTGCTGATTCATCAGCAACAGTAATACTGGTGTTAGCTGTAACAGCAGTTACAAGACCATTGTAGACTGCATTAGCACTAGCATCGTGTACAACAACCAAATCATTTGCAGCAATGCCAGTTGTTAAAGCACCTGAGTTAGGAGCTTGTGCAACTGCACCAAATTTAGAAATCTCTTCACTTGTGGTGAAGGTTTCATTTGATGAGCCACCAAGGTCTAAACCAGTTGTGTCTAGGTCAACTGCCTCATTAGTTTCAGCAACAACAGGTCTCAAATCACCATTATCAATGCTGACAACTAGGTCACCAGCTTGATAGTGTCCAACACTTGAGTCTGAACCTGGCTCTGTGGTTAAAGCACCTAGGTAATTGTTTTCATCAGATTCCATAATGTTGGAATTTGACCAATCACCAATGGCCTCAACAGAACCAAAGTTAACTCTTGCATTATCATCTTGACCAATTGTTAAGACATCACTAATGTCTGCCCACAAACTATAGCTTTCACTATCATTGTAGCCAACGGTCTCACTTAATCCAGAGAAGGTAACAACACCGCTTACGGCAGATTTACCTGATTGAATTGTTGAACCGTTCTTCAATGTGTAATTAGTGAAGTTTCTATCTTGTGAACCATCGTCTTCTACTGTGAATCTGAAGGTATCAATTGTAATTGGCTCGTATAGTGTTGAGAAAGTCAAATCTAACAATTGAACACCATCTTCATTAGCTCTTAATACTTGAGCTGCTGGATTACTTCCAATCTTTACAGTTAATACACCAGCTGTTTGAATGGTCATTGTCTGACCAGTAGCAACTGCTGAATTTGTAACTGATTCGCCAGAAGTAGAACCAGTGGCAGCAACATCAGAAGCATTTAAGCTTGAAATGTAAGTACCAGTAGCTGTACTTGTGTCAAAGTTACCACAAACAATAAATGTCTGTGAACCTGATTCTGGAATTTCAAAGTCTCCACCAGTTGAGAAGATGTTATCAGTGGTTGCTGGTGAAGTATCAACAGAACCAATTAGGTCGCTGCTTCCTTCATCACAATCACCAGTTCCTTTTTGTAACCACATCTCATCAAGACCAGTGACACTTGTGATGTCAACGGTCAAGCTAGAGACATTTACGCCTTCAGTTGAACCAGTCTGGATAACATATTGACCAACTTGCTTATTTGTGCCAGCAATAATGCTCTTATTACCCCAAGCTGAATCTTTAACAATTGTTAAAGAACCTGAAGCACCAGTTAAGGTGTTAGCATTCTTTGCTGTTCCATAAGTTTGGAAATCACCAGTACTCATTCTCTTGTAATAGACATCATCCAAAGCAAATTGGAATGAATCTGCACTTGAGAGATCAGTCCTTAGATTACCATAAATGCTGACATCAACAGTTTCTCCTGCTGGAACAGTGAAGTAACTGGATAAAGTATAAGCAGTAGCAGTAGTTGAAGGAACATCGCTAGCAACAGTTAAGCTCTTTCTGGTGACACCATCTTCTGTCTGAAGTTTTACTGTGCCAGAGAAGATATCATCAGATTCATTTGCTGTAGAACCTGAATCTCCATTATCTGGAGCAGTTCTAGAATTTAAGTAGATATCTACTCTTCTAATTTCCATGTCTTCACCAGTGGCCTTGAAGCTCCAAGTACCAAATAAAACATCATTTCCTCCTGCTGGAACAGTACCAGTTGGAGAACTGTTTGATTTGGATACAGTCAAGCTACCTGCTGAAGCAGTAATGGTATTATAACCAGAACTGCCTGAAGCAATATCACCGACTGGGAATGTTGATGTATCAACACTGTTAGCACCAGTAGCAAGAATTCTTACTCCTGTGTCTTTACCAACAGCTACGATATCATAATCGTCTAAAACAACAGCTTGTGTTGTTCTACCTGAACCATCAGCGACATCAACATAAAGAGTCAAATTCTTAGAAGTTCCATTAGGAATTCTATAGCCAGGACTATTGGTCAAATCAAATGTAACATATTTATCATCTGTTTGAGCAACCTCAGCTAAGGTATTTCCTAAAGGATCCTTTAATTCCCAATTTAAGATGTCTCCGTCAGCAGAACTACCATTATTATAAACAGTAAGCTCTTCTAGATAAACATCCTCATTAGAAGTTGTCTCTGCGAATTGGAACCTAGTCAAAAGCTTATTCTCTGTTCCAACGTCAACGCTAACCGCTGTTGTTGCAACGTTAACAACATCAACTGTTAATGCACCTAGAACACTAGATCCGTCAGCTAGGGTAAAGGTATTTCCCATTAATGGGAGACCATCAGGGTCACCATTAATAGCAGTAACCTTAGCACCAACTGTTCCAGAAGTAGCAGTAGAACCTAGGTTATAGAATACAGAAATTGTTTCTGTTTTACCCTCTTCAATTGAAATTGGGTAATTTTCAAAGATAATTTCTGCTTCTTTATCAGAAAAAGTATAAACATTACCATGTCTCATACCCTCTGAATCCTTGACTAGAACTCCACTGACCATTGAATCAGTAGAAATACCAAATCTCTCAACAGTGATAGAAGTGATATCCCAGTCACCATCCTCAGCAGTAGCATCAAAGACTAGCATTTCATTGTATGCAGATTCGTCCATCAATGTATTAGCTGCTGGATTATCATCTGAAAGTTCTACTGAATAATCTCCATCGTCTGCGACATCATCATCGTCATCATCGTCATCGTCAGCAGTATCGTCAGCAGTATCATCGTCATCATCTGCAGTATCATCTGCAGGAGCTGCTGCTAATAATTCATTTAACTTTGCTCTGGTTGTAGTACCAACATAGCCAGTACCATTTGTTAAACCATAAACAGCTAAAATATCATCAGCATACATCTCTTGGAACTCGATGACAGATGCCTTGGTAATGCTACCAAAATATCCTGTAGCACCAACGGTGTCAGGATAGGTAGGAGCACCAACTTCAGCTTTCAAGATGATTTGTAAGTATTGTGTTTCGGTATTATTCATACCAAAATACAAAGCATTCTCAAATGTGAATCCATCTGGAATGCCATCATAACTTGAAGCAGGAGCAACGTCATCATCACCTGTCAAATCACCTAATTGGTCGATATATAGTGCAAGTTGTGCTTGAAGTTCAGCAATTTGAGCTTCAAGTTCTTCCACTGTTAAGGCAAAAGCTGGAATAGCTGAGCCCCCAATCATCATGACTGAACAAGTAACAGTTGTTACTCCGGCAAATATTTTCTTTAAATTCATTTTTTATTTACATTTTATTCTCGTAATAGCTGCCTTGCGGTAGCTATTAACGATTTATTAATCTTTAATTCGACCTTTAAGTTTTTTGCCATTGTAAACGCTATTGGTCGGCAACCAATAGCTCTATCAAATATTAAAATTATTCATTGGTTAACATCAATATAGTTTCCAATGCTTTATTGTAATTCTTGTTATTGTAATCTATTTTAGCTTGTGTGAATAGCTCTGCTTGTTCCTCGCTTAACTCTTGTATTTCAAGAACTTTTATCAAGTTTTCCACAAGTGCTTGAGTCGTATTTTCAATTCCTGTCTCAATGGATTCACTAGCAACTGCAGTTAAAACTTGCGTCTTTTCTTTTAATTCTTCTATTTCTAACTCTTCTACTTTCTTATTAATACTAGAAATATGTTCTACTATTTCTGCTGACTCAGTAGGATTTTTAGGAGATTTAGCTAATTTGTCTACTGCCTTATCTAGCATATCTCCTACCTCTTTAATCCCTTCGTCATCTATATTCTGTGCTAATTTTTCCTCAGCCATTGCTAAATAAGTAGTAGCCCTACTTTCAGCCAATTCAATGCTATTAGAATTATTCAAGGTCAAGTGTAAACCAATACCAGAACCTACTATTACAAACATTAATATTGGTATTGCTAATGCTGGCTGTAATCTAAATGAAAAACCCCTTGCTTTAACAAGAGTATACTCTGGCTCTAAAATAAAATCTTTTGTTGCCAAAACCCAGTCATTATCTGGGGTTATGCTCTTTAGAGACCTTATTTTTTTAGCTAATTCTTTATTATCCATAATATTATGCCCTCTTATTTAGTAGACGATAAAACCAGTGATTTGTTACACTATTTGCTTACGTAATTCTGATAAAGCCCTATGTAATAGAGTTCTTGTAGCTCCCTTTGTTTTATCAAGAATCTTAGATATCTCAGTAATAGATAAGTCATCAACATACCTCAAAATAAGGACATTTTGGTAATCTTCTTTTAATTTCCTTATATTTTGCTGGATTAAAGAGCTGGCCTCTTCTTTTTTCCCAATATCTTGTGCAGAATCTTCAATGTCTATTGATTCTATAGAAATTGTTCGTTTATTTGTCCTATAGTAATCAATGACAATATGTCTCGCAGTAGTATATAAAAAAGCTCTTGGATTTTTAAGATTTTGTTTTTGATATGATTTCCACACCCTTAAGAATACTTCTGAGGTTAAATCTTGGGCAATTTCCTGAGAATTCACCTTAATATATATAAAACGGTAAATACTTTCTACATAAGTATCATATATTTTACTGAATTTTCTCTGATTTGCTTGCATTTTATTTTAAATACTAAATATGGACAATAAAAGTTGTGGACAACCTATGGACATTAGTTATTAAATAAATGACCACTAGAAATCTGATTTTGAATAATAAATACCACTTCTCCCCCTGCTGACCTTATCCTTTGAATAATGCCTTTTTCTGATAATACATTAATATCTCTTCTTAGGGTTCTGGGAGTAACCTGTGGAAAACTTCTTTTTAATTCATTCAAACTTATCTGGCCCCTTATTTTTACAAGGTTTATTATTTGAGTCTGTCTCCTGCTAGGTTTTGATGCTTTTAATGATGCAATTGATTTAATCTTAGGTGGCTTGGTTACTGATTTGACCTTATTAGTTTTGATGACTTCTTCTTTATTTCGGACATTTGATAATTGGACATCTTTTAATTTATTATAATTCCTTTTCAAATTATTAAAATGTCCTCCGTCCACCCAATTTTGCATTTTTGCAACATCAAAATAAGCTAAAATAATATTTATCTTAGAATCAAAAGCTTTCTTACCGCCAGAACCTATAATTAGGGCCAATATATCATTTGCTGTGTCCCTAATTTTAAATCTTAAGGGCTCATTTTCAGGAATAAACCTTGTTATTTTATAAGTGGCACTAATTATCTTTATTATATCTTGCCTTTTTATCATGGATTAGAATGTAGAATCCCAAATCAACTCAACAAAATTAGTATAATAATCTACTTGATATTCAGTCAAGCTACCTGATTTCTGAACAGCTTCACTGATTATACCTTCTGATACAGAAATTTCATCTCCTATTTGCAAATCATAATCTCCAATTGTATTTTGGATATAATCCTCTATAAATATTTTTTGCTCTTTGGTGACACTAAGATTATTGTCATCAATATATTCTCTAGCTATTTTTCTACTTAGAGTGGTAATACTATCACCCATTTCTGCTTTAGCAGTATGGATTAATCCTAGCGTAGAGGGAATATCATTTTCAGTTACTCCAATTGATAAATCT
>Ga0272441_10005649_pt1 | contig 21519 bp, 19 predicted proteins | sample SSMProp6N_FD_193582 | JGI IMG/M metagenome (GOLD analysis project Ga0272441, IMG submission 193582) | Marine sediment archaeal communities from Little Sippewissett salt marsh, Falmouth, MA, United States - SSM-Prop-6N | ecosystem: Environmental > Aquatic > Marine > Wetlands > Sediment ... | reverse complement strand
CCAACCATCACACAGTTTCGCGCATCCACCCGAAGCTTTTCACATGCCGCGTAAATACTGGCGGGATCAGGCTTGGGCGGAGCGTCATCTCTCGCAATTACCGCACCAAAATCAATACCGTGTTTCTCGATAATCAGGTCCACAACTTCACGGCAGTTGCGGGTGATTATTCCACGCCCGATATCGTTACCCTCGAGCCATGAGAAAAGTTCCGGTACCGCCGGATTTATTACAGCCTCTGCTGCCGCTTCAAGTTCACGCTGGAGAAGAATCGCGTCCTTTTGCCTTCTCTCATCCTCGGGAAGTTCTGCAAGCCCCTCTATGATAAATACCGAGGCATCACCGAAAAGTTCCCTCTTAATGGCTGCAAGGTCGAGTGGGGAGTCGACGAGAACACCATCAAGGTCAAACAGTACTGCTTCCAGTCTCGAAATCATTTCAGCAATTGTACACAACCAGAAGATTTATTTCGAATAATAAAAGGGACCCCCTTCAGAATCCCCTGGTTTCAGATACATTATCATCAATTATTTATTCATATCGATCCATTGTCATTATCGCGCCTTCCATGTAGTTACGGGTCTCCAGCCAGTCGCATTCAACAGATACACCCTCGGATACGAAAATACCGAATCCTCCCGAAACTCTCAGAATATCGTTGATTCTGAATCTCTCAACAACCTCCTCGTCAATATAAAGCCACAGCTCATATCGGTGCGTCCTGCCTTCGTTTCCCACAGTCTGGTAATTTCCCTGTACCATAAGGTCGTGACTGGCGGATGTAAGAAGATCCGAACGTGCCCAGTCTGTCAATTCATAAACTTCACCATCCCTTTCCTCAACCAGCACGTAATATCCATTGCCGGTCACAAGAAAGGCGTAATAATTATCCTTATCGCGATATCCGAACACCAGTCCGAACGCTGCAGAATCATCTCCCTCGATGTACTCCATTCTGCCTTCATAGGAAAAATCAAACGATATCTGGCCGAGATATGAACTGGTGATCGTGAATGGATAATCGGTGCCTTCGAGACGATAAACACCATCCCGAATGATTGAATCCGCGCCGATGGGCCAGTTGTTCTCGTTCGATTCAAACTCCTCGGTGTACACGACATCCCCGATGTCTGAATCCGGGTCCCCACCGCTGACATCCTCGCCCGGCTTGTATGCTCCCCAGTCAAGACCTGGATCGATCATCCCGGTCTCGTTCTCGGTAATGCGGAACGACTGAATTACCTGGTTGAAATGATCCCTGTTCACATCATCAAGATCGCTCATGAGAACCGTCTCTACCAGCATAAATGCATGACGCCTGCTCGCTGTTATGTAATACGTGACCCTGATCTCGTCCCTTGTATCTTCCAGCGGGACACTTCGCCTGTACACGTAACAGTGGCTTTCTCCGAGATACGTTTCTTCGAGGAAATACGTTCCGGATGCACGGTGATCTTCGTACGAGTCCTTTACCGCGAGCACTGCCGATTCCGATGTGTCGTAGATTGCGTATGAGCCTTCGATATGGGGATACGCGATTACAACAACGTTCGATGTGTAGTCTAAGGACCCGTCTACATGAACCATCACCCTGTAACCATTAAGATCACCGTCGGTCAATGCGTCCTCGTTGATCAGGTCTATCGATCCGTCCTGGATTGCGATCATTTCTTCAGGCTCTTCGATAATCGTCCAGTAGTCCGGGTATACAATTGAAAATCCGGGATCTTCATTCTCGTGAAGCAGCATATTTTCCGGAATCTCGCCGTCGTACGGGAAGTACTGAAGAAGAAGTGCTACTGATAGTAATATAAGATTTTTCATCACCATGTACGGTGCCCTCCTGTCCAGATCATATATTATAAGCCCTGTCGAGAAATGCGGCCCCAAGAATTCCCGCATTCCCGTCGAGTCTTGTCTTCGTGACTTTCAGACGGTCCTTGTGTGGTGTGATCAGATAGGTCACGAACGATTCATTGAGGGACCCGGAAAACAGTTCCCACGCACCAAGGATGCCGCCAGTTAAAACGACAGCGCCGGGATCGAGAAGGTTCGATGCGCTCGCAAGGACTATACCGAGTCTTCTGCCGTATTCACTGAATGAATCTCGCGCCGCGCTGTCCCCATCCAGTGCGCGCGAGTGAATTTCCTCCGGTTCCACAAGCGCATCAATTCCGGCACGGTCAGCATAATCCACCTGCAGACCAGCTTTACCGGCAAAATGTTCCAGCGTTCCCTTACCACCACCGGCGCAATCAGGGGCATCCGGATCCAACACCATCTGGCCGATCTCGCCCGCCATTCCCTTTGCCCCCCTGCATAACCTGCCATCGATAACCAATCCCCCGCCAATTCCCGTACCAAGCGTGACCACGAGGAGGTCTTTGACATCGCCGTAATCCCCGAAAAGGTACTCCCCCCACGCGGCCGTTGTGGCGTCGTTATCGATGTAGGACGGAATCCCGAGGCCTTCGCTAAGTATCTCGGCAAGATGAAGGTTCTTAACGTTCGGAATGTTCGGGCTCTCGTAAATTATCCCGCGCCTGCCATCAGTGAATCCTGCCATCCCGGCACCGGCCACATCGAACTTCTCGCCCGTTTTTTCCTTAAACTCTCGCGCACTCTCAATAACATGAGAAGCGAATTGTCCGGTGTCCAGGCTGAAATCGGTCGGGAATTTCTCAGAATTAATAATACCGCCGTCGTCGGTTACAGACGCGCATTTGATGAACGTACCCCCGATATCGAGTGCCAGTCGCATGCGGCAATTATAACCTGTAGTTGGGATTATTGTTACCTTGCACTACTGCATTCATATGGCATGCTTATAAAACTGTGTCAACAGGCAGAAAAAAATCCATCGATGCCGTAACCGCCCAGTCGTACATGCAGTAGTAAAGTTTCGAGCTATCCAGCCAGTCATATTTTTCCGGTTTGAAGGGATTGTAAATCACATTCGGTTCCATCCTGTTAAGACGGACATAGGGACAACCGCCTCTGACAGCTTCGTTTACCAGTGCTATTGCATGGCTGGTGTAGAAATAGTTGTGGTAATGATCAAAATCAGACTGAACCCTTATATACGGGCAGCACATATCACCAGCGAACCGGACGGGCTCCCTTTTTGACCAGAAATTGTTGTCGAGAAGTCCATGGTTATAGAACATCTCTATATAGATCGGATCACCACCATGCGTGATATCCCACCTGTCAGCCGGACCCTCCTGGTCGATTAAAAATCTGACCGGAATATCGGGATTCTCGGCAAGAACCGGCGCGGCTATCATCATCCCCATCGAACTCGATAACACTCCCACACCAATCGGAAGGACATCCGGACGCCCCGCCACATACTCAATAACCGATTTTAAATCTCCCCTGTGAACAAGACCGTTGAAGTCCTCGATGCCCTCCGACTTACCCCTGCCCTGGACATCGAAATAAGCGATCACAAACCCGGACTTCGCAAACCTTGACGCACGTGCCGGGTGCCACGGCTTGTCCCATGCGTTGCCCTCCTGGAATCCCCCCGGGACAGTCACGATCCCATGGCATGGTGTTTCTTCCGACGCCCATACCGGCTTGTGGACCGTCACCCAGATCTGTTTGCCATTTTCACTGGTAATGTATAGTGACTCGATATCCTGCTCGTATGGTTCCGTTATATCGGGCTCCCAGTGATAACCTTCATGCGCCGGGGTTATCATGGTGTCTCCACAGCAGGAGCTGTCGAATTCGAGAAGCTGCCCCAGATACGGAACGACCGGATCAGGTTCTTCATCCTGTGGGTCGGAACTGCCGGATGGATTGTCAGGAGGCTGGTCGACAGGCGTAAGAGGAGTCCCGGCACCACCACAACCGGCAATGAATACAACTATAATGAGCGCCCAGATTGCTCTAATGTGTGAATTCATGGCTCGTACTCCTGACTGTGCGGTCTTTTCATAATTATACCATCTTATTATCATGATAAAAGGCTTAATCGTGACAAAACGACAGAATCAGTACCGGAATATTACCCCCTTCTTTTTTTAACAACGAAACGGTTTATTCATTGACTCGCATTTACTATTAAGGTTAGTATTTGATCTGACAGCGATCCGGCATCCCATGCGGATTACCGTGGTGCGGCATTTTCTTGTTGTCCTGATTTCAAATTAATTCTCCTCGACAGAGGGAGGCTCTGAATGGATAAGCGGGTCTATATTCCGGCGATCATCTTTGGATTAGCATTAATTTTTTATGCCCTTCCGTTCGTTTCCGCAATGGGTCTGGTATCAGCATCAGGATTCGAACTCGCATTCGGTCATGGTGGTGAAATCAAGACTCTGCTGGCCGTAATCTGCACGGCTGCCGCTATCGGACTTAGTTTCGTGCCTAACGCAAATGTGAAAATTGTCACTGGCATCCTTGGCGCGATCGCTACGGTACTTCTTTTCTGGTTATTGCTTGAGGGCAAAGGCGAAGCCGGCAGTCTTGTAGACTTCTCGGTCGGATACTGGTTCGTACTGTTTCTCTCAATCGGTGGAGCAGTGGTTTCCTTTGTGATGTATAGCCAGTTGAAGAAACAACCCTACGCTATGCATGGCGGATACCAGCCTTACCCCCAGTATCCCCAACAGGGACAATACCAGCAGCAGTATCAACAGCCTCAACAGTATCCTCAACAGCAACAATATCCCCAGCAGCAGCAATACCAGCAACCGTACCAGCAACAACAGCAGCAACAGCAATACCAGCCCCCTCAGCAGTATCCACAACAACAGGGGCAGTATCCACAGCAACAGCAACCACAGCAGTCTCAGGATGACCTGGACATTGAAATCCATTAAGCATTTTCAGGATTTCGGTTCTCTGAAATTTCCATAAACACCGGGAGGGCAGCCTTCCGATAATACGGATATTGGATCAGATGCAGCATGTGATCGACAATAACACCCCCGACTTTTTAAGCCGGGGGTGGCGGGTTCTTCCAACCCGCTTCCCAATCTAGCATTTAAGAGGTTAAGCTTTTTCCAGCCTTACTCCCTGCGGGTTATTGTGTTAATTTCCAATCCTTAAGATTCCCATAAATCCAAACAGGTTCAATAGGATACCAGTTCATGACGGCCCTGATCCGGCTGGTTTTAGTACATACTATATGAGTGGAGATGCTGGCGAACGCACCTGTTGATCCTGTATTATTGCCAACAGGATGGAATCCACAGTCGATACCATTTACGCCCTTGCGACTTCCGCGCCTTCTGTCGAGGGAAGTGGTATAGCTATCGTGCGTGTGAGCGGCCCTGATGCAATCAGCATAGCCGGGAAGGTAGTTAAACCCGGGATCGATATCGCCAGTGTGCCCAACAGAGTTTTCAGGCTTGTAGACATCGAATTTGATGAAGTCCCGATAGACACATGCGGGATTCTCATCTTCCGTGGACCTAAATCATACTCCGGTGAGGATACCGTGGAATTTCATCTCCACGGTGGTATCTCAATAATCCGATCACTTCAAAAGGCCCTGAGGTTATCCGGCGCACGTCCGGCGGAGCCTGGCGAATTCACACGTCGTGCGTTTCTAAACGGCCGCATTGATCTTGTTCAGGCCGAAGCGATCGCGTCGCTCGTGAGTGCAAGGGGTAACGCAGCACAGCGCGAAGCGTTAAGGCAACGTTCTGGGACATTAAGTGAACGGCTTACCGCAATCCGAAAAATGCTCAGGGATATCCTGGCGAAACTCGAAGTGGATTTTGATTATCCGGAGGAAGCCGTAGATGGCATTGCAGGCCCTGAAGCAGTCGGGCAGCTTGATGCAATCCTTTCGGAGCTTGATCCACTTCTAAGAAGTTACGACAAGGGTTCGATCCTGCGAGGTTTCCGGCTGGCAATAATCGGGCTTCCCAACGTAGGAAAATCATCTCTTCTCAACGCGCTTCTCGAGGAGAATCGCGCTATTGTGACAAGCTCCCCCGGAACGACGAGGGATGTTGTCTCCGGCACACTCTCATTCGGTGGAGTACCCGCAGAGCTTCTGGATACGGCGGGAATAAGGATCATCTCGGACTCACTCGATACAGCGGAAGCCGAGGGCATAAGGCGTTCATGGCACGAAACCGAACGTGCGGACCTGGTACTTGTTGTCTTTGACACAAGTATCCCAATCGTGAAGGAGAACGTCGAGATAGTCGCAAGGGTTCGACAGATCGCCGAAGACACGGGAGCCACCGTGCTTCTTGTGAGTAACAAGAGCGATCTTTTCAGCGCATGGGAACCGTCAATTATCGGGGCACTTGTGGAAGCGCCGGATATGCCGCATGTTGTAGTGTCTGCAACCCGTGGCGAGGGAATCGCTGAACTGAGGGCGAAAGTTCGCGAGATAATGGACCTTGAAGTCCAGCCCGATGAAATCCTTCTCACCGAAGCACGTCACCGGGCGATTATAAGAGAGATCAACACAATCCTGTCAGATGTCAGGAAGGGCATCGAAGCGGGGCTTGCGCAGGATGTTGCGGCAACCGAACTCTGGGGAGCTGACAGGGCAATTGGTCGCCTTCTCGGTGAGGGTCTGGCCGCTGTCGACCTGGATGAAATATTCTCAAGGTTCTGCATAGGGAAATAGGCATGCCAGTGAAAATCAGAATAATCACAATTACAGTTATCCTGCTTCTTACGTCTGCATCAGCCGGGCATGCGGATGTTCGCCCGACCGCTCCGGTTACAATAAGGGTCCTGACACTCGATGACCGTCCTCCGAACAGCCTGTTCCTGAAACAGCTTGCGGCAATTGCCGGGATCGATATCGAAATCACATTTGATCCCGGAGCGGCTATCGATGCGGACATCGTTTCATTGAACACCGCAGTCGCCGGATCTCTCGTTGGATCGCGAACCGCAGACCCGCGAACACTCATTCCGCCTGAAATTAAACCTGATGCGCTCATCCATTTCGCCGTACCCCGCGCACAACCAACGGTCAGAGATGAAACAGCCCTTGCCGAATACAACCGCGTGATACAGGAACTTCAAAATCCGGACGTTCAGCGTGAGGTAATCGATGCGATAAATTCCGGCATGATGATCGAAGATCCATATCTTCGTGAGTACATCGACCGGATTCTCGGATGGATCGATCTTCTCGATAGGGCTGCCTACGATCCCGACAGGCTTCTTATAACACTCGACGATAACCGTCCCGGACCACTATCTGCCTATATAAGGCAGCGCTTGTCACGATACTCGCGATATGTACACGACGGCACCGACGAGGGCATGATGCTTTGCCTTGCACGGGCCTTAAGAGAAAGAATGAACGACCCGGAATTATTGTGCCCGTTTATATACACGTCGGCACAGGACCTGCTCCAGTTTCAGCCGCTCGAAAGTTCGGTCGCGTTTCAGAACATTCTCCTTATGTCTAACTGGCTTGACGTACAGCTTGTGTCCGATCACAACCTGTGCAGGCCATGGACACCGGTTCTCTGGGTGCATGGACGCTCATCGGAATCGGATGATGAATTCCGCACCTTAATTTCCCGGATTCTCAATTCAACGGGGGATGAGAGGATCATAATTGCCGACATTGCCAGAACGAACGGAGGGGATGAAGCGCTTATCGATGCAATGGCATCCGCCCGTAAACCGGAAAATCTGATCGGGTACCTTGCATGGAACACATCATCTAACACGCTCGGTTCCGCGATGGCGTTGTGGGCATGCATTGATTTCGCGTACGAACATTCAGCTGATCCGGAAGGAGTCGACTTCGCTGTCGAGGTTTTTCTGTGGTCACGGTTCCTCGATGATTACCTTTATCAGACCGTAACAAGGCCCGAGGTAACGACGGCAGCACGCGATTCCGGCTATGATATTTATAATCTGACCGACGATCAGGCTGAAAGGCTCTCGGGGCTTATCTCATCAGGTATCCGCGGATTCTGGTCACAGTACTCCGATTCTCCTCCCATACCTCTCAGGTTTATCGATGCAACCGACTCGACGAGTTTCACAATCGAGCTTCCATGGAACCGACTATTCGAGATATCGCTTTACATTTCGGATGAGCGTGGGGTACTTCCGACAATAAACCCGCTTTGAAAATATCAGTTTTGCCTTTCATAAATGTCCTGTATAATCCTGCTGCATGAAATCAAAAATATTCCTTGGAACTATAATCTTACTTGTCATGGCTGCGGTACCTGCATTTGCTGAAAGCGTAATTCTCCCTCACAGGGTGTACGATGCGCGCACTCAGACCGTAACCGACTTCGAGGGTCTTCTCGCGCGATGCTCGCAGGCGCGTGTTGTGACACTTGGCGAACAGCATGACGATCCCGCGACTCACCTTATCGAGCTGGCTATGCTCGAGGGACTCTATCGCTATCATCCCGATATTATTCTCTCACTAGAGATGTTCGAGAGGGACGTACAGGACGTTCTGGACAGTTACCTGAACAGCGATATAAGAGAGGATGAGTTTCTCGCGAACAGCCGTCCATGGGGTAATTACGAGACCGACTACAGGCCGATGGTGGAGTTTGCAGGTGAAATGGGGCTCCTGGTTGTTGCTTCGAACATCCCGCGCCCCCTTGCTGCGGCAGTTGCAATGGAAGGTTATGAAAATGTCGATTTCAGCGACGAGGAACTTCCGTTTATCGCCCGGACATTCGATGCCCCGATGGATGCATACTGGGAGGCATTTTCCGCAACGATGATGATGCCCGGCATGGAGGAAATGGGTGTAACAGAGGAAAGCATCAGGCTCTTCTACGAAGCGCAGGTTCTGAAGGATGAAACAATGGCCGAGTCGGTTTCGCGCGCGGCGGAATCGAACCCCGACGCTATTGTGTATCACTGTGCCGGCGCGTTCCACCTCGCGGATTACCTCGGCACGTTCCCGAGAATCAGAAGAAACCTTCCTTCATCGGACGTTGTGCTGATAGTGGTTCTTCCCGTCGATGACATACTCGCAGGCATTCCCGAGGATGCGCCGAAAGCGGATTACATTATCCTCGTTCAGGCTCCCGAGCGTGAGGAAGTCGAAATGGAGATGCCCGTGATGCCCCCGATGCCCCCGATGCCTTCTGAAGATTCGGAGGGTATGCCTTCCATGCCCCCAATGGGTGGAGATGACGAGTAGACCTGCCTTCTGCTTTTTATACAGGAAACATTACCGGGTCCTTTCCAGATCCGGTTTTTTTTGTATTTTTTCTACCTCCCGACTTTGAATACACATTGTCCACCCATTAAACTGAATACATGCGCTTTGGAATTTTACTCATTACTCTCCTCGGAATACTCCTTGTATCACCAATGGTTGTCGCGGATGCTCCCGATACGGATATCTCGGGCACATGGATAATATCCACTCCCGAATGTGACTCTCTCATACTCTCGATACCTGACCACGAGTCCGGCGAGGGATACAATTTCATTATGCTCCTGCCCGGTGATATGGAAACCGATTTCGGTTATTCGATCGGTGAATATTTCGCGAACCTTCAGCCATTCTCCGAAACATGCTGGCGCGCAACCGAAAAGTTCCGCTTCCCGGAATCATACGGCGGGGGTTCGTTCTGGGATATCACGCATTACTGTATAGACCAGGACGATCAGGATATACTCCGCTTCCACACGGATAACCCTTCGGTTGTGTTTCCCGACTACCCCCTTTACAGGGAGGCTGAGGGATTTGATGCGATCGGAGTGTGGCAGTCGACCGAACTTGAGGACTTCAGCTACAGCATGGTTGTCGTTCCACTTGCGGACGGTGGATGGGAAGCCTGGTTCCTTGACGGATACGGCGGCCTGCTCGATGAGATCGACACTCCGGCCGGGACTGTCATCTACACCGGCGATGAGCCTCCGGGCGACGAATGGATCGAGGGCAGCGCGATATCATGGGTGACTATCGGCGAGGAGGAGGAATTCTGGTTCCCCATGTCGGTGATGCTCGATTCGATCGATTCGCTTGTAATTTCTTTCGATCAGGGCCCGGAATTCGGCACTATCGAAACATGGTTTGAAAGGGTTTACTGAAAGGTATAAATAATGAGAATTGCGACTTTCAACTGCAACTCGGTAAGATCGAGAATTCCGATAATCACTAAATGGCTCGATGAAAATAAACCCGACATGCTCGCCCTGCAGGAGATCAAGGTTGTAACAGAGGATTTTCCTCATGAGCCGTTTAATGAAATCGGTTATGTATGCTCAGTACAGGGTCAGAAACGTTATGCAGGGGTTGCAATTCTATCTAAGAAGAAACCGGACAGGATGATTCCCGGATTCAACGATGGGGATGAAACGGAGTTCCCGAGGCTCATGACATGCAAGTTCGGGCCCGTGTGGTTGATTAACACGTACGTACCACAGGGACGGGATATCGAGCACGAGCAGTTTCAGTACAAGCTTGCATGGTTTAGACGGTTTAAAAAATTCATGCAGGATAATTTCACAAAACGTCAGAAAGTTGTATGGGTCGGAGATTTCAACGTTGCGCCCGATCCGATCGATGTTCATGACTCAAAGAGAATCATGGGGCATGTCGATCACAACCCGCAGGTTACCGAAGCGCTTGAGAATGTCAGGGAATGGGGTTTTTTCGACCTGTTCAGGAAATTCCATCCGGACGAACCCGGGCACTACACCTATTTTGACTACCGTGTAATAACCGCACTCGACAGGAACACAGGCTGGCGTGTCGATCACATATACACAACAAACTCACTTGCGGGGAAATCCACCGACTGCTTTATCGATCGCAAACCCCGTGCGATGGAGAAGCCTTCCGATCATACTTTTCTTGTCGCTGATTTCGACCTTTAATCGCCGGCATTATCGTCAGTTGACTCTGTACCGGTGCCCGATGTGCCCGTGGTTCCGGATGTACCCGAAGGTCCCATCGGGCCTCCCCCTGCGGGAAGATTATGGAATCCGGCCATTATCTCGGTAATCGCTGTCGCGACGGCCTCGTCCATTACCTCAAGGACTTCCGCCGCCTTGTTCTCCCTCATCGCACCGAGAATCATCGCAGCACGGTCAGGTTCAAAGTTCGACAATATCACCGATGCTTCCTCGGGCGCCATGCTTTCCAGGATAAGGCCAACATTAGCGATATTCCTGTCCGCCCCGAGTTCAAGCTGGTTTCTGAGCCTGGCGATTTCATCCTCTCGTTCCTGTACTAGTGCCTGCGCATCTGCAAGTTCCTGTTCGAGGGCTGTCACCCTCGCTTCCGCTGCGTCCCTCTTTGCCTTCATATCGACAAGCTGGAACCTTAAGTTGTCCTCTATGCTTATCTCCGGGGTTTCGGCCTCTCCTTCCTCCTCATCGGACGGGGGAAGGAACGTCGCCATCCAGGGCTGGTTTGCCAGGAATTCGGGAGCCTCGATTACCTCGAATCTTATTAGGCCGAGATAAATTCCTGCACCGACAACCAGCAGCATGATTATGGTTATCAGCCAGCCCATCACACTTCCGCGTTCATTTTTCAGCTTGTTTCCCATTGCCTTCACATTACCATAACATTTCCGGAACGGATTATTAATATTACTTGTCATCGATCCTTGCATGCCGGATATTCGCGATATCATCAAGAACACGACCCTCATCGCGATAATACTCCTTCTGCCACGCTTTCCATCGACGCTCTTTCAGTAACTCAATCGCACGCTCATCTCTCATTTTCTCAACCAGCTCACCGCGTGCTTCTTCGACATCCTTCTCGGCATTTACAACTGTCTCTGCAGCGCTGTCAATCGCATCGCCAATCCTCAGAAGATGATTGTGTATGTTTCCTACCTCCGTGGATGTCGTTCCTTCACTTAAAGCGTGAATCCTTAGAACCTTCATCGCTTCCCTCAGGTTTCGAAGTTCCGATTCATGCTCCTGCGCGCGTGCAAGCTCTCCGGCTTTGCGTGAAAAAGTCACGCGCTCATCCAGCACCAGCGAATGACGGTACTTAAGAATCCTTTCGAGCCTGAATTTAAACGCACGCATTTCTTATTTCACCGATTCAGTCCTGGTAAGCACCCGGCGGAAGTACTGCCGGCGCCCCTTCATCCGCTTTTTCCGTTTTCACCTTCTGAGGCTGGGGTGGTAGTGCTTCTTCACCCACGGGCTGCGCATCCTGTCCGGGTATTACGCCGACAGCCCCGGCCAGAGTATTTACCGCATCTTCGTACCGGGAACCTTCATCCATGTCCTGTTGAAGGAACGTGCGGATTCCGTCCATCCTCTCGATCGCCGCATCAACACGTGGATTCGTTCCCTTTTTATACGCGCCGATATTTATCAGGTCTTCCATCTCCCTGAACGCCGCGAGATGTTCCCTGAGTCTTGAAGCATTACGAACCTGCTTGTTGTCAACGACCTGTCGCATTACCCTCGATACACTGGTCAGAATATCAATAGCGGGATAGTGCCCTCGATCCGCAAGTTCACGTGAGAGAACAATGTGGCCGTCAAGCGTTGCACGGGAAATATCGCTTACCGGCTCCGCAAGGTCGTCTCCCTCGACAAGAACCGTGTACAGCCCGGTAATGCTGCCGTCGGTTGATCTTCCAGCACGTTCGAGAAGTTTCGGAATTATCCCGAACACGCTCGGTGGATACCCGCGCGTTGCGGGAGGCTCACCACTCGCGAGTCCAACCTCGCGACCCGCAAGCGCGTACCTTGTGAGAGAGTCCATCATGAAAAGCACATCATGCCCGGTGTCTCTGAAATACTCGGCTATTGCAGTCGCCGTAAGAGCACCACGAAGCCTTAACAGCGCGGGCTGGTTGGACGTTGCCACCACAACCACGCTTCTTTTCAGACCCTCTTCACCGAGATCGCGTTCGATAAATTCACGAACCTCCCTGCCCCTCTCTCCTATCAGCGCAATTACATTGATATCCGCCTGCGTGTAACGCGCCATCATTCCTAGCAGGATACTTTTACCGACACCGCTTCCGGAGAAAATTCCGACACGCTGACCCTTTCCAAGTGTCAGCATCGCATCGACCGCCCTGATGCCCGTGACCATTGGTTCGGTTATCAGTGGCCTTGTAACCGGGTTTGGGCCCGCCCTTTCGATCGGCACCATCCTTCCACGCGGAAACTCAGGCCCTTCATCGGTTGGCCTTCCGAGACCATCGACAACCCTTCCGATTAAAAAATCTCCGGCGTTTACTCTCAAACCGTTCGCGATTGTCCTGACCCTTGCTCCGGGACGGACTCCCTCCAGTTCACCGAACGGGAGAAGGACAACCCTGTCGGTATCGAATCCGATAACCTCGCATGTGAGTGGATCGCAGTTCTGACGGTCCACTTGTACAACCTGCCCCTGGACCGGATCCGGAAGGGCGGCCTCAAGTCCGATCCCGACCAGACGTGTCACGGTTCCCTCAACAGAAAACGCCGGGGTAACTTCCAGCGTCTGCGTAAAGGGTGTCAGATCAAGCCTGCTTTCTCCGGGATTAACTGTCATCCACGTCTCCGGTCTCAGGTGCCATGTCCGCAAGCTCCCGGGCCTGCTGCGAAATTATGCAGCCTAGTTCCTCAAGAGCTTCAAGATATTTCGCGTGAATATATCCATTATCGCTTTCTATCCGAATGCTTCCAGGTTCGATATCGGGATCGCTTCGAAGTACGGGCATCAGGACATCGGACGGTCCTCCCGCCTCATGCAGATAAGTCTCGATTACATCCAGATCGTGACTGCTGACTGTAAGAATAAGTTTCGGGCCGTGAGGCATTCGATCGATTAATGCTGCGGCACGTTCGGCGACCGCTTTCGGCCTCGTGTTAAGTTCGCATAGCAGAACTTTCGACGCAAGCGAACAGGAGAAATCGATAATTCCATCAAGGTTCGCGCGCATAAAATCCTGTCGCGATTTCTGAAGCTCGCTTATCTCAGCCTGAAGCGTAGTTATCAGCGCCGCGATCTTCTGGAGCGCTTCCCTTTTCGCGGCAAGATCCCCGTCCTGTCTTGCTTTTGCCCGGATATTTTCAGCTTCCTGCCTTGCGGTGGCAACAAGTCGTTCCGCTTCAGCTTCTGCCTTACCGGTTATCTCGTCAGCACGAAGTTTCGCCTCGTGTTCGATCTGTTCGAGCCGGGTCATCCTGTCGGTCTGGGATAATTCCCTGCGTACACGCACAAGCTTCTCGGCCTGTCCAGGAACCGGCATATCCTTGATTATTACAGGTCTCGGCCTCTCATCAGGACCGATATCGGAATCGCGTCGCTCAGACAATCAATTCCTCCTCGCCACCCTTGGCAATTATGATATCTCCCTGATCCTCTAGCTGACGGATGATGTTTACTATTCTCTGCTGTGCACCCTCTACGTCCTTCAGGCGTACCGGCCCCATGAACTCCATTTCTTCCTGCAGCATGCTGGATGCGCGCTTCGACATGTTCCTGAATACCTTGTTCGCGACTTCCTCGCTTACACCCTTAAGCGCAAGTGACAGCTCCTTCGTATCGACTTCCCTGAGAACCTGCTGGACCGACCTGTCGTCAAGATGCGTGATGTCCTCGAACACGAACATCAGGTTCTTTATCTGTTCGGCAAGCTCGGGATCACGGTCACCGAGTGCCTCGAGGATCGCTTTCTCGGTTCCGCGGTCGACCTTGTTCAGTATGTCCACCAGCGATCCGACTCCGCCCGCGGAGCTGAACTCCTGCGAGATAATTGCAGAGAGGTTTTTCTCCATCACACGCTCTATCTCGCGTATTACCTCGGGGCTTGTCCTGTCGAGAAGCGCAAGCCGCAGTGCTACCTCCGCCTGCTTCTCAGGTTCGAGTGAGCTTATAAGATCCGATGCCTGGTTTGGCTCGAGGTATGCCATAACCAGAGCGATTGTCTGGGGATGCTCGTTAATTATGAAATTACTTATCGCCTGAGGATCTGTGCGTCTTACAAAGTCGAAGGGATGCACCTGCAGAAATGTCGATAACCTCTGGACCACTTCATCCGCCCGGGCTTCGCCAAGCGCTTCCTCAAGTACTGAACGCGCATAATCGACGCCACCCATCGTGATGTATTTCTGGGCAACTCCGATCTCATGGAAATCCTTGTAGACCGAGTCGATCATCTCGGTGTCCACCTTGCCCAGGTTGGCAAGCTCCATGGTGATCATCTCGACCTCTGACTCGGTCAGGTACTTGTAGATCTCTGCCGCGCTGTCACGACCGAGGGCGGCCATAAGGACCGCAGCTTTCCTTTTTCCAGAAAGTCTTGAAGGCATTTCTGTATGATTATACCGCGAACAGCCCCATTTAGTGGCTGCCTATTGCCACGGATATTATTAATATCGATTAAGGAAGACTAAAAATTTCGTCATTCACGCTTATTAAGAAGTATAAAGAAACGCGATGCAAATCATATTGCCATAGTGACTGCCATGCAATTACAATTGGAGCCAGCCTGTTCAGCCGATAAAGAAGGAGCCTGTTATCAGTCTGCTGCTCGGATATGACCTCGGCAGTTCCGCCATAAAGGCATCGCTTATCGATGCCGACAGTGGCAGATGCATTGCATCGGCAACAAGCCCCGAAACCTCCGAGCTTGCCATTTTCTCCCCGAATCCCGGCTGGGCGGAACAGGACCCGAATACATGGTGGGAGCATGTTGTCAATGCAACGCGGTTACTGTCCAGTGAATCTGGCGCAGGTCTTAAGGCGGTTGAAGCGGTAGGAATCTCCTACCAGATGCACGGGCTTGTAGTTGTTGACACATCGGGAAATGTTTTAAGAAACGCTGTTATCTGGTGCGACTCCCGTGCGGTCGATATCGGAAACAGGGCCGCTGAAGATATCGGACATCAGTATTGCCTTGAAAATTTCCTCAACTACCCGGGAAACTTCACCGCGTCGAAACTTGCATGGGTCAGGGAGAGCGAACCTGAAATCTTTAATGCAATTAATAAAGTGATGCTTCCCGGGGATTACCTTGCGTTCAGGCTGACCGGAAAAATAGCCACGACACGATCGGGGCTTTCGGAGATGGTTCTCTGGAATTTCAGAGATAACAGGCTTGCAGGAGAGGTCCTCGATCATTTCGGGATTCCGGAACATATTATCCCGGAGATTGTCCCGACATTCGGTCAACAGGGAAATCTGTCCGCGTCATCCGCGGATGAGCTTGGACTTCGCGAGGGTATCCTGGTTACATATCGCGCGGGAGATCAGCCAAATAACGCCCTTTCACTGAACGTTCTCGAACCGGGTGAGCTTGCGGCAACCGCGGGGACATCGGGTGTGGTTTATGGCGTAACAGATAAAGATCTTTACGATCCCGCATCCCGTGTAAACACTTTCATCCACGTCAACTCCACTCCGTCTGGTAAACGCAACGGAGTTCTTCTCTGCATTAACGGAACGGGAATTCTGAATCGCTGGCTTAAGAACCTCCGATTCACATCGGATGGGCGGGAACTGTCCTACAATGACATGAACAGGCTTGCCGGAGATGTGTCTCCCGGCTCGGATGGCCTTGTATTCCTCCCCTACGGAAACGGTGCTGAAAGAACTCTCGAAAACCGGAACATCGGCGCATCGATGCATGGACTTGATCTCAACGCGCATTCGCACGGTCATGTTTTCCGTGCCGCACAGGAGGGCATAGTGTTCGCCCTGAACTACGGTGTCGAGATAATGCGCGAAATGGGAATCGAGATTTCAAAGGTTCGTGCGGGTCATGCGAACATGTACCTGTCGCCGGTGTTCCGCGAAGCGTTCACCAACACCGTCGGAACGACGCTCGAACTTCACAGTACCGATGGATCGCAGGGCGCGGCCCGTGGAGCGGGAATCGGCGCCGGGATTTATGCAGAGCCCTGCGAAGCATTTGAAGGCCTCGAACTGAAAGAAACGGCATCTCCCGATAAAGACCTGATCGTGAAGTATAATACCGCGTACAACAGGTGGCGTGATCACCTTGAAGCGAAACTAATCGAAGGACAGATAAATGGCTGAAAAGACATCATTTCACAGCATATGCGCATGGACATTCCATGCAGGCGCGGGTGGATTTGTTCCCGACAACATTCGCCCCAAATGGCATTCGGGCAGGCTGTCCACTGTCGCAAAAATCAACATGATCAGGCACGCGATAATGCCGAGGCTGCCCGATCACATACAGCTCGGATTCGAGATGCATTACGATTTTGAATACAGTTTCGAAAATGCGGATGAGATCGCGGATGCCCTCAGGCAGAATGGTATTTACCTTGCCATGACTACTCCGGGAGCACATCGGCACTTTGGATATGGTGGCATCGCGTCACTCGATCCGGATGAGCGAAAAAGGGCGGAGGATTTCGGCGAGAAAGCACTCGACCTTACCTACGCGCAGTTAAAGTCTGCATGGCATCCCGATGCCGAAAAGGCACCATCGTTCGTTCTCTGGAACGGATCATACGGCTACGATGTCGCTACAATCGGACTAAGGCGGATGTACGCGAATCTCAAGGAATCGGTCGCGAAATTATGTAAATCCGACCATGAAAAAGGCGGGAACTTATACATTGCGATCGAGCCAAAGCCAAATGAAGGGCATCCTGCGATGCTTCTCCCGACAGTCGCAAGCTCGATAATTTTCTGGAAGAAACTCGAATCCGAGTTCGGAATCTCCCTCGACCGGAAGGGTATCAACAAAGAATTCGGACATACGGAGATGATCGGCCTCGACCATGTAAACGACACTATCGAGGAACTCGACTGGGACATGCTCGTCCACATGCATGTCAACTCGCAGGGATACAACGACGGGATAATCTACGGTGGTCCGGGCAAGTACGACATCGACCATGGGGCACGGATCAACGGGATGAACATCGCGATCGCGGGGCTTCTGATCGAGGCGGGATATTCGCGCTGGAAGGGTCACGACATGCAGGCGAGGCCATATGACAACGAGAACCAGGCAATCGATCGTGTGGTCAGGAGTATTCTGTCGTGGGAGGCATGCGAGCAGGCTGCAAGAGAGCTGGATACTGAAGAACTACTCAATCATCTCGCGAATCGCGATACCGCAAAAGCCGAAGACATGATGAGAGACGCTGTGGTCATGGCACAGCAGCATTTCAATACACTGTACAGATAACCAAACAAATTTGATAGACAAATTAGAGGTACTGACGGACAACTTTGCTGATTGCACGGATATGTTCCGGTTTCGTGCCGCAGCATCCACCGACAATGTTCGCACCCGCCTTCAAAAGAAGCTCCACCCTGTCGGCCATGTACTGCGGGTCCTCGGGATAAACAAGCCCCTCCTCCGTAAGCTCCGGAATCCCCGCGTTCGGCTGGACAATTATCGGCAGCACCGGTTCCGCGGTTCTCAACTCCTTTACGATACTGATCATCGCGTCGATACCATCACCGCAGTTCGTGCCGATTACATCCGCACCGGCTTTCTTCGCTGCAAGGGCACAGTCGGCAGGAGAGTGTCCCATCATCGTTTTGTACTTACCGTTCGGAAGTTTCTCGAACGTGAACGTGCACGCGATCTCAAGATCGGTATTTTCCCTGACAGCGCTTATTGCGATGGTGGCTTCATCGATCGCCTGCATCGTCTCGATTAGGGCCACCTGCACACCGCCGGACTCAAGTGCTTTCACCTGTTCGGTAAAAACATCGTACAGATCGTCAGTCGTGACATCCCCCGCCAGGACAAACTTACCGGTCGGACCAATCGAGCCCAATACTATTCCCTTATCTCCGGCCGCCTCGCATGCTATCTCTGCAGCCGCGACATTCAGCTCCACCGTTCTGTCACCATAACCGCAGCACGAGAGCCTGATCCTGTTTCCGCCGAACGTATTAGTCTCAATAAGATCGGAGCCCGCTTCGATATAGCTTAACGCAACCGAGAGGATATCCTCCCTGTGGTCGACGTTCCACAGTTCCGGGCAGTCTCCGGGTTTGAGACCGCGTGACTGGAGTGTCGTACCCCACGCGCCGTCCGCGACAAGTATTCGTCCCTGTTGTACGAGATCGGTAACAGGTTTCATTTCTACGCCTCATGCATGCGTAATGCCTTATACAAGGCTATCATAAATCGGTAAAATGTTAAAAGTGGAAACTGAAAAAAATGGTGTTAATATCCCATGCCAATATCAGTACCTGCAGTGTTTTTCAAACAGTTCAAGCGCGTAGCGGTAGGTCTCAAGCGACACCGATTTTGGTATGGAATGATCCGAGTGAAACACGAACGGTATACGGTTCTCCTTCACAGCATCAAGCTTCGGTATTACCTCAGCTTCCAGTTCATCGTGGTCGTTTGACTCGAACGCACGGATGTCGAGGTTCCCCATGAACGCCATTTTGTTATCGACCGCCTTCGCGAACTCCGCGACATGCTGTCCCGCTTTCGCCTCAAGCACCTGAAGGCAGTCGACACCGGACTCGAATATCGATTGCAGGTACGGCCTTATCTTTCCGCACGAGTGCATTATCACCGGAATGTCGTACGAATGAATGAAATCGAACATGCGTTTGTGGTATGGAAAAATAAACTCACGCTGAAGCTCGGGGGACATGATCGGCCCGTACGTGTATCCCATGTCCTCGTACAGGAACATCCCGTCGGGAACTCCCACGAGGTCAAACAACGCCTCGTAATGCATGATCAGCATGTCCGTAACGACATCGGAGAAGTCGTGAATGAAATCCGGGTTGAGGTACATCGATTCGAGCATCACGACATCGCCCATCGATGCGCGCATGATCTCGGTGATGAGTACGTTCATGAAGCATACCCATTTATCGCCTGCCTTGTATTCGGCAAATCTGGCCCTTACATCATCAAGGTCGCCGAATCTCCGAAGGTCGACCTCGAGGAGATGCGGTCTGTATTTTTCGCGCCAGATGTCATCGTTCACCAGTTCAAAATCGATATGCTCCGGTGTTCCCGATTTATGCTTCCAGTACCTGCAGACCGCACCCCACCCGTTGCAGATCACGATTGTCTTATCGGTTTCCTCGAGAACCTCACGCTGGTCGATTATCGCCTGTGTCTGGTTGAAGAGGCGGGTCAGCGGGCGGATGTCATAGTTGAAGTAATCGATGATATCAACGCCCGGGGGAAGTCCCTGCTTCTCCCACTCCGGCTGCGTGTCATCCCATAAATGCTCGAACAGGCCCATGCGTTCGGGGCATTCCCTGTCACGGACAATCGCGTTGATAATATCGCGTGGTTTCAAATGCTCTTCCTTCAGGAATCAAATCCGATCAGATGCTGTTCAGATACTCCACCGCTCCCTGTGGATCGGGATAGTACGCATCGGCGCCGATCTTCTCCGCGAACTTCTCGGTGATCGGTGCCCCCCCGATGATAACCTTCGTGTCGGGGCTATTCTCTTTTATCGAGTTACAGATCCGCTCCATGTTCGGCATGGTTGTAGTCAGGAGAGCACTGAGACCGACTGCGCATCCGGGATGCTTCTCTATTTCGGCAAGGAATTTCTCAGGTGACACATCGACGCCGAGGTCGATAAGTTCCCATCCCCCGCCCTTCACGACCATCCCTACGAGGTTTTTTCCGATGTCGTGAAGATCGCCCTGGACCGTGCCGATAATCAGCGTGCCCTTCGCCTTAACCTCGCCTGAATCAAAGAACGGTTCAAGGTGGGCCATTGCTGCGTTCATGGCTTTCGAACTCATCAGGAGATCGGGAATGAAAACTTCACCGTTCGCGAACTTCTCGCCGACAACCTTCATCCCGGGAACAAGCGCATCTGCAAGAATTTCCTCGGGTGACACTCCCTCATCGAGCGCCTTCCGCGTGTATTCATCCGCGCCATCCTGACCTTTCATATCAGGCGGGTGCGGGGAGTTCGCATCGATCTTGCCCTTCTCTATGCATTCCGCGATTTTTTCGAGAATCTCGCTCATGTTATTTCCTCAAACGTTACTTCTGAATTTTTATATAAGCGGTTTCATCCACTCGTCGTAGACAGCAACCATGTTCTCGTAAGGCACGTCCATTCCCCATTCGCACTGTGCGATTATGCCGCCGCTGCCCTTATCGAGGACATTCCGTACACGCCTCACCGCGTTCCGCACATCCTCCACACTCCCGAACGGAAGAATCTCCTGCCTGTCGATCTCACCCCAGAATGTCACCTTCCCCGAATATTTATCGCCAAGCTCCTCGATGTCCATACAGAAAAGCTGCGAGTTGATCGCGTCCACCCCGACTTCGATCAGGTCTCCGTAAATCGCCGAGACATTTCCATCCGTGTGGAAGAACACCCACTTACCCTTCTCGTGAAGAATGTCGCAGTAATCCTTATAGAGCGGTTTGAACATGTCGCGCCACATGTCGGGCGAGATGAGTAGCGCGTACTGCGATCCCCAGTCGTCCATGAAGGAAATTCCATCGACATCCGTCTGCGCCCACATTTTGAGTTCCTTCACGTAGTACTCATGAAGCATTTCGAGTATGGTCGAAATCTCATTGCTGCCGTACGCAAGGTCGAGGTAGACGGCTTCCGACCCTCTTAAAAACTGTAATCTTTCAAACGGGCGCACACTGCTTCCGGGAAGAA
>Ga0272441_10005647_pt1 | contig 21529 bp, 24 predicted proteins | sample SSMProp6N_FD_193582 | JGI IMG/M metagenome (GOLD analysis project Ga0272441, IMG submission 193582) | Marine sediment archaeal communities from Little Sippewissett salt marsh, Falmouth, MA, United States - SSM-Prop-6N | ecosystem: Environmental > Aquatic > Marine > Wetlands > Sediment ... | reverse complement strand
CAGGCTGATCCCGTTGCCGATGCCGTACTCGTCGATCTGCTCGCCGAGCCACATCAGGAACATCGTCCCGGCGGTCAGCCCCACGACGCCCATGACGAACACCAGGTACGACCCCTGATACTCGGGATAGACCAGTTGCTGGCCCCCCGTCATGATCCGCATCCACACCACGGCCTGGACGATGCACAACCCGACCGTCGCGTACCGCGTGTACTCCTGGATCTTCTTGTAGCCCGCGGGGCCTTCCTTCTGGAGCTTCTCCAGAGCCGGCACGACCGTCGTCAGCAACTGGAAGATAATCGACGCCGAGATGTACGGCATGATCCCCAGGCCGAACAGCGTCGCCTGGCGGAGCGTCCCGCCGGTGAACAGGCCGAAGTACTGGATGGCCGAGCCGAACACGCCCTCGGCCTGCTCGGCCATCATCTCGCCGACCTTCTCCTGGTTCAGGCCGGGCAGCGGCACGTGGAAACCGATCCGGTAGATGCACAACAGCGCCAGCGTGAACAGCAGCTTGCGGACCAGCTCGGGGATCGAGCAGATGTTCTCCAGGTTTCGGCGAATTCGGGATCGGCTCCAGACGGCATACCAGCACAGGGCACCGATCAGCAGTCCGGCGACGATCGTCAGCACCGGGTTCAGCAGCGCAGCGGCCGAGATGCTCTCACCGGTCGCCTCGGCGATCTTTGCGATCCCGCCGACGGCGATCAGCCAGAGGGCCACCATACCGAGAATGCCGGTGACAACCCATCTGAAGATGCGGAACGCCATGGAGCCTTTCCTTACGCCTGTTTCCGTGCCTTGCTTGCTTCTCTCGCCCGCGGGGGCTGGAGCCCTATGCCGACTCGACCGATCCGCCGGCGGCGGCAATCTTCTCGGCCGCCGTCTTCGACAGCTTGTCCACCGCCACCGTCACGCGCTTGGTCAACTCGCCTCGGCCGAGCACCTTGACCGGCCCGCCCGAGCCGTCGATCAGTCGCTTGGCCGCGAGGGCCTCGGCGTCGACGCGGTCGCCGTCGCCGAACCGCTGCTCGATCACGTCGAGGTTGACGATCTGGTATTCCGTGCGGAAGTTGGCGTTGTTGAAGCCTCGCTGCGGAATCCGCGCCAGCAGCGGGTTCTGCCCGCCCTCGAAGCCGAACTGCCTATTGCTGCCGGCGCGCTGGTGGTAGCCGCGGTGCCCGCGCCCGGAGGTCTTGCCGTACCCCGAGCCGTTGCCCCGCCCTACGCGCCGCCGGCGCTTGTGGCGTCCGGCGACCTGTAGTATCTCGTTGAGTCTCATGACAACTCCACTCCGCGCAGCGCCGCGATGGTCTCGGGCGTGCGCAGCGCCTTCAGCGCGAGCAGGCCGGCCTTCAGCAGGTTCTTCGGCGCCGTCGAGCCGTACGCCTTGGTCAGCACGTTGCGGATCCCGGCCAGCTCCAGCAGCGGGCGAAGCTTCTTGCCCGCGATCACGCCCGTCCCCTCGGACGCCGGGACCAGCACCACGCGCGACGCGCCATGCCGTCCGATCACCTGATGGGGGATCGTCCCGCTCTTCAGCGCGATCCGCTGGAGGCCCTTCTTGGCCTCCGCGATGCCCTTCTCGACGGCCAGCGGAACCTCGTTCGCCTTGCCGTACCCGATGCCGACCTGCCCGTCGCGGTCGCCCACGACGACCAGCGCCGCGAAGCTGAACCGCCGGCCACCCTTGACCACCTTGGCGCAGCGGTAGATCTGCACCACGTTGTCTTCCAGGCCGCCTTCCTCTTCTCGGAAGTCGTCCCGGCCCGGGCCTCGCCTGCCGCCTCTGCCTCGACTGCCTCGTTGGAACGCCACGTTGCGTGCTCCTGAGCTCCTAGAACTTCAGCCCGCCTTTGCGGGCCGCTTCGGCCAACTGCTTGATGCGGCCGTGGTACGGAAACCCGTTGCGGTCAAAGACCACCGTCTTGATGCCGGCCTCGACCGCCTTGGCCGCCAAGGCCGATCCCGCCGCCTCCGCCGCCGTGGCGTTGCCGCCGTAGCTGCACTGCTCGCGCAGCGGCTTCTCCCGGGTCGAGGCGGCCACGAGCGTTCGACCCGCCGTGTCGTCGACGATCTGGGCGTAGATGTTCTTGTGGCTGCGGAAGACGGTCAGCCGCGGGCGCTCGGACGTGCCCGTGACCTTTTTTCGCACGTGCTTCTTCCGCCGAATGCGTCGAATCTGCTTGTGTACGCTGGCCTTCATCGTTCCTGGTCCTACCGGCCTGTCCCGCCGGTCCTTGGGTTACGCGCCCCCGCCGGCGAACGCCTTGCCTACCTTCCGCCGGACATACTCGCCGGCATACCGAACGCCCTTGCCCTTGTACGGTTCCGGGGGGCGCGTCTTGCGAACGCTTGCCGCGAACTGCCCGACCACCTGCTTGTCCGCCCCGGTGACGCTGAACCGCGCGGGTTCGCTGTCGCCACGGGCCTGGGCCGTGGCCACCTCGATCGTCACGCCCGCCGGCACGTCGAACACCACGGGGTGGCTCATCCCGCAGCTCAGCGTGAACCGGTCGCCCTGAAGCTGCACGCCGTAGCCGACGCCGTAGACCTCCAGCTTCCGCGTGAAACCGTTCTTGCAGCCCTCGACCATGTTCGCGACCAGGCTGCGCGTCAGCCCGTGCAGGCTTCGGCTGAGCCGCTCGTCGTCGCGGCGGGTCACCACCACGGTCTTGCCGCCCTCGTCCAGTGCGACGGTCACTTCCGGACGGTGCTCCCATTGGAGCGATCCCGCCGGCCCTTCGACCGAGACGCACCGGCCCTGGATGGCGACCTTCACGCCGTCGGGAATCGGTATTGGTTGCTTGCCTATACGCGACATGAAACTTGGTATCCCATCAGCACACGGTACACAGGACTTCGCCGCCGACGTTCTGATCGCGGCACTCGCGATCGCTCAGGACGCCCTTCGACGTTGAGACGATCGAAACGCCCAACCCGTTCAGGGGCCGGGGTAACTCGCCGACGCCGCGGTACATTCGCCGGCCCGGGCGGCTCGCCCGCTTGATCTCGAGGATCACGTCCTCGCCGCGCGGGCCGTATTTCAGGTAGATCCGCAGCAGGCCCTGGGGGCCCTGATCCAGCCGGGTGTAGTCCTCGATGTACCCTTCGGACTTCAGGACGCGGCAGACGCCTTCGCAGATCTTCGAGGCCGGCACGTTGACCGTCTCGTGGCGCGCGCGGTACGCGTTGCGGACCCGCGTCAGCATGTCGGCGATCGGATCGGATAGACTCATCGTGCAGTTCCTCTCACCAACTGGCCTTCTTCATGCCGGGGATCTTGCCCTCGTTTGCCAGCGTTCGCAGGCAGATCCGGCAGATCCGGAATTTGCGGTACACGCTCCGCGGGCGCCCGCACAACTCGCACCGGCGCACCAGGCGCGAGGAGAACTTCGGCTTCCGCTTGGCCTTCGCAATTTGCGCTTTGGTTGCCATACCCGTACGGACCTCTGTCAGTTCTTTCTGAACGGCATGCCCAGCCTTGTCAGCAGATCCCGGGCCTCCTCGTCGGTCCGGGCGCTGGTCTGCATCGCGATGTTCATGCCCTGGGTAAACTTTAACGTGCCGGGGTCAATCTCCGGAAAGACGCTCTGCTCCACGAGCCCCATGTTGTAATTCCCGCGGCCGTCAAACGACGAGGGGTTCAGGCCGCGGAAGTCCTTGACGCGCGGGATCGCCAGGGAGATCAGCCGGTCGAGGAACTCGTACATCCGCGTGCCCCGCAGGGTGACCTTCAAGCCCACCTGGTAGCCCTCACGGAGCTTGAAGTTGCTCACCGAGCGCCGGGCCCGTATGACGATGGGTTTCTGCCCGGCGATCAGGCCCAACTGCCGCTGGGCCTCTTCCAACTTCGCCTGGTCCTGGTGCGCATCCCCGATGCCCATGGAGATGACGATCTTCTCCAGCTTGGGAATCGCCAGCGGGTTCGCGTAGGCGAAGCGCTCCTTCAACTGCGGAGCGATCTCTTCGGCGTATCTTACTTGCAGGCGTGCCACCATGGGTCCGTACCTACTTCTTCGGTTTTCTGACCGTGCCCAGCGACTCGCCGCTCTTCCGCGCGAATCGCTCTTTCGTGCCGTCTTCCAGTGTCCGGAAGCCCACGCGCGTGGGCTGGTTCGTCTTCGGGTCGATCGGCAGGACGTTGGAGATGTGGATCGGCATCTCCTTCTGAATCCGCCCGCCTTGCGGGTGCTGGCGCGACGGCCGGAGGTGTCGATACGCCCGGTTGACGCCCTGGACCAGCACTTTACCGGCCCGACCGTCGATGCGCAGGACCTCGCCGGTCCGCCCTTTGTCGGCGCCCGCAATCACAACGACCTGGTCGCCTTTCTTGATGTGCATTGCCATCGTCAGACCACCTCGGATGCCAGCGACACGATCTTCATGAAGTTCCGCTCCCGCAATTCGCGGGCGACGGCCCCGAAGATCCGCGTGCCCCTGGGATTGTCGTTCGCGTCGATAATCACCACGGCGTTCCGGTCGAACTTGACGTAGCTGCCGTCCGGCCGCCGGACCGGGTACTTCGTCCGGACGATCACGCATCGGACGATATCGCCCGGCCGGACCTCGCCGCCCGGCTGGGCCCGCTTGACCGAACAGACGATGATGTCGCCGATCGTCGCGGTCCGGCGCGTGAAGCCCTGGCGCCGCGTCGAGCCGCCCAACACCTTGATACAGCCCACTTCCCGGGCCCCGGTGTTGTCCGCCACCGCCAGTCGCGTCTCCTGCTGTATCACGGCCTACCCTTCCTGCTCCGGGAGCGGCCCGACTCCGCTGCCGCGGCGCACGATCCGCACCAGCCGCCAGGCCTTCCTCTTGCTGACTCGCCGACACGGGGCGATCTCCACCACGTCGTCGACGTGCGCGGCGTTGGACGGGTCGTGGACGACCAGCTTCGACCGCTTGCGGAGGTACTTTCCGTAGATCGGGTGCCGCACCAGGTGGTCGACCTGCACGCGGATCGTCTTGGCTCCGCTCAGGGCCGTCACCTTCCCGACGCGCTTCTGCCGGGCCTTTGCCGGCGCCTTCGTGCTCTGGTCCTTCGGTTCTTCAGACATCGGCAGTGCTTCCGTTCCTCTCGGCGGCGGACCGCTCGTTCTGGAGCGCCCGCTCGCTACTGATCGTCAGCAGGCGGGCAATGTCTCGCTTGGCCTTGGTGAGCATGCTCGGGTCTTCAAGCTTCTCGGTGACGGCCTGACTCCGAAGGTCGAACAGGTGCCTCCGCACACGCTCGATCTCGTTGGCGATCTCCTCGTCGCTTAGTTGACGAATCTCGCTGGCCTTCATCTGCCTGTCCTTACAGCCCGTGCCGGCGGTATACCATCCGCGTCCGGAGGGGCATCTTGGCCGCGACGCGCCGCAGCGCGCCCTTTGCGGTCACCTCATCCACGCCGCCGATCTCGAACAACACCGTGCCCGGCTTGACCACGGCCACCCACGCCTCCGGCTCGCCCTTGCCCTTGCCCATCCGCGTCTCCAGCGGCTTGGAGCTGATCGGCTTGTCGGGGAAGATCCGGATGTAGACCCGGCCTTCGCGGTGGAGGTAGTGGGTCGCGGCGATACGCCCGGCCTCGATCTGCCGGGCGGTGATCCAGCCGGGGTCCTTGGTCTGGAGCCCGTACTCGCCGAACGCCACCGTATGCCCACGCGTGGCGTTCCCGCGGATTCGCCCGCGCATCTGTTTGCGGTGTTTGATTCTCTTGGGCATCAATGCCATGCGGGCACCTGTCCTTTACTGCGTCTGGCTCTCGAACGTCCTTACGAGCCCGCCGGGGCGTCGCCCGACGGGGCGGGTTTCGTCTCGGCCGGGGCTGCGGGCTTCTCCGGCGGAGCCGGGGCCGGGGCCGAACTCGCCGAGCCCCGCCGGCCGCCCGACCGCCCCACCGGCCTGGCGCCCGGGCCACCCCCCGACCCCTGACGCCGGGAACGGGCCCCATAGGCGGGCCGACGGTCTGTGGCTTCCGGCTCTTCCTTCTTCTCGCCAAACATGCCGCGGTGGATCCACACCTTCACGCCGATCACGCCGTAGGTCGTGCGGCAGTGCGTGAACCCGTAGTCCACGTCGGCCTCGAGGGTCTGCAGCGGAATCGACCCGCGGGCCTGCGTCTCGCTGCGGCTCATCTCCGAGCCTCCGAGCCGCCCCGAGATCTGGACCTTCACGCCCTTGGCGCCGGCCTGCATGGCCGCCTCCGCCCGCTGCTTCATCGTCCGCCGGAAGCTGCTGCGACGCTTGAGCTGCTCGGAGATGCCCTCCGCGACGAGTTGGGCGTCCAGGTCCGGGTTGCGGACCTCGATGATGTTGATGTTCACCCGGCGGTCCGTCAGGTCCTCCAGGGCGCTGCGGAGCTTGTCGACCTCCGCGCCCTTCGGCCCGATCACCAGGCCCGGGCGGGCGGTCCGAAGGAAGACCTTCACCTCCTCCCGCGTCCGCTCGATCTGGATCTCGCTGATCGCCGCGTACGGAGGCTGACGGTTCAGCTTCCGGTCGATGAACCGGCGAATCCGCGCGTCCTCGACCAGGAACTCGCCGTAGTTGCTCTTGGGAGCAAACCAGCGGCTCTTCCAGCCGATCGTGATCCCGGTCCGGAATCCAACGGGTGATACCTTCTGACCCATAAGACAGCCTCTTGGTTAGTCCTCTTCCTCTGCCTCGACGACCACGGTGATATGGCTGGTGCGCTTCTTGATCGGGTGCGCCCGGCCCCGGTCCTTCGGGTGCCATCGCTTGATCGTCGGGCCCTCGCTGACGACCGCCTCGCCGACGTACAGCCTTTCGACGTCCGCCTCGGCCTCGTTGGCGTTGGCCACCGCGCTGGTCAAGACCTTGCTGACCATGCCCGCGGCCCGGTTCGGGGTGAACTTGAGGATGTTCAACGCGTCCTGCACGTCCCGCCCGCGGATCAGGTCCACAACCAGCCTCGCCTTCCGCGGGCTGATCCGGGCATATCGGTGTTTCGCCATCCAAGCCATTGCCTGCTGCTCCCGTAGCCTTCGCCGCCGGCGGGCTATCGGCCTCTCCGGCCGCCGCTGTGCCCGCGGAACATTCGCGTCGGGCTGAACTCGCCGAGCTTATGGCCAACCATGTCCTCGGTCACGAAGACGCGGGTGAACATCTTGCCGTTATGGACGAGGAAGTTCTGCCCGACGAACTCCGGCACGATCGTGCATGCGCGGGCCCACGTCTTGATCGGCTCGCTTCGCCCGGCCTGCTGGGCCACCTGTACCTTTCGGTACAGCTTCTCGTCCACGTACGGGCCTTTCTTGGCGCTTCGCGTCATCTGTCAGAACTCCTGCCTCACAGGACCAGTTGCCCGGACCGCTTGTTCCTGCGGCGACGCAGGATCAACTTGTTCGAGGCCTTCCGCTTCCTTCGCGTCTTGCCGCCCTTCGCCAGCTTGCCCGTCGGCGACACCGGGTGCCGACCGCCGGCTCGCCGCCCTTCCCCGCCGCCCATCGGATGGGCTACGGGGTTCATCGCGGACCCCCGGACCTTCGGCCGGCGGCCCATGTGGCGCTTCCGCCCGGCCTTGCCGAGACGAACGCCTTGGTGCTCGAGATTGCCCAGCCGCCCGATCGTGGCGCGGCACTTGGCGTTGACCATCCGCATCTCGCCCGACGGAAGAATCAGGTGGGCCATGCCGCCGTCCCGCGCCGCCAGCCGGGCCGCGCCCCCCGCCGTTCGTACCATCTTCCCGCCCTGGCCCGGGCGCATCTCGATGTTGTGCACCTCCAGGCCGAGGGGAATCTTCGCCAGCGGCATGCAGTTGCCCACGCGCGGCTCGATGCCGTTCTCGCCGGAGTAGATCCTCGTGCCGACCGCGAGGCCGAGCGGCGCGAGAATGTACCGCTTCTCGCCGTCTTCGTACTCCACCAGCGAGATGTTGCACGTGCGGTTGGGATCGTACTCGATCGTCTTGACCTCGGCGGACTGGTCGTCCCGGTTCCGCCGGAAGTCGATCACGCGGTACCGGCGCTTGTGCCCGCCGCCGCGGTGCCGCACCGTGATCTTGCCGCTGAAGTTGCGCCCGCCCGTCTTCTTCAGCGGACGAAGCAGCGACTTGGTCGGCTTCGACGTGGTGACATCCTCGCGAATGTTCACCGAACTGTTGCGCCGGCCGGGCGACGTTCTGCTGTAGGTCTTGATCGCCATCGTTATCGCTCGGAGGTTAGAACAGGTCGATATGATGGTCCTCGTGGAGGATCACCACCGCCTTCTTCCAGTGTTTGGTCGCGCCCCATTGGTTCCAGCGGACACGGCGGGGCTTGCCCTTGCGGTTGGCCGTCCGGACTCGCAGCACCTTGACCCTGTAGATCTCCTCGACGGCCTGCTTGATCTGGGTCTTGTTCGCCCACGACGCGACGCGGAAGGAGTAGGCGTTCAGCGCCTCGGCCTGGTGCGTGCCCTTCTCCGTGATCAAGGGCTTGATGATGATATTGTAGACGCTGTCTCTCACGATTCGGCCTCCTGAGGCTTGGCCTCGTCGTCGTCCGCACTCTCCGCGGCGGCCTTCGCAGCGTCGTCGGCCTCCTCGGCTTCCTCGTCCCCGGCTTTCGCAGGACCTTCCGTCTTGTCCACATCCGCCGTCTCGGGGGCGTCGTCGGCCTCCTCAGTCTCGGCGGGGCCGGCCTCGGGCTTCTCTTCCGCCTCCGCGTCCGCTTCCGGCTCGGCCTCGGGGGGCTCGGGGTCGGGGGCGGGCTGGCTCGTCGCCGCCGGGGGCTGCTCGCTCACCGCCTCGACGGACTCGGCCGCCTGCTCCGGCGCGGGCGCCTCGGCGGCCTGCTCCGCCTCGACGGCAGCGGGCGCGGGTTCCGCAACGACCGCGGCCACGGCCTGTGGCTCGGGGACCTCCTCCTCGGCCGGGGCGGCCGTGAGCTGCGCCATCGCCTCCGCGGTGACGACCATCTTCTGCCGCGTCGCCACGTCGAAGGCGTTGAGTTCTTCGGTGATACGGACCGTGAGGTCCGGGATATTGCGGGCACTGAGGTGGATATTCGTGTCCCGCTCGGGCAGGGCCAGCAGGCAGGAGCGGTGAATCTGGAGCTTTCCGAGCACGTCGGCGAGGGTGCGGGTGCGGGGGGCTTCCATCGCCAGGCCGTCCAGGACCACCAGGTCGTTGGAGAGCATCTTGGCGAGAAGGGCCGATCGGAGGGCCCGGCGGCGCATCTTCTTCGGCAGCCGCTTGCGGAAGCTGCGCGGGTCCTTGCGGAAGGCGACGCCCCCGCCGCGAAGCAGGTTCGTCCGCAGGTCTCCGCGCCGCGCCCGACCCGTGCCCTTCTGGCGAAAGGCCTTGGCGGTCGTGCCCGACACCAGGCCCCGGCTTCGGTTGGCGGCCGAGCCCTGGCGACGATTCGCGTGGTAGGTCACCACGGCCTGCTTGAGCAGGTCGACGTTTACCGTCCCGCCGAAGGTCCCCTCGTCGACCTTCAGCGTATCGATCTGCTCGCCTTCGATGTTGTATACCGGCACGTCCAACATGACAGCGTTCCCGTGGGGCTAGGACCGAACCTTGGCCGTCTTGCTCTTGCGAATGTAGAGCAGCCCGCCGTTGGGGCCCGGCACCGGGCCCTTGATCAACAGCAGGTTGTTCTCCGTGTCCACCGTAACAAGCTTGTGGTTACGGCTGGTGCATCGAACCGCGCCGTGGTGCCCCGCCATGCGTTTGCCCTTCTTCAGCTTCGGGCCCGTTCCGGCATTGGACGAGTGGGACGCGATCGAGCCCGGGCTGCGGTGCTTTCGCTCCACGCCGTGGCTGGCGAGTTGGCCCTTGAAGCCGTGGCGCTTCATCACGCCCGTGTAGCCGTGTCCCTTGGACGTGCCGATCACGTCCACGTGGGAAACGCCCTCGAAGATCTCGACGGTCAGTTCCTGGCCGAGCTCGATCTCCTCGTCCGGCGCGTCCAGCCGGACCTCCCGCACGAACCGCTTGGGGCCCGTCCCGGCCCGCTTGGCGTGGCCGATGCTTGGCTGGGTCGCGCGGTGCAGCTTCACGTCGCCATAGCCGATCTGCACGGCCGCGTAGCCATCGGTCTGCGGCGTCCGGAGCTGCAGCACGTGACAAGGCCCGGCCTGGACGACGGTGACGGGGTGCAGCACCCCGTCGGCGTCGTAGACTCGGGTCATGCCGATTTTCTTGCCGAGGATCGCGGGCTCCATGTTCACACCTAGGCCTTGATCTTGATGAACACGCCGGCCGGCACGACCAGGCGATTCAGCGCCTCGATCGTCCGCACGGTCGGCTCGTAGATATCGATGATCCGCTTGTGTGTCCGCATCTCGAACTGCTCGCGGGACTTTTTGTCCACGTGCGGGCTGCGAAGCACGGTGTAGCGCTCGATCCGGGTGGGAAGGGGGATCGGCCCGCAGACCCGCGCCCCGGTCCGCTCGGCGTGGTCGACAATCTCCTTCGCCGACGAATCCAGCGCCCGGTGGTCGTACGCTTCCATTCGAATTCTGATCTTGTCCTGTACCATGGAGAAGCTCTCCGGGCCGGGGAACCATGCAAAACCGCTGCCAAAGTGCAGAGTCGCTTTACCATACGGATCTGCCTCGCAATGTCAATTCCCGGCACCGCCTTTTTTCGCTTTTTCTGCCACGCGTCTAGTAATACCGCAGGATTTCCTCCGCCACGTGGGCGGGAACCGCCGCGTAGGAATGAGGTTCCATCGTGCTCGTGCCCCGCCCCTGCGTCAGAGACCGCAACTGCGTGGAGTAGCCGAACATCTCCGCCAGGGGCGCCAACGCGTGAAGCAGCCGGAATCTGCCCCGCTGCTCCATTTCCTTGATCTCCACCCGCCGGCTGTTCAGGTCGCCGGTGACCGCGCCGAGGTGCTCTTCCGGCACGGTGACGCCCAGGCGCATAATCGGCTCGAGGAACACCGGCTCGGCCTTCTCCACGGCGGACCCGAACGCCAGCGCCCCCGCCCGCGCAAACGCCGGGCCGGAACTGTCCACCGGGTGGTGTTTGCCGTCCGTCGCCGTTACCTTGACGTTCAGCACCGGGTAGCCCGCCAGCGGACCCGACGTCGCCGCGTCGCGAACGCCCTCCTCCACGGAGGGCATGAACTCGTGCGGGATCACCCCGCCCTTCGTCTCGTCGACGAACGCGACGGGGTCCTCGCCCTCGGCCGGTACGTACGGCTCGACGCGAAGGGCCACGACGGCGAATTGCCCGCGCCCACCCGTCTGGCGAATGAAGTGCCCTTCGGCCTCGGCGGTCCTGCGGATCGTCTCCTTGTACGCCACTGACGGCTTGCCCACTCGAACGTCCAGGCCCAGGTCGCGGACGAGCTTGTGATGGATGATCTCCAGGTGCAGCTCGCCCATGCCCGAGATCGTCGTCTGCCCCGTCTCCTCGTTGAAGGAGTACTCGAAGCTCGGGTCCTCGCGCCGCAGCACCCGCAGGGCCTCGACCATCTTCTGCTTGTCGGCGTTGGTCCGGGGCTCGATGGACATCGTGATGACCGGCTCGGGAAACTGAAGCCGCTCCAGCACGATCGGGTCGCGCGGGTCGCACAGCGTATCGCCCGTCAACGAGGACTTCAGTCCCACCACCGCGAGGATGTCCCCCGCGCCGGCCTCCTCGCGGCGGATCCGCTGCTTGGCGTGCATCTCCCACAGCCGCGTGACGTTCTCCTTCTTGTTCTGCGTGCTGTTGAGCACCCGCGTGCCCGCCTTCAGCCGGCCGCTGTAAACCCGCAGGAAGTTCAGGTCGCCGTGCTTGTCGGAGGCGATCTTGAACACGAGCCCGCTGAACGGCGCGTTCCGGTCGGGCGCGCGGCGGATCTTGTCGGCGCTCGTCAGCGACTTGTGCCCCACCACCGGCGGGACGTCCAGCGGGCTGGGCAGGTAGCGCACCACCGCGTCCAGCAGGGGGCGGATCCCCATGTGCCGCAGCGCCGATCCGCACAACACGGGGTGCAGCTTGCCCGTCAGCGTGCCCTTGCGGACCGCTGCGATGATCTCGTCCTCCGACGGCTCTTCGTCGTTGAGGTACTTGGCCATCAAGCCGTCGTCGTACTCGGCAGCCTTCTCCAGCAGGTCGTGACGGGCGAGTTCGGCCTCGTCGACGTATTCGGCGGGGACCGCCTCGGCGCGAAGGTCCGTGGCGATCTCGGCCTCGTCGTAAAAGTACGCCTTGCGCCGGATGAGGTCGATCTGCCCGACGAAATCGTCCCCCGCGCCCATCGGGAGCTGGAGCACCGCCGGGTTGGCCGACAGCCGGGAGGCAATCTCCTGAACGGCCATCTCGAAGTCCGCGCCGATCCGGTCCATCTTGTTGACGAAGCACAGGCGCGGCACGTGGTACCGGTCGGCCTGGTGCCAGACGGTCTCGCTCTGGGCCTCGACGCCGCCGACGCCGCAGAAGACGGCCACCGCACCGTCCAGCACGCGAAGGGACCGCTCGACCTCGACGGTGAAGTCCACGTGTCCGGGGGTGTCGATGAGGTTGACGGTGCAGCCGGCCCACTTCAGCGTGGTCGCCGCGGAGGTGATGGTGATCCCCCGCTCCTGCTCTTCGGTCAGGTAGTCCATCACCGCCGTGCCGTTGTGGACCTCGCCGATCTTGTAGGTCCGCCCGGCGAAGTAGAGCACCCGCTCGGTCACGGTGGTCTTGCCGGCATCGATGTGGGCCATGATGCCGAGATTCCGGATTGTCGCCAGCTCCTCTGCCATTCCTACCAAATCGCGCGGATCGTATCCGTCGCGGGCGGGGACCGCGAACAGGCACCCGCCGGCGCGGCGGATTCCGCGCTGTGCTGAACCGAATCGCTTCGGGCCGCCGGGGACGCCGGCGGCCGCCGGTCTTTCTCGCCGGGCAAGATCGCCTTGCCCCGGCGTCGTGGGCAGACCGGCCAGGTTATCTTATCTCAAGCGGCTCGGCCCCCAGCCGCCACGACGGCGGCCCGTCGGGCCGACCTTTCCTGAGCCCCGGCGTGCGTTGGACGCCACCGGGGTCGTCCGTCTTCGCTCCGGGCCCACCGGGCCCGGGCATGCCTCAAATCACGGACGATTCAATCAACACCTCTTCGCGGCCGGACCGGGCCGGCCGCAAGGCATGAGTGTTTTCTCCGTTCGCCTTTACCAGGCGAAGTGGGCGAAGGCCTTGTTGGCCTCGGCCATGCGGTGCACGTTCTCTCGGGTGGTCATCGCCGTGCCTTCGCCCCGGTAGGCCGCCAGCAGCTCATTGGCCAGGCGGACGTGCATCGGCTGACCTTTTCCCTTGCGGACGGCCTCGCGAATCCATCGGATCGCCAGCGAGAGCTGGCGCTTGCTGCTGACCTGCATCGGCACCTGGTACGTAGCCCCGCCGACGCGCTTGCTTCGCACCTCGATCAACGGCTTGACGTGCTCGATGGCCTTCGTGAAGACCTCCAGTGGCGGCTCGTCCTTGACCTTCTTCTCGAGGACGTCGAGCGCGCCATAGACGATCTTCTGGGACGCGGCCTTCTTGCCGTCCCACATGAAGCAGTTGACGAACTTGCTGATCAGCTTGCTGTGGTATTTCGGGTCCGGCTTCAACTGGGTGGTCGACGCCGTGAATCTCTTGTATCCCATCTGCGCACTCCGTCCTCGTCCGCTTGCCCGCGGCGTTACTTGGGCTTCTTGGCCCCGTACTTGCTGCGGCTCTGCCGGCGCGCCTCGACGCCCAGCGCGTCCAGCGTGCCGCGGATAATGTGGTACCGCACGCCAGGCAGGTCGCGGACCCTGCCCCCGCGGATCAGCACGATGCTGTGTTCCTGGAGGTTGTGATCGATGCCGGGAATGTAGGCCGTCACTTCCTTGCCGTTGCTCAGCCGCACCCGCGCGACCTTGCGCAGCGCGGAGTTCGGCTTCTTCGGCGTGACCGTCTTGACCAGCAGACAGACGCCCCGTTTCTGGGGGCAGCGGTCCAGGGCCACGTTCTTCTTCTTCTTCGCCTGCACTCGGCGCGGCTTGCGAACCAGTTGGTTGATCGTCGGCATCCGTTGCGACCTCTTCTTACGTTTGTCCGGCCCGGGGTCAGCTTTGCCCCGTGAGGGCCTGCTGCACGGCCTGCGTGATCTGCGCCTCGGTCAGCTCCTCGGCGGCCATCGCACTGGCCAGCTCGTCCAGTTCCACGTTTCTCTTGACCCGCATCTCCAGGTACGGCTTGAAGCTCGTCCCCGCGGGAATCAGGTGCCCGAGGATGACGTTCTCCTTCAGCCCGCGAAGCTCGTCCACCTTGCCGGCCAGCGACGCCTCGGTGAACACCTTCGTGCTCTCCTGGAAGCTCGCCGCCGACAGGAAACTGTCGGACTGAAGCGACGCCTTGGTGATGCCCAGCAGGAGCGTCTTGGCCGTCGAGGGCTTCGGCCGGCGCGTCTTGGCGGGTGTGCCGCCGGTGGCCTCGGCCTCCATGTTGGCCTGCTCGACCTTCTCTCGCGGGACGATCTCGCCCTTGACGTATGGCGTGTCGCCGCCATCCACGATCTTCAACGATTTTGCAAGCCGCGTATTCTCGGCCCGGAAGCGGAACTTGTCAATAACCTCTCCGGGCAAAAGTTCCGTATCGCCCACCGATTCGACCCGCACCTTCCGCAGCATCTGCGCGAGGATCACCTCCATGTGCTTGTCGTTGATGCTCTGGCCCTGCCCGCGGTAGACCGCCTGGATCTCCGCCAGCAGGTACTGCTGCAGCGCTTCCTCGCCGCGGATCGCGAGGATGTTGTGCGGCACGAGGGGGCCTTCGGTCAGGCGGTCGCCGGCCTCGACGTAGTCACCCGTGTGCACCAGCAGGTGCTGGTCGTGCGGCACGTGGTGCTCGCGCTCCATGCCCGACTCGCTCCGCACGACAATCGTCATTTTGCCGCGGCGCTTGTCCGTCCGCAGCTCGACGCGACCGGAAATCTCTGCCATCGCCGCCGGGTCCTTCGGGCGACGGGCCTCGAAGATCTCCGTGACGCGCGGCAGGCCGCCGGTGATGTCCTGCGTGCCGGTCATTTCCCGCGGCTGGCGGGCCAGCAGCATGCCGGCCACCACCGACTGGCCTTCCTCCACCTCGATGCGGGCCTTGGCGGGCAGGTAGTGGAAGTCCAGGATTTTTCCGGCCTTGTCCTCGATGACGATCCGCGGGTGCTTCTCGCCCTTGTGCTCGATGACCACGTACCGGTTGCCCCCGCGGCGGGCCTCGGACTCGACGCGAACCGTCTCGCCTTCCTCAATGTCCTGGAACCGCACCACGCCCTCGGCCTCGGCGAGGATCGGAACGCGGTGGGGGTCCCACCACAGCAACCGCTGGCCGGCCTTGACCTTCTGCCCGTCGGCCACCACGATGTGCGCCCCGTACTGGACGGGGTACTTCTCCAGTTCCCGGGCCTTCTCGTCCAGAACGACCAATTCGCCGTTGCGCTTCAGCGCGACCCACGCCTCCGCCGACTCGCCCGAGCGGCTCCGTTTCTCGCCCGCCTCGTCCTGGCCGGGGTCGATCACGGCGTTCAGCTCCCGGTACTTGATCGTCCCGGCCACGGTGGCGACCATCTCCGACTCCACCACCGCGCGGGTCGCGACGCCGCCGGTGTGGAACGTCCGCATCGTCAACTGCGTGCCCGGCTCGCCGATCGACTGGGCCGCGATGATCCCCACCGCCAGCCCCTCTTCGACCAGCTTGCCGGTGGACATGTCCAGCCCGTAGCAGCGGGCACAGACGCCCAGCGGGCTCTCGCAGGTCATCGGGCTGCGGACGCGGATCGTCTCCAGGCCCAGGTCCTCGATCTTCCGCGCCATCTCCGCCGTGATGACCTGGTTCTCGCTGACGATTTTCTCGTCGGTGACGGGGTTGACGATGTTCTCCCGCGCGACCCGCCCCACGATCACGTCCCGCAAGGGCACGTCCACCTGCTCGCCCTTGTACGTGGTGCTCTTGGTGATGCCCTGGAGCGTGCCGCAGTTCAGCTCGTTGACGATCACGTTCTGGGCCACGTCCGCCAGCTTCCGCGTCAGGTAGCCCGAGTCCGCCGTCTTCAGGGCCGTGTCCGCCAGGCCCTTCCGCGCGCCGTGCGTGCTAGAGAAGTACTCCAACACGGTCAGCCCCTCGCGGAAATTGGCCTTGATGGGCGTCTCGATGATCTCGCCGGACGGCTTGCTCATCAACCCGCGCATGCCGGCAAGCTGGCGGATCTGGTCGATGTTGCCCCGGGCCCCGGAATCCAGCATCAGCCAGACCGGGTTGAGGTAGTTCGGGTCGTCGTCCCGCTTGTCCCGCTCCAGGTCCGTCAGCAGGCCCTTGGTCAGCTCCTCACGGGCGTGGACCCAGACGTCGACGATCTGATTGTACCGCTCGCCCTCGGTGATGGCGTCGTTGTGGTAGTCCTTCTCGATCCGATCGACCCGCTTCTGGGCCTTGGCGAGGATCTCGGGCTTGCTGTCGGGAATCCGGGCGTCGGTGATGCCGAACGACAGCCCCGCCAGCGTCGAGTACTTGAAGCCCAGCTCCTTGATCGAGTCCAGCAGTTCCAGCGTGGCCGCCTTGCCCAACAACTGGTAGCAGTTGCTGATGACGCGCCCCTCGCCCTTGCTGCCCAGCGGGTAGTTGTAGAACGGCATGCCCTCGGGCAGGATGTCGTTGAGCACGCACCGCCCGGCCGTGGTGAGGATGCGGCCCTTCTCCGCCTGGTAGGGCCCGCGGTCGCCGATGACCTCCCGCCCGGGGGGCACGCGAAGGACGATCTTGGCGTGCGCGCCGATCAGTCCCAGCTCGTAGGCGGTCATGGCCTGCTGGGGGTTGCTGAAGACGGGGTAGCTCTCGCCGTCCTCGTAGGGGACCTTTTGCACGTGGGGCTTGACGAACTCGCTGCCGTGTCCGCTGGTCAGGTAGTAGATGCCCAGCACGATGTCCTGGCTGGGCGACATGATCGGCGAGCCGCTGGCGGGCGAGAAGATGTTGTTCGTCGCGAGCATAAGCACGTGGGCCTCGGCCTGGGCCTCGATGCTCAGCGGGAGGTGGACGGCCATCTGGTCGCCGTCGAAGTCGGCGTTGAAGCCCTTGCAGACCAGCGGGTGGATCTTGATGGCGTTGCCCTCCACCAGCACCGGCTCGAAGGCCTGGATGCCCATGCGGTGCAGCGTGGGGGCGCGGTTCAGCAGGACCGGGTGCTGGTAGATGACCTCTTCCAGGACGTCCCAGATCTCCTGGTCGCGGCGCTCCAGCATCCGCTTGGCGGACTTGATCGTGTCGGCCAGCCCGCGGTCCTTGAGCTTGCGGATGATGAACGGCTGGAACAGCTCCAGGGCGATCTTCTTCGGCAGCCCGCACTGGTGGAGGTGCAGCTCCGGGCCGATGACGATCACCGACCGGGCGGAGTAATCCACGCGCTTGCCCAGCAGGTTCTCGCGGAAGCGTCCCTGCTTGCCCTTGATCATGTCGGTGAGGCTCTTGAGGGGGCGGTTGGCCGTGCCCTGGACGGGCCGGCGGCAGCGGGCGTTGTCGAACAGCGCGTCGACCGCCTGCTGGAGCATGCGCTTCTCGTTACGGATAATGACCTCGGGGGCGTTGAGGTCCATCAGCTTCTTGAGGCGGTTGTTGCGGTTGATGATCCGCCGGTACAGGTCGTTCAGGTCGCTGGTGGCGAAGTTGCCGCTTTCCAGCAGAACGAGCGGGCGCAGGTCCGGCGGGATCACCGGGATGACGTCCATGACCATCCACTCGGGGCGGTTGCCCGACGTGCGGATGTTCTCCACCAGTTTGAGGCGCTTGGTGATGTCCTTGATCTTCTGCTTGCTGGACGTCTTGCCCAGCGCCTCGCGCAGCTCGACGGCGGCCTCCGGGAGGTCGAGCTTCTCCAGCAGGGCGCGGACGGCGTCGGCGCCCATCAGGGCCTTGAAGTCGCTGCCGTACTTCTCGTACGCCGAGCGAAACTCGTCCTCGCTGAGGATCTGCTTGTCCTTCAGCGGGGTCTGGCCCGGGTCGGTGACGACGTAGTCCTGGAAGAGGATCACCTTCTCCAGGTCGGCGGTCTTCATGGCCAGCAGCGTCCCGAGGCGACTGGGCAGGGCCTTGAAGAACCAGATGTGTACGACGGGCGCGGCGAGGTTGATGTGCCCCATCCGCTTGCGGCGAACGCGGGAGTGGGTGACCTTCACCCCGCAGCGGTCGCAGATGATGCCCTTGTGCTTCGTGCCCTTGTACTTGCCGCACGCGCACTCCCAGTCGCGCTCCGGGCCGAAGATCCGCTCGCAGAACAGCCCGTCCTTCTCGGGGCGGTACGTGCGGTAGTTGATCGTCTCGGGCTTCTTGACCTCCCCGAACGACCAACTGCGGATGTCGTTCGGTGAGGCCAGTTGGATCTTCACCGACCCGTAGTCGTTGATCCGATCGTATACGCTCTCAGCCATGCTTCATCGCTCCCGATTTCGCGTCCCGAAAGCCGCCGGCTCTCGGGCCCGATTCGGATCCGGTCTCGCGGCAGCGAACCGGCCTGATACCCGCTGCGTCCGTACCGTCCGTCCGAGGCGGGGTTTGCTCAACCGCAGATCCAACACTGCAGTTCTCAGAACCGCAATCCGCAATCAGATGAGCCTCTTCTTCTCGAGCTGGATGTTCAGCCCCAGCCCGCGGAGCTCGTTGCAGAGCACGTCGAAGCTGACCGGCGTGCCGGCCTCCAGCGTGTTCGTGCCCTTGACCATCGACTCGTAGATCTTGGTGCGGCCCTCGACGTCGTCGCTCTTGACCGTCAAGAGTTCCTGGAGGGTGTAGCTCGCGCCGTAGGCCTCCAGGCCCCAGACCTCCATCTCGCCGAACCGCTGCCCGCCGGTCCGGGCCTTGCCGCCCAGCGGCTGCTGCGTGATCAGCGAATACGGGCCCGTCGCGCGGGCGTGGATCTTCTCGTCCACCAGGTGGTGGAGCTTGTTCATGTAGATGTAGCCCACCGTGACCTTCTGCTCGAACGGCTCGCCCGTCCGTCCGTCGAAGACCCGGATCTTGCCGTCGGTCGGCATCTCCACCAGCAACTCGCCCGTGTCGCCCGCCTTCTCGACGACCTCGCAGTCCGCCTGGCGTTTGCGGACGTGCTCGTTGGCCTCCTGGAGGCAGTCGATGATCTCCTGCTCGGTCGCGCCGTCGAAGACGGGTGTGACGGCCTGGAAGCCCAGCACGGCCGCCGCCCAGCCAAGGTGGGTCTCGAGGATCTGCCCGAGGTTCATCCGGCCGGGAACGCCGAGGGGGTTGAGGACGATGTCCACCGGCGTGCCGTCCTCGAGGAACGGCATGTCCGCCGCCGGGACGATCCGGGCAATGACGCCCTTGTTGCCGTGGCGGCCGGCCATCTTGTCGCCCACCCCCAGCTTCCGCTTGGTGGCCACGCGGACCTTGACCATCTCCAGCACGCCGCTGGGCAGCTCGTCGCCGCGTTTCATGTGGTCCAGGCGGCGGGTCTTCTGCTTTTGCAGCTCCTCGATCCGCGGCCAGTATCGTTGGTGGATCGCCTCGGCCTGCTGTCGCGCGGCGGCCTTGGAGGTCTTGATCCACTTGGGCGTGAAGTTCTCGATCTGTTCGAGGATGACCTCGTCGATATCGCTCTGCCCGACCTTCTGCCGCGTGGACGGGTCGATCATCGGCGTGCCGAGGACCTCGGCGATCTCGTCGGCCATCCGCCGGAAGACCTCGATCGTCCGCAGGTCCATCTGCTTGCCGTAGTCCTTCATCTCCCGGCTGAGGGCCTTCTTCTGCTCGTCGGTCATGTGCATGCGCCGGCTGAAGCGGCGCGTCGCGACGACGACGCCCTCCTCGCCGGCGGGCAGTTCGAGGCTGTCGTTCTTGACGTCCTCGCCGGCGCGGCCGAAGATCGCGTGCAGAAGCTTCTCCTCGGGGGACAGCTCGCTCTTGGACTTCGGCGAGACCTTGCCCACCAGGATATCGCCCGGCTCGACCCGCGTGCCCACGCGGACCACGCCGTTGGCGTCGAGGTTCCGCAGGGCCTTTTCCGAGACGTTCGGGATGTCGCGGGTGAACTCCTCGCGCCCCAGCTTGGTCTCGCGGATCTCCACCTCGTATTCTTCCAAGTGCAGCGAGGTGAACGCGTCCGTCCGGACCACCTCCTGGCTGACGACGATGGCGTCCTCGAAGTTGTAGCCGTCGAACGGCATGAACGCGACCAGCAGGTTCCGCCCCAGCGCCAGCTCGCCCCGGTCGCAGCCCGAGCCGTCGGCGATGATCTCCCCCGCCTTGACGCGCTGGCCTTCCACGACGATCGGCTTCTGGTTCAGGCAGGTCCGCTCGTTGAGCTTGGCGAACTTGCGCAGCTCGTACTCCTCCGCGTTGTCGATGACGACCCGCTCGCCGTCCACGTACGTGACGATCCCGCCCTTGCGGGCCTTGATCACCATGCCCGAGTTCTCGACGACGGCCTTCTCCATGCCCGTGCCGACCACGGGGGCCTCGGTCCGCAGCAGGGGCACGGCCTGGCGCTGCATGTTCGATCCCATCAGCGCGCGGTTGGCGTCGTCGTGCTCCAGGAACGGGATCAGGGCCGCCGAGACGCCCACCGTCTGCTTCGGCGAGATGTCCACGTACTGGACGTCCCCGCCGGGCACGACGGCCAGCTCGGCCTTGACCCGCGCCAACACGCCGCCCTTCGGCAGGCGGGGCTTCTTGTCCCGCGGGCCCGTGTGCAGCGCGCCGGGCGGGGCGAGGGTGGTCTCCATCTCCTCGTCGGCGCGGAGGTGGGTGAGCTTGCCGGTCACCTCGCCGTTCTTGACCTCGCGGTACGCCGTGGTCAGGAAGCCGTACTCGTCCACGCTCGCGTAGATGCCCAGCGAGCTGATCAGGCCGATGTTGTTGCCTTCCGGCGTCTCGATCGGACAAATCCGCCCGTAGTGGCTGATGTGCACGTCGCGGACCTCGAAGCCCGCCCGCTTGCGGTTCAGCCCGCCCGGGCCCAGCGCCGACAGCCGCCGCTCGTGCGTCAACTGGCTCAGGGGGTTCTGCGTGTCGACCACCTGGCTGAGCTCGCCGCGGCCGAAAAAGTAGTCAATGCTCGACGAGATGCTCTTGGAGTTGACCAGCTCGGCGATCTTCGTCAGCTCGTCGGGGTTCTTGAGGCTCATCCGCTCCTGGACGGTCCGGCGGAGCTTGAGGAAGCCCTTGCGCAGCTCGTCGGTGGCCAGCTCGTCGATCGTCCGCAGGCGGCGGTTGCCGAGGTGGTCGATGTCGTCGACCACGCCCTCGCCGGCCCGCAGGTCCAGGATGTACTTCAGCGTGTTGACGAAGTCCTCCGGGCGGAGGGTCATCTCCTGCTCGTCGATGTCCTGGTGGAACTTGCGGTTGATGCGGAACCGCCCCACCTTGCCGAGGCGGTAGCGGTTGTCGTCGTAGAACTTCTCCTGGAAGAGCGTCTTGGCCTTGTCCAACTGGGGCGGGTTGCCCGGCCGGAGGCGCATGTAGATCCGCAGCAGGGCGTTGTCGTGGCTCTCCGACGCGTCCTCGTGCAGCGTGTTGAGGATCAGCGGGTCGGCGACCTTCTCGATGACCTCGATGCCTCCAGGACTACCCCCTGACGTCGTAGACGCGGGGTG
>Ga0272441_10005646_pt1 | contig 21531 bp, 18 predicted proteins | sample SSMProp6N_FD_193582 | JGI IMG/M metagenome (GOLD analysis project Ga0272441, IMG submission 193582) | Marine sediment archaeal communities from Little Sippewissett salt marsh, Falmouth, MA, United States - SSM-Prop-6N | ecosystem: Environmental > Aquatic > Marine > Wetlands > Sediment ... | reverse complement strand
AATCTCAGTGGACACAGTGAGGCTGGGGCGAATCGGCGACGCACTCAGTGGGCAGCGCCCGCACGTCATCCTCGCGACCAAGACGCCTGCACGTGACCGCAGCGGCGCCCTCGAGCATCTGGAGCTCAGCCTCAAACGACTACGCACCGACGTGATCGACTTGTGGCAGCTGCACAACGTGTCGAGTGAGAACGACTATGACCAGGTCATCGGGCCGGGCGGCGCGTTGGAAGCAGCACGCGAGGCACGGCGCGACGGCGTCGTGAAGCACATCGGCCTCACGAGCCACTCGATGGAGATCGCGCTCAAGGCCGTCATTTCGGATCTATTCGAGACGATCCAGTTCCCGTTCAACTACGTCACCCGCGAAGCGGAAGAGAGACTGATCCCTCTTGCCGAGAAGCATGACGTCGGGTTCATCGGCATGAAGCCGTTCGGGGGCGGTCTGCTCGACAATGCGCGGCTGTCGATCAAGTACGTCCTTCAGTGGGATCATGTCGTGCCCGACCCGGGGATCGAGACGATCTCCGACATCGAGGGGATCATCGACGTGCTGAGCGGCGACCGCCGGTTGACCGACGAGGATCTCCAGGAAATCGCGCGGATTCGTAGCGAGGTTGGGAACCGATTCTGCCGACGGTGCGGCTACTGCCTCCCGTGCCAGGCCGAGATTCCGATCCCGGTCGCCCTCAACATCAAGAGCTTCATCCGCCGCTTCCCCAGCGATCAAGTTCTCGAGGGTGGGATCGCGGATGTCGCGGCAAAGGCCGCGACCTGCTTGAAGTGCGGCGATTGCGAAACCCGCTGCCCCTATGAGCTGCCGATCCGCGAGATGCTCGTCGAGAGCATCGAGGCACTCGAGAGACTGCGAGCAGAACGGGCGTAGAATGGTTTGCCCCGCAGAGCGTCAAACACAAGCCACCGCACGGCGGGATCCTGAGGGGCAAAACGGGCCGCGTTCTGAGGAACGCCGCCGCGAGAAGGCTCTCTCTCATCGCCCATGCCGTCCGCTAGAGCGGAGGAATCCTGCGCATCAGACGTACAGGAGTTCTGAAGGGACTCCCAAGCAGCTCAGCTCGTCTGGGTTTCCGCTGACACACCCGTACAGCATCTGCCTCCAACATGGCCAAGAGCTCAGGGGCATGCGCCTCAAGGCGATTCCGAGTTGTCGTGTGTGCGCCTCGATTACCATTGGATAAGTTCATTGTTGGGGCTAGGATGACCCGACAACCATAGGAAGTGATAGACATGATCCTACGTGTCGTCCTGCTGGTGACCGCTCTCATCCTGATCGGAGGGGCCATTGTGGTTCTCGACACCATCGACGCTCCGCTGCCTCAGCTCGATGGAGCAATTCGCGTCGAAGGGCCGCATGCAGATGTCGAGATTCTTCGCGACCGGTACGGGATTCCCCACATCTATGCCTCGAACATGCACGACCTCTTCTTCGCCCAAGGCTACGTCCAGGCGCAGGACCGGTGGTGGCAGATGGAGTTCTGGCGGCACACAGCAAGTGGGACGCTGTGCGAACTTGTCGGGAAGACGATCGCGTCGCTACGGGCCGACATCTTCATCCGTACCCTCGGCTGGCGTCAGGTAGCGGAACGGGAGCTTGCCGCGATGGATGAGGAGTCGAGGCTTTCTCTGAATGCATTCTGCGACGGGATCAACGCCTACATCTCAGCTCGATCTCCGAGCGAGCTTGCCCTCGAATACGCCATCCTTGGGTTAACCGGCGTCGAGTTCGAAATCGCCCCCTGGACTCCGGTGGACACCCTTGTATTCGGCAAGCTAATGGCCTGGGACATGGGACTGGAGGAGAGCAAAGATGTGCTTCGGGGAACGCTCTACGAGCGCCTTGGCGTGGCGATGACCGACGCGTGGCTCACGCCGCCGTGGCCGTACGGCGAACGCCCGACCATCGTGAAGCCCGAGGACCTTCCACCGTTCGCTGAGACGAGCGAAACGGCGTACCTTGATGAGCCACCCAGCATATCGGCAGCGATGCCACAGGAGTACCCATCCGACCTCTCCGTGAGATGGAGCGAGATCACTGCTGCGATTGCCACCGGACCTGGTGGAGGAACGAATGCCTGGGTTGTCAGCGGAGACCACACGGAAAGCGGATTGCCTCTCCTGGCGAACGACACGCACCTCGGGATCCAGCTTCCTTCCGTCTGGTATCAGATCGGTCTGCACTGTCTGGACGGCGCCGATCCGGCGCTCGATGTGGTCGGATTCACCTTCCCGGCCTCACTCGGGGTTGTCGTCGGCCACAATGGAACGATTGCCTGGGGGATCTCCAACGGGTTCCCAGACGTCCACGACGCGTATCTCATGCGGATCAACCCTGAAGATCCATTCCAGTACGAATGGAACGGCGAGTGGCACGACATGGTCGTCCGCAAAGAGACAATTCGATTCGGCGACGGGTCCGAGCCGATCCTGATCACGATCCGAGAGACGCATCTCGGGCCGATCCTCACTGACAATCGGCTCGATTCGGCGACGGGGCGAGTCGTGGGCGTCAACCTGGAGGACGCAGTCGTCCAGCGATGGACGGCTCTCGATTCCGGCACGATCTCTCAAGCCGTTTTGGCGATCGATCGTGCCACCGACTGGAGCTCGTTTCGAGATGCACTCCGCTTCTGGGATGTCCCTGCACAGCACTTCGTCTACGCCGACGTCGCTGGAAACATCGGCTATCAGTTCGCGGGGCGAATTCCGATTCGCGGCGAGAGCCACGACGGTCTCTCGCCAGCTCCCGGTTGGACTGATGAACAGGAGTGGAGGGGATTTCTCCCGTTCGACGCCCTGCCGCACGTCCTGAATCCGATTGGCGGCGTTATCGTCGCCGCCAACCATGCCGCTGTGCCTCCATCCTACTTCGACAGCCTGGCGGCAAGCCTAGGCGAAGGCCTCAGCTTCAGCCTCAGCCGGGACTTCGACTATGCTTATCGCGCAGCACGAATCGAGGAGTTGCTGGCGGCCGTTCCTCGCCATTCCGTCGAGTCACTTCAGGCTATCCAGGCAGACGTGACCCTGCTTAGCGCCGACGAGATCCTGCCCTACCTTGCCGATCTTGATCTCCCCGAAGGCAGTCTCAACTCCGCGCGAGCCTGGCTGCTCGGTTGGGATCGGCGATTCACCGCATCGAGCGCACAGGCCGTTCTCTACGCCTGCTTCTGGCGGCGCCTGGTTCTCGAGACCTTCGGGGATGAGCTCGGTTCGGACGCGAGTCATCTCGTCGGCGGGGACCGCGAGATGTGGGCCATCCACATGCTGCTGCAAGAGCCGGACAATGTCTGGTGGGATGACGTCTCAACGCCAGACCATGTCGAAGACCGCGACGACATCGTCGTCCGCTCATTCATCGGGGGACATGCCGATGCCGTGTCGCTCTGCGGGCCGGACCGTGAGACCTGGGCCTGGGGAAATGTTCACACAGCAGCCTTCGTCAGCGATCCGCTCGGGAAGAGCGGCGTCGCGCTGTTCGAGGACCTGGTCAATCGGGGACCGTTCCCCACCAGCGGAATGACGGACACCATCAATAACAACCGCTGGACCGCGTCCCTCGGAACATTCGAAGTGAAGAGCATTCCGGCAATGCGAATGATCATCGATCTTGCCGACCTATCTCGCAGTATCGGCATTCACTCGACCGGACAGAGCGGACACCCGATGGCCGGGAGATACGACGATATGATCGAGTCGTGGCTCGATGTCGAGGCGCATCCGATGTTGTGGACTCATGGAGAGATCACAGCTCAGGCCGCGCACCGGCTACGTCTCGTACCCACGAGCTTCTGAAGGGCAAGCCGGGCCCCAACGGTAACGCGGGGGTAGGCCGCCATGTTTCCTGCCCCATTGGAGATGTGTCCCTCAATCTCACCGATCCCTCTTCGTGCATTGCCACCAACTCGGACGGGATGTCGGAAGTCGGGACGACAACTCTGATAGTCTGCGACATCGAGAGGACTGTCACGACAACCTCCGGAGGTCCGTAGCAGACACTCGCAGCCAGATCTCCGTTCTTGGGGTTCCTGACCGGAACTTCACGAAAGTGCCTTGGGTCCACACGCTCAACCTCCGGAAGGCAACCTGTCTGAGGCAGCGCCGCGAGCAGTCGGCTCGTGTGCGGTACACTTCCCGGCGCGCATTCAAGCACGAGACATGTTTACCCAATTGCGAACGAGGAGAAGCGATGACCAACGATTTCTTCGACATCGAGAAGCTGGCCGACGGGGTTTTCGCGGCGATTGGCCACCTTGACGGGACGGCCTACAGCAATGCAGCGATCATCGACCTCGGCGATCGCACGATCGTCGTCGATACGTTCATGATGCCCAAGCCGGCAGAGATGCTTGCGCAGGCTGCCGGGGAACTAACCGGCCGAGAGACGGCTTTGGTTCTCCTCACGCACTTTCATCAGGATCACTGGGGAGGCGCGACAGCCTTCCCTAACGCACTCTACGCCGCGTCCCTCAACTCTCGCTCGACGATGCTCGAGGAGTTCGACGAGTACCGGGAATGGCAGCAAGACCCATCCGATCTTGCCGAGGGCATAGAGAGCCTCAAGACCAAGCTCGCCGAAGAGCACACCCCCGAGATGCGCGATGCCCTTGAAATTCGCCTTCGGCGCAACCAGCTGATTCTCGAACAGCTTCCCACACTCCAGTTCCGCGCCCCGGACATCACCATCGGCTCCGAGATGACGCTCCACGGCTCGAAGCGTATGGCCGTCGTCCGCGTAATCGAGCACGGTCACACAAACTCGGATCTGTACATTGAGCTGCCTGATTGCGGCATCGTAATCTGCGGCGACCTGGCGTTCTTCGACACCCAGCCGTTCATGTACTACTGCGATCCTGAGGGATGGACAGCGTGGATCGAGGCCATGGAGGCGTCGGACCACCAGGTCTTCGTCCCTGGTCACGGCCCGGTCGGCGGGAAGGCGGAACTCGCCATCCTGCGCGCGTACATCAAAGCCCTGACCAGCCTCGTCCGAGACGCAATGACACGAGGAGACACCGTCGAACAGGCGATCGAGCTCAAGCTGCCTGAACCGTTCGCCGCCTGGCAGGCCGTCGAGGGCGGCGTTCGTGGCCTGTATGAGCGCTTCGGCACCTAGAACCAGCAAGCCGTTCTCGGTCAGGCTCGCGGGCTCGCGAGCCCTACTCGGTCATGTTCAGCAAGACTTCCGCTGAGCCTTCTGAGAGGTAGGTTCCGACGAACAGATCCAGGTCGCGATCACCGTCAGAATCGCCAACGCGGCTGGTGCCGACCTCGTCCGCCCCTTTGACGTGAGGGCGGGTCGATACGAAGTGCTCGCCATGGGCAGTGTGTCTCGCACGACGAGCCCGGGCATCGCTCTTGCGATGCAGCCCAGCTCGTGCGTTGACGCTGAGAGAGAGAAGCAGCCGGCGAGGCTATGCGCTGAGAATCTTCTTCATCGGCTGATACGGGAAGACGGCACCGTCGAAGCAGGGCCCGCAATAAGCTCTTGTCGTGCGCTTGTACCCGAGCGCTTGGTAGAACGGAACGGCGTAGAGCGACGCCAGCAGCTTGATGACGTTGACGCCCGCGTCCAGTACTTCCTTCTCGAAGGTCATGACCAATCGTCGGCCGACTCCCAGACGATGGCAGTCCTTCCGGACAAAGAGGCTGTGCAACCGTCCGGGACTTCCGCGCAAGACGCCCACAATCTGATCTTCGTGGACGGCAACGAGGATCCGCGGCGCTTCGATTACCGCAGCGATTCGAGCCTGATGATCGCTATCGTCGGAGTGCGCGTGGCGAAAGGGACCGAGGAGTTTCTCCTGTTCCTCGTCGGAAGCGTAGGCGAGGTTGTACTCGCGAAACGTGTCAGCGATCAGCCGCCCGACCTCGACGGCATCGGACGACCGATACGGGCGAATCCTCATGCTCATGCTGCCTCCGACCGGGCAACTCTCGAACCAAGCCTCCTCAGGCGGTAACGGATGCCTCGCGCGGTGCAGGCTGCATCACGATGAGGTTTCGCCGCGCATGAGGGCTCCCTAGCCTGCATGTTCTGGGAATGATCGACGTCCCCAGGGCAATGCGCAAGCGTGCTGACTGGAGGCGCAGGATCGCGCCGCGATACACTGTCGTACCGAAGGAGGACTCATGAATCCCGTCCAACTCGAAGACCTGCTGTCTTACCGGTTTCTTTCCGCGATCGAGATCGCGCCAGGAGGCCGCCACGGTGCATTCACCGTCAAGCACGCGAACACGGAAGACAACGACTACACATCCGACATCCACCTCGTCGACCTGGCCACGCTGACCTCCTGTCCGTTCACTGCCAGCGGGAAGGACGGGGCCTTCATCTGGGGCTCCGGCGGATCGGAGATCTTCTTCCTGTCGAAACGTGTCGACGAGGAAGACAAGTCTGCCCTGTTCAGGATTCGCTTGGATGGCGGCGAAGCAGAGAGAATCGAGACGCTGCCTCACAAGGCCGAGGCTCTGTTTCGATGTGACGACGAGACGGTTATGTACACTGCTCGCGTTCCGCTCGATGAGCCATCAGACGCAGATGACGCGGGGGACTACGAGGTTCTGGAGGAGATCCCGTTCTGGATGAACGGTAAGGGCTTCACAAGCCGGCGCCGTCTTCACCTGTTCCGATTCGATCGCGAGAGCAAAGACGCGACCGATCTTTGCGAGCCGAACATCGAGGTGGATGGCGTCGATCTTCGCGAAGGCGAAGCGCTCCTCGTCGGACGGCGGTTCGAAGGAGTTGCGCCCACCTTCCATGAGCTATGGCGGATCGATCTCGGCAGCGGTACGCGTCACCAGATCCCGATCGGCGCGTTTCGTCTGGACGGCGTCCGATGGCTTGATGAGAACACGTGTGTCGTCCTCGCCTCGGATTCGCTCGAGTACGGGCTCAATCAGAACCGCGAACTCTACGCAATCGACCTCAAGACCGGCGCGATGACCTCTCTCACGCCCGGTTGGGACAAGTCGGTCGGCACGTCGATCGCAGGCGACTGCCGTCACGGAGGCGGTCCGACGCTTCGCGTCGACGGCGATCGCATCTACCTGACCGTGACCGACCGCACGCACTCTCAGCTGATCCGCCTCGGGGTGGAAGCACAACCGGAGGTCGTCATCGACGCCCCCGGATCGATCGACTCCTACGCTGTCTCAGGCGATGCGATCCTGACCGTCCAGCTTAGGCGACAGGCGCTGCAGGAGCTGTACGCGCACCTAAACGGTGAGACGCAAACCGTGACGACACTGAACGCGGAGAGTCTTGTGAATCGAGATCTCTCCGTGCCGGAGCCATTTGGGGTCCTCTCCTCCGACGGGACCGAGCTCGATGCGTGGATCCTTCGTCCCGCGAACTTCGATCCGGCGAAGAGCTATCCTGCTGTCCTGACCATTCACGGCGGCCCCCGAGCCGCTTACAGCGACATCTTCTTCCACCAAATGCAGGCGATGGCGGGCCGAGGCTACGTGATCCTCATCTCGAACCCGCACGGCGGGTCGGGCCGCGGAAACGCGTTCGCCGATATCCGCGGCAAGTACGGAACGATCGACTACGACGATCTCATGGCCGTCGTCGACACGGCGCTCGAACGCTTCCCGTTCATCGACCGGGATCGTCTCGGCGCGATGGGTGGATCGTATGGCGGGTTCATGACCAATTGGATCATCGGCCACACCGACCGATTCAAGGCGGCCGTCTCTCAGCGTTCGATCTCCAACTGGATCCACAAATTCTGCTCGACCGACATCGGCTACTACTTCAACAAAGACCAGATGGCGGCGACCCCGTGGGAAGAGGGCGGGGATGAGAAGATGTGGTGGCACTCGCCTTTGCGATACGCAGACAAGGCAAAGACGCCGACGCTGTTCATCCACTCCGAGCAGGACTACCGCTGCTGGCTTCCGGAAGGCATCCAGATGTTCACCGCGCTTCGCTATCACGGCGTCGAGAGCCGGCTGGTCATGTTCCGCGAGGAGAATCACGAGCTCTCAAGGAGCGGGAAACCGAAGCATCGCATCCGCCGACTCGAGGAGATCTTGGCCTGGTTCGACAAGTACTTGATGGCCTAGCGGGTCGCATCGCGCCGAGCGCAAGTACGACGGACCCCCTGCCCTCCTACTTCATGGGCATGGTGCCAAGCCGATACAGCATCGCGGCGCCGGTTCGGATGCCTGAGAAAAAGCGTTCGACGTCCAGGTTCTCGTTCGGGGCGTGATTCGCCTCGTCGAAGTTGGCGTAGGGAACAACAAAGGATGGGATCCCGAGGATCTTTGTGAACACGTAGTCCGGCAGTGTTCCACCCATCGCGGGAACGAGAAGTGGCTCCTCTCCCTGCGCATCGACGATCGCCTGGCGGATCGGCTCGGCAAACGGCGACTCGATCGGCGTCTTCGACGGCTCCATTCCGCCGAGCGGGATGAATTCGACGTCGGGCGCGTGTCTCCGAACGTGCCCCTCGACCTTGGCGAAGATGTCGTCGCGTGACTGGGCGTGCACAAGCCGGATGTCGCACTTGGCGATCGCCTCACACGGCAGGACTGTCTTCGGCCCCTCGCCGCCGTAGCCGCCGCGAAGGCCGTTGATCGTTAGCGTCGGCCAAACGCCTAGCCGGTCGGCAATGCTGCGATCAAGCGGTACGTCAAGCTCCTCCAAGCCCAGCTCCCGCTTGATCTTCTCGACATCGAACGGTAGGGCGTCGAGTGCTTCGCGCTCGAGCTGCGTCGGTGGCTGAACTTCATCGTAGAAGCCGTTGATCATGATCTCGCCCTGCTCGTTCTTCATCGTGGAGAGCAGGTGCACGAGTCGCCAGAGTGGATTGGGCACGATTCCGCCAAGATTGCCGGAGTGCACATCCCGAGAGGCGCCCTTAGCGCGAAGCTCAAACACCGCAACGCCCCTCACGCCGAACATCACGCACGGCCTCCCGCTCTCGTGAATCCCTCCATCCGACGTAATCGCGAGGTCGGCCGGAAGCCGATCCTTGTGGTCTCGGATGAACTCGGCAATGTGCGGGCTGCCAATCTCCTCTTCCCCCTCGAGGAGGAAGAGGACGTTGCACGGCAATCGATCGTGACGGGCGAGCCAAGACTCGATCGCGAGGAGGTTGGCGAAGTGCTGGCCCTTGTTGTCACCGATCCCGCGGGCATAGATCCGGCCGTTGCGGATCGTCGGCTCGAACGGCGGCGAGATCCACGCATCAAGCGGGTCCGGAGGCTGGACATCGTAGTGTCCGTAGCAGAGGACCGTCGGCGCATCGGGATCCTCCATCCGTCGGCCAAGTACCATCGGCCAGCCATCGGTCGGAACGATCTCGCTCTCAAGCCCGATCCCATCTAGCAGGTCAGCTAGGAACTCGGCCGTTTCGGCAATTCCGATCCCGTGCGCGCTGATGCTCGGGCTCCGGACGTACGCGAACAACCGCTCGAGAAACGTGTCCCGGTTGCGCTCGATGTGCTCGAACACCTGCTCCAGGTCTTCCATCGCGGGCCTCCGATCCGAATCCGCGTGAGGATACTCGATCCCGAGTGAAGCGCCGATAGCGGCTGAGACATCACGAACGCTGCTCGACCTATGCTTTCGTAGACTTGTATCCGTAGACCGGATAGGTTTGCTCGCCTCGGAAGCCGAGCTTCCGGGCGACCGCGGCGGACGCCGGATTGTCCGTCTCACAGCTCCAGGTGACCGACCAGCCGCGCTCGAGACAGCGCTCGATCACGTGTGCAGAAACGATTGTGGCAAGGCCCTGGCCGCGGTGTTCCTCGGCGCTGATCACCCCAATCTCCATGATCGATCGGCCGAGAAGCGGTGCGTACCCCTCGGCGAGGAGCTCGTCGCCCCGACAGAGCGAGAGCCCGAAGCCATGATGCAGGAAGCACTCGGCACTGCCGCAGAATGCGAGGAGCATATCTCGCCAGAGACAGTCCTCGAAGTTCGCCGCGTCGACCTCCCGAAGCTGGATCCCCTCAAGCGGACGTCGCAGGACCTCGCGATATCCCCCCTCAATCGCATCGAACTCCGTGAACTCGATCCGCTCAACCTCGATGTCCGCCTCAGGCGGCGTCCAGATTTCGGAGCCATCCGGCCGGCGTACGAGAACGACGCCTCCCGTTTTGCGCAAGTCGGCAAGCGATAGCTCGAGGAAGGCTTGGCTCACGCCGTGACTGGCAAAGGTCATTCGCACGCCGTTTCGAACGAGGCACTGCGTCGGACGATCTGGATCATCGACGAGAATCTCAGCCGGGCCTCGACCCTCCAGGATCGAGAACAGCATCGCCGTACCCGGGCCATCACCGTCGAAGAGATCCAGCAAATCCGGCTTAGCACATGACAGGCTATACACGTCGACCTCCTCGGCGTCCTCCGCATCCCGAATCGTGGCGCTTCATCTATGAGTCGCGCTTGTCCGTGCTGCGGTTCACGTCGCCTCCCAAACCGGTTTCGACAAGGCTTGACCGATCGGTGAAGATCAGCGCATGGACACCCTTGAAACGATCAAAGCGCGTCGCAGCACGCGCGAGTTCAAGAACGATCCCATTGACCGCACCACAATCGAGAAGCTCCTCAGCGCGGCCGTTCTCGCGCCGTCGGCTAAGAACAGCCAACCGTGGAGATTCACCGTGGTCGCGAAGGCGAAGCGAGAGGAGATGCTGGCCGTTCTTCGCAAGGGTATCGCGAACCGGAAGGCGGAAGGCCAGGATGTCGGCACGGTGGAATCGACACTCCAGTGCATGGAGCAAGCCCCGTTGACAATCTTCGTCCACAACGCAGACGGCATTCACCCGTGGAAGGCTCGGAAGGAACACGAATCGTGGTGGGATCTCGCGACCGTACAGTCGGTCGGCGCCGCGATCCAGAACATGCTGCTCGCCGCGACCGATCTCGGCCTCGGCTCTCTCTGGATCGCCGACGTGTGGGAGGCATACCCGGAGATCACAGAATGGCTCAACACCGACCATCAGCTGGTCGCCGCCATCTCCTTCGGCTTCACGGACGCCGCCCCGGCCGTCCCGAAGCGCAGGCCAACGGAGGACGTCGTCCGCTGGCTGTCGTAGCCGACGGCTCCAAGAAGGAGGCTCTGATGGATCACGACGTCGTCACATCACAAATCCGTGCATCGCTCGCGATGCTTCGCTCGACCATCGAGAGCTGCCCTGGCCCGCTCTGGAATCGAGCATCGGATCGGAACGCATTCTGGATGCTCGCCTACCACGCACTCTACTTCGCGCACCTGTACCTCTCGCCATCGGAAGAGGCGTTCGTGCCGTTCGAGCGGCGGGTCGAGGGCCACGAAGGATTCGGCTGCACCCATCTGGGAGACTGGAGCACGCTGGCTCCGCAGGATGTCTACTCGAAGGAGGACGTCCTCGCCTACTGCGATCATGTCGACGCGCTGGTCTCCGAACTCGTGCGGTCGACGCCGTTTGGCGCCCCCTCGGGCTTCCACTGGCTTCCGTTCTCGCGTGGCGAGGCCCACCTCTACAACCTCCGTCACATTCAGCACCACGCAGGCCAGCTCGCCGACCGCCTGCGTCAAATGGCCGACGTAGGAAGCAAGTGGGTTCACGCCGTACCGTAGCCGTTCGCCGTTCACTGCCTCAACTAGGCAAGAGACGAAGAAGATCGCTTCGCCGCTTGCCGGAAGCATTGCGACGTGCGCGATCGTCGCTGCGCTGGGGAGAGGGAGCTGCACTCTGTGGGGAAGGCGTACGCGTCCGCAGCTCAAACAGACCTGGATGGGAATGGCGTCGCGTCCTGCATTCCAACATCAGGATCCTTTGCAGGTTGTCGAAGACCGTTTGCCAGCCGAAGACGTGGTGTAGCATGGCCGGAGTCTCCGTACCGAGAGACTGCTTGGCCAACAAAAACACCCCCCGACGAGATCATCTTCTCCGCGTTCTGGCAGTGGAGGATTCGGACTCGGTCGACCGCAGGTCAGAAGCAGCGCGATGCGGAATTCGCCTCCGATGATGCTCCGCGACCTGCACTCACGCTGACGCGGCAGCCTACAACTCCTCAATCAACTGCTCGAGCAGATCCTTGGCGAAGCCCAGGAACGTGAAGCCCTCCCAGCCATGAGCGGGAGTGCCAAGGACGTGATGGGTGAGGCCCCAGGCGACGACGTGGAGTCGAACGACGAAGACCATGTCGTCGAGCCTACGCTGATGATCCGGCGCTGCTTCGCCGAAATACTCGTTCAGGATGATTCTGCGCTGCCCGTCCGACAGAGGCACAAACTCATCGCAGGCCACAACGAGCGTCGCGAGATCGAAGAAGATGTCGCCCACACCCGCGAACTCCCAGTCAATCACGCGGACAGGGTCAGCGTTGAGAATGTTGCCGGCGAAGAGATCATTGTGACAGAGGGCGACACATTCAGGCTTGAGCGGGCCGCGCGCGGCTTCGATCCCGGCAAGTCGCTGGAGGATTCGGTCGCTCTCATCTGGAAGTGCAACCTGATGATCCGAGGCAGACTGGAAGGCACGGCGAATCCGGTCGATCGGATCGAAGGCATGGTCGATTGCCGGAAGCGCGTGGATTCGCTTCACGACTTGGACGATCGACCGTAGGACCGCCGGCTCTCGGTATCTATTAGGCGTCTGCCCGATCTCCTGCGCCGGCAGCCACCGCATGATCATGTGGCCTTCGGGCAAGACGTGACAGACAACCTCCGGCCCGATGCCGGCCTCATGCGCCAGGCGCAGGACCGCGCCCTCAGCCTCGCGGCTGATCCCAAGTCGATCGGCATTGGCGCTGGCAAGGCGGACGACGAAGACCTCATCGTCAATCACGACGGCGAAGTTGCGGTTCGACAACCCGCGAAGAGGCTCGATGCTCTCCGGCTTTCCGAACCCATCGATCGAAGACAGGAAGTCGAGCAAGTCCTGCAAGGGCTTCCTCCTCAGGATGCAATTCTCTTAGGCCGGAGATCATCGGCCATCTCAACGTCTCCTCACTGGGCACCACATGTCTTGGTCTTTGGATCGTGGCAGATACGGCCGCTGTGTGAGATCACAGGGTAGTTTCCCGGCATGTTCGTTGGTTGACCGAGCCCATGTTCTGCAGCGACGTCCACGCGTCATCAAGCTGCGGGAAGCTGATGTAGAGGAAACCCTCGTGCGACGCGATGCACTGGTCGCCGGGAAGAACACTCCAGATGCACAGCGAACAGTACAGTTCGATGACCTTTGCATGCAATCTCCCATCGAGAGGGCGAGTGGATCCGAGGTGTGAGAGAGCGTACCGAGGACGTAGGGCGGTCACGACATGCGTTCCGACGGCAGCGCGCCGCTGCGACAGGCTGCGCGTGATCATTGCGTAGCCGGCGGATAGAATGCCCGCCGACGCGTACCGGCTCCTCAAGAGAGTTCGTGCTGGTGGCCCCGCCCACAGAACTCAGCAGGAGACGATTCCCGGAGTGCTCGGATGAGCGTAGGCACAGTCCCACTACCACGCAAGATGCACGGCGAAACAAGGCAAGCCAAGGCAGGAGGAATCATGATCGTCACGCTGCGAAAGGTCACGAATGATACATTCCGCGAATGCATCCAGCTGGAAGTCAGAGAGGATCAGAAGCACTTCGTCGCGTCGAACATGTTCTCGCTCGCCGAAGCGCAGGCGGACGGCGTCTCCAATCCTCGAGCGATCTATGCTGACGAGCAGATGGTCGGCTTCATCATGTACGACTTCGAGCCCGAGGAGAATCGCGGCTACATCACCCGCCTGATGGTCGCCCAAGAGCATCAGCGGAATGGGTACGGTCGGGCGGCGATGGAACAGGTGATCGACCTGTTTAAGGCAAATCCGAACTGCAAGGAGATCATCACCTCGATCCATCCGGAGAACGAGAGCGCTAGGACACTCTATCTCAGTCTTGGTCTCGAACTCACCGGAGAGATCGATGAGGGCGAAGCGGTCCTCCTCATGAAGATCGAGCGTTGAGAGCGCACGCCACGTTAGGTGAGTTCTCACAGGACGAACCGCTCAAGGCCGCCATACCGGCTTGCGCGGCGATTCGTCCGAGCGCCTGGGAGGATCGATGCTTCAAGAGATCCATCGGATCTGCGCCGGCATCAACTGCTATCTGATCCGTGGTCGCGAAGGCTTTGCCCTGATCGATACTGGTCCAGCGATGGCTCGACGAAGGCTTCTGCGCGGTCTCGAGCGCACAGGCTGCGGCGAGGAAGATCTGCGTCTGATCGTTCTCACGCACGGTGATGTGGATCACATTGGCAGCGCCGTCCAACTGCGCGAGATGTTCGGCGCCCAGATTGCGGCACACCAGATCGAGGCGCGAGCTCTGGAATCCGCAGGCAGGCAGTCGAACCGCAAAGAGAAGCCGGATCTGACTCCTTGGTTCTTCCAGGCCTTGATGCCTCTCGGCAGGCTGTTTGGGGGAGTCGATCCACTTGCTCTCGACCTGATCCTCGAAGATGAGCAGAGCCTGTCGCCGTTCGGGATCGACGCGACCGTCCTGCATCTTCCCGGACACTCCGGAGGATCGATCGGCGTCCTGACCGAGGACGGCGACCTGTTCTGCGGCGATCTGTTCTGGAACATGCGACGACCACGCCTTCACCCGCTTATCGATGATCTCGAGGATGCTCGAGCCAGCATCCAGAAGCTTCGCGGACTCCCCATCAAGACGATCCATCCCGCCCACGGCAAACCGTTCCCGGCAACTCAGATGGCGAGCGTCTAGCCACCAGAGGCAAGCGCATTCGAACATAGAGCATCACACGGCATCTTGGGCGGCTCTAGCGCGGGGAGTTTGATGCCAAGGCGATGTCGCGAGCCTTCCGCAGAAGCGTTCCGGCCTAGCTACTCAGGCTTGGACGTCTTGGAGGATGCCGCCGAGTCCTTGGACTCGCTCTGATCCTTTGAGCCCTTCGAGGAACCCGCATCACTCGAGGTCTCAGCTGAGCTGGAATCACCGGAGTCGGTCTCCGAGTTGCCTTTGTCCGACCGCTGGCTGCCTTTGCGTCCGTGGTCGGTCCTGTAGTAGCCGCTTCCTTTGAACTGAACCGCCACGAGAGGCAGCTTCCGACGCGTCGAGCGGCTCCCGCAGTTGGGGCACGCCGGTTCCTCGTCCGGTGTGCCGGGCAGGACGAGCACTCGGAATCGGTGCCCACAGACCTCACACTCGTGCCGATGAAGCGGCATCTCCAGACCTCCTACAATGCACGTACAATACCATGCGTCTACGGCGCTTTGTCCAGCCGAAAGCCTCTCGATAGACGACGGAGGTGGACCGTCTCGTTGATCGGTCCGTCCGCACCGAAGTATCGCGCACAGAACCGCACGGCGCGAGTCAGCCTTTCCTCCGCTCGTTGGGTGGACCGCTCGCCCTGCACCAAGCGGCTGAACTCGCCCCACTCCAGCGTACCCTGCTCCGGAAGGCTGCCGGCGATCGCCTCAGAATACCCGGCCTGGCCGGCCGCTTCCACTGCTCTCGCCGGCCGACTCCACCGGCAGAGCGTCGGGCCGCCACCCGACCTCCCGGCGAGGATGACCGCTGGGACCTGCACGCGAAGCCGTCGGACGGGAAAACGGCGTACCATCCATCGAAGTACACTCGTCAGCTCGTCCCGCGCGTCGCCGTAGTCGACATCGACCGGACAGGCCACCTCCTGGCAAGACCCGAGGAGATCGATTGGATGGGTACTGCGACACTTGATCCCCAAGGATCCAAGCACGTGGCGCATGGTATCCGTCGATCCAGCCAGTCCGAGGCAAAGCGTTTCGTTGAGCGCGAGCGTCTTCAGCGAATCGTTCGACATCACGGCATGATTTCGGTCGAGCACACGCCCGTCGCTCGCCACCACGATGTCCCGATCGTCTCGCACCGCCAGGATGAGGCTCATTCCGAGCGCAGCATAGCGCGGTCTTGACCTCGATGGAAGCGGATCGGGTGTCGGAACGCTCTACCGGCAGAAGAAACTCCTATCAGAAGAGCTTTTCTGCAGAGACGCCAGCCATGCCGGCCACGCCGAAGTGGCCGTGGGGAATTCAGCGCCGCGCAGCGTGCCAAGAATGCGGGGTCGACCGAAAGCCTAGCGGCCCTGCTGTAGCCAGCTTGGCACGTGTCGCCAGATGGTGCGAAGCTCTGCCCGTAGGCAATCAGCGTCCGGTTCATGCATCCGCAGGAGATTCCAGAAGGCCGGAGAGTGATCGGTGTGCTTGGCGTGGCACAGCTCGTGGAGGATGACGTAGCGGACGAGCCGCTCCGGCAAGAACAGCAGCTGGGCGTTCAGGCTAACTCTGTTCCGTGGCGAGTAGGATCCCCAGCGCGTCTTCTGGCAGCGGACGGAGACGCGCTCGATCCGGACGCCGGCCACGTGCGCCATCCTTTCGGCCCACGGAATCAGGTGCTCACGGCCTTGCGCCATCAGCCAGCCACGCAATGCCGCGCGCCACGCGTCCGAATCGTCGATCGATCCGGACAATCGAAGTCGGGAAGGAGCGATCGCCGCGACCGAGACCGTCTCTCCTGGAATCTCCCTCCACTCGAGCTGCCAGCTCTGTCCGATCGCAGGAAGCTCGATCGACATCGGCTGTTGCTCTGGCGGAGGCAGGTCCGCCCGATGCGCCTCGATCTGCTTCATCGCACGGCCCACCCACTCTCGCTTCTCCTCCAATAGCCCGGGAATCCGCCGCCGATCGAACCCCTTCGGAATCACGACAACGAGGCCATCGGAGATCGAGACCCGAAATCGAACGTGTTTGGCGCGAGTGGTCTCTCGGACGGTGTACTCGGGTAGCAACAGGCTCTTCCTTTCGTCAGCAGGACACTTGCGACCTATCCCTGCTCCGACTCCAATGCACGCTGAAGCTGCAGGAGTTGACCCAGGTGATAGGCATTGTGGTCGGCAACGAGCAGAATCTCGCGCAGAACCGTCTGGCCGGTCCCGTGGGCGATGGCCTCGAAGAGGTCGATCCTCGAGTCTCGCACGAGGGACTTCACCGACTCGAGATCGGCCAAAAGCCGATCGACCGACGCCAGCCACGCCTCGCCGCTCGGCGGCTCCGATGTCGGTGGCCAGTACCCGTCCGGCCAGGCGGGAGATTCGTAGGTCTCATCGATCGTGAACCGGAGGATGTCCTCTTGCGCGATCCGGAGGTGTTCGAGTAACTTCCATCCCGTGTGCCGCATCGTCCCGCTCGTTGCTCCCGCAAAGCCAGCCGGGAAGCCCCTCACGATACTCTCGGCCCCTGCGTACGCCTGGCCGCCGGTGAGCTGCGCGACAAGCTGTTCCCTCAGAACGTCCAGGTCCATCCACTCCTCCTCAGACTTGGGTGGGTCTGGCTGGTGAGCAGCCGCATGCATGGTACACGAGGAAATGCCTCTGCGGCCCGATCATCCGCGAAGGCGGCAAGTTGTCGTTTCAGGCGTGGAGTGGGGTCTGCATCCAGCGACTGCCCCCGCATCAAAGACACAGGGCCCGAGGTGTCTCGTCTCACATCGGGCCCTGGTAAGAAGGTAAGCTCTCGTATGTTTCGAACTCTATCAGCCAAGCATGAATGACAGGTGAAGAGATCTTGAAGCGCCTGTGTTCGTGCACTCGGAGCACGATCGGGCGAGAAGGGCACGACAGCGTAGCGGGGGGGGGGGGGGGCGGGGACCCAGTATCAGGATTCGGGCATCGCACTCAGAGAGTTGAAGCCGTCGAAGAAGCTGCACCAACCGCGCTTTCCGCCATCTCTTCGGCTAACGTGCGGAGAACATGCGCAAGGACTGAGATGGCTCGCTCGAACTCGACGATCTCGATGTACTCGCCTGGAGTGTGATCGAGATTCGAATCTCCAGGACCGTAGGCGACGATCGGGCAATCCCAGGCAGGCCCGACGACGTTCATGTCTGACGTCCCTGTCTTGAGCTTGAATCGAGGGCGGCCGGCCGCACCTCGGATGGCGCACAGAAACGCTCTCACGAGGGTGGAGTTCTTGCCAGACTGGAACGCCGGCTCGGCATACGGGAACGACACCTCTTCGTCCGGATGGCGCGCTGCCAGAAGACCCCGTGCCGCCTGCGGAGACAGGTTAGGCGGAAGCCGTAGTACCAGATCCATCTCGGCCCAGGCTCGTATCCCGTCACTGAACGTATGGATCTCCCGCAGTGACGGGATGACGGTATTGAAGATGCCCGATCGATCGTGGTTCATGTCGGCAGCCCGCCCACGCACGAAGTCCCAGAAGTCGATCGCCTTCTCCGCCGGCGTTTGATGATCCGACGCACCGTGGGTGACCGAGCTCTCCCAGCGGTAGTGCACGCTGAGAAGGCCCTTGTACCCGAGTGTGATTCCCTCCCACCCGCTCGGCTCGCCGATGATGGCCACATCGGGCAGTGCCATCGTCTGTCGCAGGTACTGCGCTCCGCGCCCGTGCGCCTCCTCCTCAACGGCTCCAACGACGACAATCCGTACGCCGCTCAGATGGGCCGCTACCTGCGCTGCGGAGAGCAGGAACGCAGCAAGCGGTCCCTTCGCGTCGACGGCGCCTCGCCCGTAGAGGCGTCCGTCCTCACGATGCACGGGGACCTGGCCTCGCACGGTATCCATGTGGCCGAGCAGCAGAATGGTTCGCTTGGCGGACGGATCGCCTGCGATGCCCACCGCGTTGCCGACGACGTCGCGATCGGCCTTGAAGCCAAGGCGGGCCATCCGCTCGACGAGCCACTCGGACATCGCTCCTTCCCTGCCGGAGAGGCTGGGGATTCGAAGCATCTCCTCGAGGAATCCGATGTCATCCACGGGCCGCCTCCTTTGTAGTCAAGACCTCGGATACGTGGGTCAGCGTCGTGTCTACATCGGCCTCGGTGATCACCAACGGCGGGAGGAAGCGAAGTACCGTGCTCCCTGCGGGCAGCGCAAGGACGCCCCGATCGGAGAGCGCCCGAAGGAACGGGAGCGACTTGGACTTTAGCTCCACCGCGAGCATCAGTCCGAGTCCGCGGACCTCTCGAATTAACGGGGAACGGATGGACTCCAGTCCGACTCGGAATCGCGTTCCCAACTTGGCGGCGCGCTCGACGAGCCCTTCCTGCTCCATCACACCGATTGAAGCCAACGCGGCCGCGCAGGCCAGCGGATTCCCGCCAAACGTGGTGCTGTGCACGCGGCGAGGAATCTCTCCGACGCGCGGACCGATCAGCGTGGCTCCCATCGGTACCCCGCCGGCGATCGCCTTGGCCATGCAGAGGAGGTCGGGGCGGAGATCGTGGTGCTCGCAGGCGAACATCGCTCCGGTGCGGCCGAACCCCGTCTGCACTTCGTCGATGATTAGCAGGGCTCCCCGATCTCGGCAGAGATCCTGGACGCCGCGCAGGTACTCGGTGCTCCCAGGGTGCACGCCCCCTTCACCCTGGACGATCTCGAGGATCACCGCTGCTGTCGAGTCATCGATCGCCGCTCCCATCGGTTCGAGACGGTCATACGGGACGAAGGCGAACTCAGGGACGAGCGGCGCAAAGGGTTCCCGGTACGCCTTGTTCCAAGTCGCGGACAGAGCGCCCATCGTTCTCCCGTGATAGGCTCGCATCGCGGAGACGATCCGGGTGCGGCCGGTGGCGACGCGCGCGAACTTGATCGCCGCTTCGACGGCCTCTGCCCCCGAGTTGCAGAGGAAGACGCGATCCAACCCTTCCGGAGTGATTCGCGCCAGCTCCGCCAGAAGCAGCGCGCGCTGATCGTTGTAGAACCCGCTTGGGCAGGTCCACAGCTTCTCCACTTGTTCGCTCAGCGCACGGATCATGGTCGGGTGCGCGTGTCCCAGATTCGCGACCCCGTGACCGCTCATGCAGTCGATGTATTCCCGCCCCTCGATGTCCCACAGCCGTGCGCCCTTGCCACAGACGATGACCGGAAGCCGCGGCGCATACGTTCCACTGCCGTGGCGATCCTCGAGTTCGATGATTCGTTGTGCGTTCATTGGATGACCGTCCCTTCTCCGGCGAGCGCCCGCTGCAACGGTCGGTCGCTACGGCCGTCGGCGACGATGACTCTGCCCACACCGGCTTCCAGCGACTCGATCGCTCCGAGGAGCTTTCGTTTCATCCGCCCTCTCGCGTAGCACTCGAGCGCCTTCTCGGCTTCGTCGAGCGAGATGTGATCGATGAGGGACGCCTCATCGTCGAGATCGGCGAGCACGCCGGGCACGTTGGTCAGGAGAACGACCGTATCGGCTCGAAGCGAAGCACCAATTGCCGCCGCTGCTCGATCCCCATCTACGTTGACCACCTCGTGCTCGCGACTGATCGCCAGCGGCGCGACCACCGGCAGGTAGCCGCCGCCCAGAAGCGATTGGAGCAACGAAACATTGACCCGCTCGACTCGACCGCTGTACTCGCCGCGGAGAAGGAGCGTCTTCCCGTTCTCGACGGCGCGCAGCGTCGGCTTTCGTTTCGCCTCGAGCAGCCGGCCGTCGACGCCGGAGAGCCCGAGCGCGTCAACACCCAGCTTCTGAAGGCGCTCAACGAGCAGCGTGCTGATCTTCCCGGCCATGACCATCGCGAGGATCTCGGCCGTCTGCCGGTCGGTGTACCGGCTACTGTGACCGGTCGCCGAGGTCACGAATCGGGGCGGGTGACCGAGCTTCTCGGAAACCAGGTTGGCCTCGTGCGAGCCTCCGTGGACGAGAACAGCTTGCCCGCCGTCGCTCACCCACTCGGCGAGGTCGGCGCAGACGCTTCCCGTATCTACGCCCTCGCTGCCCCCGACCTTGACGACGATCATCGATCTCTCCTTCCCGTCACGACGACTACGCGGGATGCAAGCCGGGAAACCCGAGTCCCAGGGCTTCCGGCCACCCGCACATCACGTTCATTATCTGCACGGCATTCCCTGCGGCCCCCTTCATCAGATTGTCGATTGCCGCGACCACGACGATCCGCTTCCCCGTGGGATCGGCCGCGAAGCCGATATCGCAATGGTTCGACCCGGACAGGAGCTTTGGCTCCGGATAGCGGTGAATGCCTCGCTTGGCTCGGACCAACCGCACGAACGGCTCTTCCGCGTAGTCCTCCCGGTAGAAGCGCCAGATCTCTCGCTCATCGATGCTGTCGTCCAGCAAGCAATGGCAGGTCGCCAGCGCCCCTCTCACCGTACCCACGGAGGTCACCGAGAAGTGAAGTCTCGGGGTCTCTGGGTCCAGATCTAGCTCCTGAATCAGCTCGGCGATGTGGCGATGGCCTGTCGGCGCAAAGGTGCGCATGACGCCGGCGCGTTCCGGGTGATGCGATGCTGCGGACGCCTTGTTGCCTCCTTCGGAGGATCCGACCTTGACGTCGACCACGGTCTCTCGCACAAGCCCGCGCTGGTAGAGGGGGCGCAGCGCGAGCAACGACACCGCCGCGTTGCAGCCAGGTCCGCTGGCGTAGGCCGCTCTTCCCAGCTGTGCCCGATGGATTTCCGGCAGGCCATAGACGAAGCGCGCCAGCCAGCCGGAAGCCGGATGGTCGCACCTGTACCACGTCGCGTAGGCGCCGGCCGCACGCAGCCGGAAATCGTCCGACAGATCGATCA
>Ga0272441_10005645_pt1 | contig 21539 bp, 15 predicted proteins | sample SSMProp6N_FD_193582 | JGI IMG/M metagenome (GOLD analysis project Ga0272441, IMG submission 193582) | Marine sediment archaeal communities from Little Sippewissett salt marsh, Falmouth, MA, United States - SSM-Prop-6N | ecosystem: Environmental > Aquatic > Marine > Wetlands > Sediment ... | reverse complement strand
GCCCTCTACGCCTTCCGTACACCCGCGGCGGCCCGCTGCCGTCTCTGGCTTCGTGCCCGCTACTGCAACGACGGCGTCGGCGAGGTCGAGTGCAACAACACGTTCCTCGTGTCCTTCGACGACGGCGGGCGGACGCTCGTGGGGAACGACAGCACGCGCAACTCCTGGCGCTGGCGGCGCGGCCCCGTGGCCGAGCTCGGGCCGGGCCTGCACTGGCTGTGCATCGAGCTTCGCGAGGATGGCCCCATCGCCGACCGTGCCGTGCTCGCACCGGCCGACGCCTCGCCCGGCCAGGGCGAGCTGGACGCCATCGATCCCGCCGACCTGGGCGGCTTCGCCGGCGAACGGGAGCCGGGCGAGCCGCAGCGGCCGATCGGCGACATCGAGTGCTTCGCCCTGCCCACGGCATCGCTGGCCATCGGTACGGGCCACACCAACGAGGCCGCGGTGTGTGTCTCGTGGCAGGGGCGGGGAGGGGAGGGCTTCAAGGGCGACATCGCTGTCCACTGCGCCACGGCCCCCGGCCTCACCGCGAAAGGCCAGCGGCAGATTGACTGTGGCCCGACGGCACGCTTCGCGCGCCACCCGATCGAGCTGGTGTTCCCGCCCGATGCGCCGCGCCGCACCCACAAGGTCGCCGTGTCCGTCACCGACCTGAAGGGCCAGGTCGTCTTTCGCGAGGAGTTGAGCTTCCTGAAGGGGTACGCGTGGGCGTTCCTCGGGCCGTTCCGCGATACGGCCACGGCGAGCGGCCGCCCAGGGCCCCGCACGAAGCCCCTGGTCGACCCCGCGCTCGCGTGCGACCGCTCGCCCTTGCTCCTTGCGAACCGGGCCGACCCCGCGAAGCTTGGCCTCGCCGGCCGCCCCCTCGCCATCAGCCAGGCACCGCTCCAGTGGAAACTCGTGGCCGACGGCTCGTGCTACGACTGGACAGGCGCGGTCGACCTGCGTAAGGTCTACGGCCCCGTCCGCGGCGCCTTTGCCTATGCGGTCACCTGGGTCGGCTCGAGCCATGGCATCTCGCGGCGGATCCTCTCCTTCCAGCCCGACGACGCGGGTTGGCTCTGGGTGAACGGCTGCCGCCTCGTGGAGCTGCCCATGGACCTGCCGCGCGAAGCCAACCGCCTCTGGTCCAGCGGCCCGCTCCGCCGGGGGGCCAACCCCGTGGTCGTCAAGCTCACCCAGGACCGCTTCTACTGGGGCTTCCGCTTCGACGTGGTCGACTGGCACTGGCACGGCAGGCGCCGCTACGCGATCGAGGGCATGGAGCCCGACGCCTGGCCGCGACCGTGAACGGGCCGCCACGCCCCTTCGAGGCAACCGCCATGACCGCACACAACACCTGGCTCCCCGCTCTCGCCGCCGCCGCTCTGTTCGGCGCCACCGCACACGCCGCAGAAGCCGACCCGGACCGCCAGGTGGCCAGCCGCGTCGCCGAAGTGCGCAAGCTCCTCGGCCCCGGCTTCATCATCGAGCGCTCGGCGATGTTCGTCGTCGCTGGCAACCTGGCCCCCGCCCGCTTCAGGCGTATCCTCCGGGGCACCGTAGGGCGGTGCAGCCAGGCTCTCTGGGCATCCTACTGCCAGAAGAAGCCCGACTACCCCATCACCATCTACCTGTTCAAGGACGACGCAACCTACCGCGAGTACGCCCGGAAGCTCTTCGGCGACAAGGAGGTGAGCCACTTCGGCTACTACCGCCCCTGGGACCAGACCCTCGTGATGAACATCGGTACCGGCACGGGCACCCTCGTGCACGAGATGACCCACGCACTGGTGAAGCCCGACTTCCCCGACATCCCGACGTGGTTCGACGAGGGCCTCGCCTCGCTCCACGAGCAGTGCCAGGTGGCGCCCACGAAGATCACAGGGCTGACCAACTGGCGGCTGGCCGGCCTTCAGAAGGCCATCCGCGAAGGCCGCCTCGTGCCCCTCGCCACGCTCGTGGCCATGACCACCGCCGAGTTCCGCGGCCCCGGCGAGGGGCTTCACTACGCCGAGGCCCGCTACCTGGCCATGTACCTCCAGAAGCAAGGCAAGCTCCGCGACTTCTACCGGAAGTTCCGCGACAATTTCAAGAAGGACCGCACGGGCGCCCACACGCTCGAGGCCGTGACGGGCAAGCCCGCCGCTGCACTCCAGGCCGAGTGGGTGGCCTGGGTGGAGACGCTTCGATACCCCCCGCGCTGACCGCGCGACCGACCAGGGAGACCGCCAGATGGATCCACTGCGCATCGGCTTCGTGGGCACCACGGCCCCCCATTCCTTCATGTTCCTCGACACGCTTCGGCTGATCCCCGACGCCATCGAGCGCATCATGCTCGTCGAGCCGGACAGCGAGCGCGTCGAGCGCTCGGGCTGCGAGTACGTCTACGACAACCTCGACGAGATGATCTGGGCCGACCGCCCCGATGTGTGCTTCATCATGGTGCCCACGGACGAGGCGGAGGAGCCGGCCATGCGCTGCATCCAGGAGGGGGTGCCGATCGTGCTCGACAAGCATTGCACGAACACCTCCGAATCCCTCCAGCGCATCGTGGAGGCGTGCCAGCAGTACGGCGTCCAGATGTCCTGCGGCTACATGCAGCGCTACAGCCCCGTGGCTCGGCAGATGCGGGCGTGGGTGGCGGCCGGCCTGATCGGGCGCCCCTACTGCTTCGACATCCGCATGGTCACTACCTCGGCTGCCGTACGCACCAAGGACCCTCAGTTCGCCTGGCTGTTCGAGAAGGAGAAATCGGGCGGCGGGATCCTCATCTGGCTCGGCTGCCACTACATCGACCTCATCCGCTACATCTTCGACCGCGAGGTGTCCGCCGTGTCCGCGATCACCGGCCATCTGACCGAGGCGGACAGCGACGTGGAGGACGTGGCGAGCGTGTCGTTCGAGCTCGAGGACGGCACCGTGGGCACCCTGCACTGCGCCTACGTGATGCCCGAGGGGTTCCGCAACCCCTACGACACCTCGTTCTCCGTCTGGGGCAGCGAGGGCGACCTGATCTGGCAGCCGGTCATCGGCACGGACCCCACGCTCCGCGTCCGCTCCGTGCACGGGGAGCTGGCCCGCTGTCCCGAGCGCACCATCCAGTACCACGACGTGCCGGTGCCCGGGGCCTACTGCGGCACCGAGGTGGCGCTCCACTTCTTCCGCGACATGCTCGAGGCCCTCGTGGCGGGCGAGGAGTTCGTGGTCACCGGCGAGGATGCCCTGCGCGTGCTCGAGATCTGCGAAGCCGCCTACGAGAGCGCGCAGACCGGCCAGCGCGTGCACCTGTAGGCGCGTGCGGCGGCGTTGACTCGGTCCCATGGATCTGATAGGCTTGGGTCCTGCAACCATGGTCAACACTGGAACACGTGTGAGTAGTGTGGGCGTGCGCGGCTCCCGAGCGACCCGAGCAATCGTGGCCCTTGCGCTGTGGGCCTTGGCCGCACCCGTGTGGGGCCAGGGTTGGGGTCCATTGCGCGCCTGGAAAGCCCGCCGCACGATCGGCATCCCCCCCGCAGACGCCAAGCAGCCCAAGATGAGGGGCAAGGACTGCTGCTTCGTCCGCTTCCCCACCGGCGGCCTCCTCCAGCCCGACGGCGCCGACCTGCGAGTCACCGTGGGCGGACAGCCCATCCCCTTCAAGGTCATCGACATCGGGTTCGGCGGCGTGGTGAGCCTGGCGGCTCCCGTGCCCGAAACCACCGACCGCCTGGTGGTCTACTACGGCAACCCCGCCGCCAAGCCGCTCAAGAGCACGTGGACGCCGCGCCGCGGCGTGTGGCTCGAAACCCGCCACTACAAGGGCGGCGACTGCACGTCCCTGACCGGAATGCGCGAGGCCATCGCCGCCAGCGACCCGCGCTACGGCGCAGGACCCGTCGCCCAGATCTTCCACGGCCACAACCCATTCGGCCCCGCCGACAACTACCTGAGCCTCTACACAGGCTGGCTCTACGTGGCCAAGGACACCACGATCACCTTCGCCGCTATCGCGGACGACGTCGGCTACGTGTTCGTCGAGGACAAGCTGGTGGCGGCGAAGAAGAAGTGGGGTGCAATGCCCCGCCAGCACTTCTCCGGAGAGCCCATGCTCCTCAAGCAGGGCATTCACCCCATCCGCATGCTCCACGTGGAAGGCACCGCCAGGCAGGCAGCGGGGGTTGCCTGGTGGATGCCCGGCATGAAGCGCGGCAAGAAGTACCTCCACTTCCAGGTCATCCCGGTAAACGCCTACGCACCTATCCGCTACGCCAAGCTCCTCAACTACGAGATCCAGGGCCAGCCCGTCGCCGCCGACATCTCGGCCGTCAACGACGGCGACGTGCTCCTCGACAACAAGAGCATGCTCGTGCGCTTCGTGTTCCGCGACGGCAGCCGCCCCGGCAACCGCGCCCTCCAGTGCGAGCCGCTCTGGCAATTCGGCGACGGTACGTCGTCGACCTCCCGCGACCCCACCCACGTGTATCTGCGCCCTGACGACTACACCGTGACCCTCACCCTGCGCGGCAAGGATGGCGCCTACAGCGTGAAGCAGCAGGTGCGCGCCGGCCCCGCCTACGAGCGCGCCACCCGCAGGGCCTGGGACAAGCTGGCGCAGTATGCCCCCATCCTCCTCGAATACCAGTTCGAGAAGATGGCCACCGAGGACCTCGTGGTCGCGGCCCGCGCGTTCGAGGAACTCGAGGATGCCAAGGGCATCATCGCCACGTGCCGCGTGCTCGTGAGCCGCGGCGACGCGCTCGACGACGCGGGCTTCGTCCGTCACAGCCTCCTCCTGGGCCGCCGCCTGCGCGACTACCGCGACGAGGAGGAGGAGAACCCCGAGGCCGAGGCCCGCAAGCGCATCGCCGAAGCACTCGATGCCTTCACCCGCGCCGAGCAGCGCACGAAAGACGTCCACGCCCGAGCGCGGCTTGCGAACGAGAAGGGCGACGTCTACTACTACTTCCTCAACGACCTCGAGCGCGCCCAGCAGGAGTACACGAAGACGCTCACGACCTACGTCGCGGCCGCCGACGCCCAGGTGCGCGTGGCTCAGATGCGGATCGGCGACCTCTATCGCACCAAGGGCGACCGCCCGGCCGCCCTGAAGGCCTACCAGCGCGCCGCCGACATGCCCATCGACACCCGGACCGAAAAGGTGGAAGTCGCCCGCCGCGGCTCCTTCCCGCGCACCATCGAGGACTACACCCGCCGTAAGCTCTTCACCGAAGCCCACAAGGCACTCGACGAGTGGGACTGGGAGTTCCCCACCGACAAGCTGGTGGGCTACTCCTCCCTGCTGCGTGCCCGCCTGGCCCTCGCCGAAGACAACACGGAGGAGGCCGCCAAGCAGGCCGAGGAACTCGTGGGCGCCAGCAAGGAGAGCGAGTACGCCGACGACCTGCTCCTCCTCCTCGTGGACGTCCGCGTGGGCGAGGGGAAGCTCGACGCCGCCTTCGAGGCCGCCTCGCGGCTCCTCGACGGCTATCCGGCGTCCGAGCTCCAGGAGCAGGCGCATCTCAAACGCGCGAACGTGCGACTCCTCCAGGCCAAGCACGACGAGGCGGCGGCCGAGGCCATCGCACTCGCCGACGCCAACAAGGACAGCGAGCTGGCGCCCCAGGCCCTCTTCCTGGCCGCCAGCGCCCAGAGGCGAGCCGGCAAGCCCGACGAGGCCACCAAGATCCTCGAACGCCTCACCCAGACCTACCCGACCACCGACGAAGCCACGCGCGGCCTCGCTATCCTCAAGGAGCTCCGCCGCAAGTGACCCGCCACGGCGAGCGCATCAGCCGGTTCCGCCACTCCCTGCGGCGCGAGGGGCTCGACGCCTTCCTCGTCGCCGGCGAGGCGAACGTCACGTATCTCACCGGCTTCAGCGGCGACAGCTCGTACCTCCTCGTCGACCACGACCACGCCTGGCTCATCACCGATGGCCGCTACACCGAGCAGGCCGCCGCTGAAGCGCCCGACACCGAGGTCGTTCGCCACACGGTGTCGCTGGTGGGCTCGGTGGCGGATCTCGTCGCGGCCTCGGGGGCGCGCGCACTCGGCTTCGCCCCCGCCGAGCTCTCCCACGCGACCTACGGGAAGCTCGCCGATGCGCTGAACGGTACCCCGGCCATCGGCAGGGAGGAGTTGGTGGAACCCCAGCGCGCGGTGAAGGACGCCGATGAGATCGAGCGTATCCGCCGGGCCACTCAGGCGGCCGACGCCGCCTGGCGCACGGTGGTCGACCAACTCGAGCCGGGACAAACCGAGCGCGACGTGGCGAACGACCTCGACTACGCGATGCGGCGCGAGGGAGCGCGCAAGGGGTCGTTCGACGCCTGCGTGGCCGCGCGCCAGCGCAGCTCGCTGCCCCACGCACAGCCGACCGACGCCGTGATCGCCCCCGGCGATGCCGTGCTCTTCGACTGGGGCGCCGTGCGCGACCTCTACTGCTCGGATTGTACCCGCGTGGTCTTCCTGGCCGCGCCGAATGCCCGCTGGCGCGAGATCTACGGCGTGGTGCGGCAGGCCCAGGCACGTGCGATCGAGGCGGTGCGGCCGGGAGCCGCCCTGCGCGACGTCGACGCCGCCGCTCGGAATGCCATCGCCGAGGCAGGCTTCGGCGAGCAGTTCAGCCACGGCCTCGGCCACGGAGTCGGCCTGCGCGTCCACGAAAGCCCCCGCATCAACAGCCGCGCCGAGGGCACGCTTGCCGAAGGCATGGTCGTCACCGTCGAGCCGGGCGTCTATCTACCTGGATGGGGCGGAGTGCGTATCGAGGATCTCGTGGTCGTGCGGCATGATGGGCCTGAAGTCCTCACGTCCGCACCGAAGGATATGGAGGCCGTGATTCTGTCCTAGCCGCCGGCTAGCAGTGGGCCCCTCGCACCAGCAGGCCCACGCGCGACTCGCGTTCCCGGTGGCGGAACGTTTCTGCTACAATAGAGCGCCATAGGAGAATATGTCGATGCCGATGATCACCAGTAACGACCTCAAGAACGGCATGACGCTGGTCGTCAAGGGGAACCTGCACCAACTCATTCAGTTCCAGCACATCAAGCCTGGGAAGGGCCACGCGTTCGTGCGCACGAAGCTGCGCAACGTGCGGACGGGCTCGGTGGTGGAGCACACGTTCCGGGCCAAGGAGCCCGTCGAGCAGGCCATCGTGGAGAAGCACCCCTACGAGTATCTCTACCGCGACGGGACGTACTACTATCTGATGGCCCCCGAGACCTTCGAGCAGATCCCCGTGCCCGCCGAGGCGCTCGGGGACAAGGCTCAGTTCCTCAAGGAAAACACCGAGCTGCTCGTGACCTTTCACGGCAGCGAAATCCTGGACGTGTCGCTCCCCGACACGGTGGTTCTGGAGGTGGTGGAGACCCCTCCTGGAGTGAAAGGCGACACGGTGAGCGGGGCCACGAAGCCGGCGACGCTCGAGACGGGCGCGGTCGTGCAGGTGCCGCTGTTTGTCAACGAGGGCGACCGCGTGCGCGTGGACACGCGTACGGCAACCTACCTCGAGCGCGCCTGAGCCGCGCCCGAGACGGGAGCACAGCCATGGAGTTCGACGAGATCCAGGACGTGCTCGAACGGCTCATAGGCGTGATGGACGCCAGGAAGCTCGATGAGCTCGAGATCGAGGTCGAAGGCCTGAAGGTCGCGCTGCGGCGGGGAGGCCGCGGCGGCGACTCCCCGGCGGTCGTCGTCGCCCATGCGGGAGCTCACCCCGCTGTGCCCATGCCCGCGGCCCCCGCGGCGCCCGGCGGCACCCCCGCCGAGGGCGAGGGCGAGGGCGAGGGCCTCCATATCGTCTCCTCGCCCATGGTCGGCACGTTCTACCGGTCTCCAGCGCCCGACGCCGATCCGTTCGTCGACGTCGGCGACGAAGTGACCCCCGACACCGTGCTGTGCATCATCGAGGCCATGAAGGTGATGAACGAGCTGAAGGCCGAGGTGGCCGGCGTGGTGCAGGCGGTCCGGGCCGAGGACCGCGAGGCCGTCGAGTACGGCCAGCCGCTCTTCGTCATCGCCCGGCCGAGCGCCTGACCCCATCGAAGGAGCACGAACGCGGTGTTCTCGCGCATCCTGGTAGCGTGCCGCGGCGAGATCGCGCTGCGGATCATGCGCGCCTGCCGTGAACTCGGCATCGAGACCGTGGCCGTCTACTCCCAGGCCGACGCAGAGATGGTGTACCTGGACTTCGCGGACGCGAGCATCTGCATCGGGCCGGGCGAAAGCTCGCAAAGCTACCTGAACATCCCCCACATCATTGCCGCCGCCGAGGTGGCGGACGTGGATGCCATTCACCCCGGCTATGGGTTCCTCGCCGAGGTCGCCCAGTTCGCCGAGGTGTGCCGCGACTGCCACATCGAGTTCATCGGCCCGTCGGCCGAGGCCCTGCGGCTCATGGGCAACAAGGTGGCCGCCCGGAACCTCGCCCGCAAGTGCGGCGCCCCCGTCGTCCCTGGCAGCGAAGGCCCGATCGACAGCGAGGACCAGGCCCGCACGACCGCCCGCGAGATCGGCTTCCCCGTAATGATCAAGGCCGCCTCCGGGGGAGGTGGCCGCGGCATGCGGCGGGCCAACAACGAGATGACGCTCCTGAGCCACATGGCCATCGCGCGCTCGGAGGCCGAGGCTGCCTTCGGCGACCCCTCGGTCTACATCGAGAAGGTCGTCGAGCGCGCCCGCCACGTCGAGGTGCAGGTCCTCGCCGACCAGCGCGGGCGGGTCGTCCACCTCGGCGAGCGCGATTGCAGCCTCCAGCGACGCCACCAGAAGCTCATCGAAGAAGCCCCCTGCCCCGTGATCACCCCCAAGCTCCGCCGCCGCCTCGGCGACGACGCCGTGCGCATCGCCGCCGCCGCAGACTACGTGGGCGCAGGCACCGTCGAGTTCCTCGTCGACCCGGACAACAACTACTACTTCATCGAGATGAACTGCCGGATCCAGGTCGAGCACCCGGTCACCGAGATGGTCACGGGCATCGACATCGTGAAGGAGCAGATCCGCGTGGCGGCAGGCGAGCGCCTCAGCTTCCGCCAGGAGGACGTCAAGATCCAGGGCGCCGCCATCGAGTGCCGCATCAACGCCGAGGACCCGAGCAACGACTTCAAGCCGTGCCCCGGCCTTATCACCCGCTTCTACGCACCCGGCGGGCCGGGCGTGCGGGTGGACACCCACGCCCACGGCGGCTATCGCATCCCGCCCAATTACGACTCCCTGATCGCCAAACTGATCGTGCACCGCCGCAATCGCGAAGAGGCCCGCGTGTGCATGCGCCGCGCCCTCGAGGAGTTCGTCATCGATGGGGTCAAGACCACCATCCCCCTCTACCTCGAAGTCTTCGGCCACAGCGCTTTTGTGAGCGGCCGAGTCGATACAACGTTCATCGAGAACCTCGAACGGGACCATTGAGCCAGAAGGGAGCGCCAGCCGTGAAGATCACTGCTCTGCGGCGTATCGCGAACTGGATCGACTTCGGGGTCAGCCTGCTTGCCGCCGTGTTCATCGCGACCGTGCTCGTCATCTTCGCCGAGATCGACCTCAAGAACCAGCCCATGGTCGTGCAGTCGCAGCGCCTGTCCCTCATCCTGGGGGGAGCCACGCTCGCCGTTGTGCTCCTCATCGGAGCCATCCTGCGCGCGGTTCAGCACGTGAGCCTCTCCGGCCAGCGGCGCTACCTCGTCTTCGAGACCCCCGGCGGCAGCGTCTCCGTGCGCATAGGGAGCGTCGAGCACGCGATCAACCGCGCCGCAGCCCACATGGAGGAAGTGGCCGATGCCTCCGTCTCCCTCGTTCTGCCCAAGGGCGAGAACATCCCGACCGAGGCCCGCGTGCGCTGCCGGCTCTTCGACCGCCCAAACATCCTGGCCATTCAGGACAAGGTGCGCGCCACGGTGAGCGACCGGTACCTCGACATGTTCCCTGGCCAGGACCCGCTCCCCGTGCAGGTGAGCGTCGAGCGGATCGTCTTCGAGGTCCCCGGCCCGAAGGCCCCGCCGCCCCCCGTCGTCGCCGCTCCATCGGGAGACGACGAGGACGACCAGGAGCCCATCCGCCCGCAATACCCCGTGGGCGACTAGGCTGCACCGCCCCGCCACGCCTCCCGCGCGTGTGCCCGCAGGATTTTCGCTTGATCGTGCCCACGCGCGCGATAGAATAACCCGACCCGAGTACCTTGCCCCCCGTGGTCGTCGCCACGAGGATCACGCCGCCGGCCATCGGCGCCCGGCGGAACCCTTCTGCGTCTGGGACATCGAGTGGACGAGAGGCCCGACACACCCGAAGCGGCACCTGCGGCCGAGGCTCCTGAGGCGCAGCCCCCCAGCCCCGAGAGCGCGCCGGGTCTCACGCTCGACGCCATCGTCGCCGAATACCCCGACGCGATCATCTGGCTCGACACCGAGGGCCGTATTCGCCTGTGGAACCGCGGCGCCGAGCTGACCTTCGGCTACTCGGCCGACGAGGTGATCGGCCAGAGCACCGAGATCCTGCTGCCCAAGCAGAAGAAGTACGCCAATGAGCTGGGAGTCATCCACCGCCAGCTCGAGCGCCGCGGCTACGTGCGCGCACGCGAAACCGTCCGCTGCACCAAGGCCGGACGCGACGTGCACGTGCTCCTCACCGAAACCGCCCTCAAGGACCCCGACGGCAACCCCATCGGCAGCTTCCTGATCCTCAAGGACATCCAGGACCGCAAGCGCCTCGAGCAGCGTCTCCTCCAGAGCGCCCGCCTGAGCGTCATCGGCAAGATGGCCGCGCACCTTGCCCACGAAATCAAGAACCCGCTCAACTCCATCCTCCTGAACGCCGAATTGCTCGGCGACGAGGTCGAGGACCTCTCGAAGGTCTCCGGCGCGGACAACAGCGAGGCCCGCAGCCTGCTCGACGTGATTCTCCGCGAGGTGCGCCAGCTCCGACGCGTGGCCGAGCTCTACCTCGACTTCGCCCGCTCGCCGAGAAACGTCACCAAGAAGGTGAGCATCAACGGCTTGATGCGCCAAGTGATCCGCTTCCTCAAGAACGAGTGCGCGGGCAGGAAGATCCGCGTCGTCAAGTCCCTCGCACGCGAGGTGCCGCAGTCGTCCGTCGACCCGATCAAGGTCAAGCAGGCCTTCCTCAACGTCATCCGCAACGGCATCGAGGCCATCGGCGAGAGCGGCGAGATGAGCATCGCATCGCGCCTGGCCGGCGACCAGATCGAGATCATCGTGAGCGACAACGGCCAGGGGATGACGCCCGAGGAGCAGGAGCAGCTCTTCACGCCCTTCTTCACCACCAAGGCCACGGGCACAGGGCTCGGCCTCGCATACGCCCAGCAGGTCATCCTGGAGCACAACGGCGAGATCCGCTGCGAGAGCCAGGAGGGGCACGGCACCACGTTCACCATCGCGCTGCCGGTCACCGAGCGTGCCTCTGCATCGGCGGCCTCTCGCGCGTCCCAGCCCGTCGCCCCTGCCACGTAGGCCTCCCGCACCCCCCGCGACTTCCCCCGGGTGCCCAACTCATGTTGAGGGCCCGTCCTGCGCGGGTCGCAGCGACGGGGGGGCGATGCCCTGCACGGCGAGCGAGGCGAGCGTGTAGAGCCCCAGGGCGACCAGCAGCACCGCGCGGAAGCCCCACGAGACGGCGAGCACCGTGGCGAGCGTGGCCCCGACCACCGATGCACACCCGTTCACACCCCATGCCCACGGCGTGAGCGAGGGCTGCCCGCGCGCCAGCAGCCGGAGCCCCGAGGGAAACGGCATCCCCATGAAGAAGGCCAGCCCGCCCGCACACGCGGCCGTGGTGGCCAGCCGCACCCCCAGCGGATACGGCCACAGGACGCGGAGCAGCGGGTCCAGACCCAGCCAGGCGAGCAGGCCGAGCACCACGATGCCTCCCGCCCCACAGGCGATGGCGCGCCGCTCGTCGGCGAACAGCCGGCCCGCGGCCAGGCTCCCGAGCCCCGAGCAGACCATGAACGATGCCAGCACGACCGCAGCCGCGTAGATGGGGCTGGCCAGGAAGAGCGTGAGCCTGTGGATCATCATGATCTCGATGAACATGAACGCCACGCCCAGGCACGAGAAGTAGATTCCGACAGCCATCCGCCCCTCCTGCGGGCCGTCCGCCCGCCGGAGAAGCAGCAGGGGGAAGAGGACCAGCACGGCCCCCGCGGCGATGGCCGCGGCCAGCGTGATCAGGAGCACAAGGTAGCCCCAGTCCACGTTGCGCACCCAGTCTGGCCCCATGGTGGCGCGCAGGTGCGCGAGCGCGCGCCAGCGCAGCATGAGCCCGTGGTAGGGGCGGTCGTCGGTCGTGGGCGTGATGTCGAAGGCATAGGCGTCGAGGAACAACGCGCGCCGGCCCGACAGGAGGGCCCTGGCCGCATCGGCGTAGTACGGCTGGGGCAGGGCGTGGCAGGAGTTGGCTTCGTCCTCGCGCATCCCCGGAACCCACACCAGGTCGAAGGCACGCTCGCGGCAGAAGGCCCGCACGGCGGCCAGTTGCGCGTCGGTGAAGGGCGTCGGGCTGGCGAGGATGGTAGCGGTGGACCAGCCGCGGATGAAGACCACGTGGCGGCTCACGTCCGCCACCACGCGCAGGCCCAGGGCCTCGGTCACCGTGGCGAACACGCGGATGGCGTCGCGCGGCGGCGCGTCCATCCACCGCGTCACACACAGGATCCCGCCGTCGGCGAGAGCGTCGAGGCCGGCCTGCACGGCTTCCACGGTGCAGAGCGTGCTCTCGTGGAGGGCATACACGCCGGCGCCCGCTGCCGCGAATGGCCCGGCGAGGGGAAGCTGCACGAGGTCGTAGCGGCCCCTGGCCGCCGCCAGGTGGCCGCGGGCCTCGGCAGGCACCACGTCCACCCCAGGCTGCTCGTAGATGCGTTGCGAGAACTCGGCCTGGCTGCCGCGCATCAGCGCGACGACGGCCGGGTTGACCTCGAGCGCCGTCACGGATGCGGCATGGTCGTAGCGCGCGAGCACCACGTCGGCCCCGCCGCCCGCCCCCACGATGAGGGTGCGGGGGCGCTTGAGGAGGTGGTAGGGCAGCGCGGCCGTCGTGTAGTCGAGGGCGCGCGCCTGCTCGCGTTGCTCTGCGCGCACGATAGCCGATACCGAGCCCGCGTCGGTCACCAGTGCCCGCTGCTGCGGCTCTTCCCCCACGAACGCCAGGCTACGCCCGGCGACAAGGTGGATCATCGTGCCCTCGAGCACGTGTACGGTGCCGAGCGGACTCTCCCGCACGTCGGCCACGCGAGCGCCGGCATCGAGCAGTCCACGCAGGGGCTTGTGCTCCGATACCTCGAGGCGGAGCGGAGCCACGACGACGAAGAACGCGAGCGCGAGTGCCAGCCCCCCGCCCGCGACGAGCCGGCGCCGCAGGGGGGCCGCGAAGACCACGGCCCCCGCCCCAGCTACCGCGAAGGCCGCCAGCGGGAGCTGCGCGGGCGGAAGCACGAACATCAGCCCGACCACGCCGCCAGCCCCCACGCCCGAGCCCGCGAGATTCCAGAAGTAGAGGGAGTGGGCACGCGCCGTCTCCCGCACGAACGCCAGGCCGATGCACGTGGCTCCCAGAAGGAACGGCACGAGGAGCACGAGCGCGGTGGCGAGCAGACGGAGGCTCTGCCGCCAGTCCCACGTGAGCTGGAAGACGTCGAACGGGATGAGCTGAGCGGCCATGAAGGACAGCGGCAGCGCCAGGGCGAACGCCACGGCCAGTCCCAGGGTCACGCCCTCGAAGCGGGCGGCGAGCCGCCTGCCCCACAGGGACAGGAACGTGCCGCTGGCCCCGAAGCCCAGGAGCGCCACGCTCACCACCATGTAGGCGAAGTGGTGCCAGCGCGCGACCGAGAGGGTGCGCATGAGGGCCACCTCGTAGCCCAGCACGGCGGCGGAGACGGCGGCAATGAGGATGGCCAGGCGCATGGGCTGCGAGGGTCCGAGGAGTGGCGGGGGCCGCCAGATGCGGCGGCTCAGCGCACCTTGCGCGTCAGGGGCACAAACACCACGGCCATCAGGCTCTTGCTGCGCACGGCGCCCTCGGCGTCCTTGGAGACGAGCACGAGCTGCTGGACGTGGCCTGGCGGCCCGACGGGGATGCACAGCCTGCCGCCTGGCTTGAGCTGCTGGACGATCGGCGGCGGCACGCTGCCCGCCGCGCACGTGACGATGATGGCATCGAACGGCGCGGCATCGGGCCAGCCGAAGTAGCCATCGGCCACCCTGGTGCGCACCGTCTTGTAGCCGAGGCGGGTGAGCCGCGCGGCGGCCTGCTTCCCAAGAGCACGCACGATCTCGATCGTGTGCACGTTCGGCGTGAGCTCGGCCAGGACGGCGGCCTGGTAGCCCGAGCCCGTGCCCACCTCGAGCACCCTGTCGCCTGGCTTCAAATCCAGGGCCTCGGTCATGAACGCCACGATGTAGGGTTGCGAGATAGTCTGTCCGTGGCCGATGGGGAGCGGGGAGTCGTCGTAGGCGCGGCGGTCAATGCCCGTGGGGACGAACTCGTGGCGGGGCACGTGGCGCAGGGCGTCGAGCACGGCCGCCGAGCGGATGCCGCGGCCCTCGATCTGGCGGCGCACCATGGCGCGCCGTTCGGCGCTGCGGCTGGCGCTGCGGGGCCGGTGCCACGTGGCCGGCGCGGTACGCGTGGCGGGCTTCGGACCGCCTTCACCAGCGGCGCTCCGGCCAGGCCAGAGCGGCGCGGCCAGCCAGAGCACAACCGCCAGAGCCACCACGAGGCCAGCCACGCCAGCAAGTCGCTTGCTCATGCCCGCACCTCCTTCGCACGCCAGGGTACGGCTTTGCGGGAGCGGTGTCAAGGCTCCAGTCCACGTGTTCTGGCCTGGCGTCGCGGGGTTCCTGCGGGGGCTGGTGGAGCGGCACGCGCGGGAAAATTCCGGTTGACTCCGGGGGCATAGGAAGGTAAGATCATAAGGCTACGCTGATTTTCTGGCGTGAACCGGACAGCCCGTTGTAGTGGAGTAGCCCGCGTGAGTGCGACAAAGAAGGCTTCGTTGACGAAGCAGGATCTCGCGAACTTCAAGAAGCTGCTTCTCGAGCGCCGCCAGGCGCTTGTCGGCGATCTGAATCACCTCGAGGAAGGCGCGCTGCGGAAGTCGAAGGACGATGCGGCCACGCTCGATATCTCGAACTTCGCCGACTTGGGGAGCGACAACTTCGAGCAGGACTTCTCGATCGGCCTCCTGGAGAACTCGGAGGCGACCGTGCGAGAGATCGACGCGGCGCTCCAACGGATCGAGGACGGCACGTACGGCCTGTGTGAGGCATCGGGCGAAGCCATCGGCAAGAGCCGTCTCAAAGTGATCCCGTGGGCAAAGCTCTGCATCGAGTGCCAGCGCAAGGCCGAGCAGGAAGCCATGGAGCGATGAAAATCCGCCACGCCTTCTGGGCGCCAGCGGTCCTGGGTCTCGTCGCCGACCTTCTGACCAAGCAGCTCGTCTTTGCATGGCTGGGCAAGCTTCCCGCCCTCTCCCAGCGTTTCGACCTCCTTCCACCGCTGCTCGTCTTCGAGCTCCACAAGAACACCGGCGGCGTGTTCGGCGTGCTTCAGGGGCGCAGCCACGTCTTCGTGGTCCTCTCCCTGTGTGCCCTGGGCGCCGTGGCCTGGATGCTGCGTGGGGCCAAGCCCGGCCAGCGCCTCTTCCCCGCCGCACTCGGCCTGGTGGCCGCGGGAGCCGTGGGCAACCTGGTCGACCGCCTCTGGTTCGGCTACGTGCGGGACTTCATCTACGTGGAGATCATCCGCTGGCCCGCGTTCAACATCGCGGACACGTGCATCTGTGTGGCTGCGGCGCTGCTCTTCCTGGAGGTCGTGCGGGCCGAGCTTCGCGAGCGCAAGGAGCGGCTCGCCGCGCGCACCGCCGGCGAAGCCCGGCAGGACAGGAAGGCACGCTCGAAGGGGGGGGCCGGCGGGCGCGGCTAGCCCGCATTTCTCAGCGGATCAGGCGTGCGTTTGCCCAGTCCACGTGGTCGCAGATATCGAATCCCTTGCCAAAATCCACCCGCAGCGTGAGCCGTGAGGCCCCCGCTACGTCCAGCGCCACGGCGACGGCATCGTCGGCTCCCGTCAGGCCCTTCTTCTCGAAGCGCACCTGGCCGTCCACCAGCACGGCGACGTCCGCGTCCCCCTTCTCGCCCACCTCCTCATCGATCCCCACGTGGGCAAGGAACCGCCGGTATCCCCTCGCGAGGTCGTAGGTGATCTCGCAGCGGGAATGGACGCCGAGTCCCTTGCGGTACGTGCGGTCGCCGAGGCGGAGGGGATTGCCGTCCACGCTGCGGTCGCGGCGGTGGTGCCACACGAGGTCGAAGAAGGGCGTCTCCTTGAGCTCGGCGGGCTCGATGTCCGAGAGGTAGACCAAGCGGCCGCCGCGGAACTCGATGAAGAGGATGCGGTCGGCGCGGATGCGCAGCTCGGCCCCAAAGGTGGCATCGAGCTTGAACTGGCCGTCGGCCAGACGGCCTGGGCGCCCGGAGACCACGGTGCCATCGGTCCCGTGCACGATGGCCACGATGCCCTGCTTGGGGTCGGGAGGCCGCGCCTGGTGTGCGGCGAATGCGATGGCGGCCAGGCGGTCGAACGCGACCTCGAGCTGGCCGAGCAGCGGCGAGCGAAACGTGATGCCGCCCGCCCCGATGGCCTCGACCGTGCCCTCGACGCGCTCGCCGTTGCGGAACAGGAGACGGTCGGCCCTGCTGCCGGCCTGGAGCGGGCGCGGCGGCTGGGGGCAGGGCAGTTCAATGCGCTCGATGGCCCGCAGGGGGCACTGGGCGGCGCCTGCCAGTGCGACGGACACGCGGATGGCGCGTCCGCCGCCTTCCCCGAGCCGCCCGCGCAGCCGATCGCCGTTGCGCAGCACGAGGGTCGTGGCCTCGCGGTCGGGGGTGGGCTTGCCGCTGCGGAGCTCGAGGGTGCGCAGGTCTGCACAGGGGATGCGGCGGAGGGCGTCGCCCACGCGGAGCACCACGGTGGGCGGCGCCTCGATGCCCACCAGCTCACCTTCGGTGGCCTTGTCGTCCACGCCGATGGCTCGGGCGCCCAGGGCAGCCGCGGCTCCCCCCACGAGCACGAGCACCACCGGCAGCAGAGTGTGGCGGCGCGTCGGGATCATTCGTGTGCCTCTTTGTCGTCGGGGTCGGCGGCGCTGGCGGTCTGGGGCGGCTGGGCGGCGAAGAAGCGATAGTCGGGGATCGCCATGGGATCGATGTCGTCGAACTGCTTGGCGATCTCCAGGATGGCGCGCTGGAGCTGGTTGTCCTCTTCGAGGTTACACACATACTCGGCGCCGCGGTCGTCGGCCACCAGGATGCGAAGCCAGGCGCGGAGCAGGCGGCGGGCCTTGTCGCGCCCGAACTCCTTGGCGAGCCCCTTGTGCCATGCCTCGAAGTCGGGGTACTTCCCCGGGTCGAGTGCGTCGAACCGCGCGAGTTCCGCGAACAGCTTCTTGTGCTGGGCGAAACGGGTGGCGGTGTAGCGCGCGAAGTCGCCCGATTCGCGGAGTTGCGCGAACTCCTCGCGCGTGTAGGTGGGCTTGGGAGCCACCTTGATGTCGGGCTCCACCCCCTTGCCGTGGATGCTGCGGCCGCTGGGCAGGTAGTATTTGGCCACGGTGAGCTTCAGTCGGGACTGGCCGGCCGTGGCCTGCACGGGGAAGAGGTTCTGCACGCTGCCCTTGCCATACGTCTTCTGGCCGATGAGTGTGGCCCGCTGGTGGTCCTGGAGGGCACCCGAGACGATCTCCGATGCGCTCGCGCTGTAGCCGTTGACAAGGACGACCATGGGGAAGTCCGGGTGGGTCACGGGGTCCTTGGTGCGGAACTCGCGGCGCGGGGCCACGCGGGGGTTGCGACCCTCGGTGTAGACGATGAGCTTGTTGTCCTTGAGGAACTTGTCGGCGATCTCCACGGCGGCGTCGAGGCGGCCGCCGGGGTTGCTGCGCAGGTCGAGCACGAGGGCGACCATGCCTTGCTTCTCGAGGTCGCGGAGGGCCTCGTCGAGGTCGCGGGCCGTGGTGTTGCTGAAGGCGCTCAGGCGAACGTAGCCGATGCGGGCGGGGAGCATGCGGGCCTGCACGCTCGGGATATCGATCGCGGCTCGCGTGACCTTGATCTTGCGGGGTTCGGGCACCCCCGCGCGTGTGATCGCGATCTCCACTTCGGTGTCGCGCTCGCCGCGGAGGGCGTCGACGATCTCGTTGCTCTTCTTGCCTGCCGTGGGCTCGCCATTGACCTCGATGATGCGGTCGTAGGAGCGCACGCCCGCCTTGTAGGCGGGGCCGCTGTAGTTGGGACGGATTACGGTGAAGACAGGCTCGTCGCCTGTATCGGGGTGCTTGACGAACTGGACGACGGCGCCGATGCCTGTGTAGTGGCGTGTGATGTGTTCGTTGAACTTCTTCCAGTCGGCCTCGTCGAGGTAGGCGCTGTGGCGGTCGGGGTGGTCGCCCTGCTGGAGGCGGGCCACCATGCCCTTGGCAGCGGCGTTGATGAGCTCGTGGTCGGGCAGGGGCTTCTCGACGTGGTACATCTGGATGCGGGTCTTGATTTCCTGGAGCAACTTGTCGTTGAGGCGGCCCTCGCGGTTGGTGGGCTTGAGGAGGAGGGTGTGGAGGTCGCGGTTCTGGAGCAGAGCGCGCGCCAGGCGTCCCTGGGGGGTGGGTTCCTGGGCGAGTTTCTTGAGAATAGCCTCCACGGGTGGCTGGAAGTCCTGGATCTCGGCTAGGTCGATGGCGCAGTCGCGCCGGTGTGCCTTGTCCTTGGCGGCCACGAGCAGGCGGCGGAGCGTGGCGTTGGCCTTCTTGAGGCCCTCCTCGTCGGTGGCGGTCGAGTAGAGCGCTCGAGCCACGGCGCGCGTGACGTCGGGCGGGAGCTTGGCGTTGTCCGCGAGCCGCAGGAGCGCGGTCTCGGTCGCGGGGTCGTCGCGTGCGGGGTCGGAGCCAAGCACGCTGGCAGCGTAGATGCCAAGCTCGGGCGAGCGGGTGGCCTGGATGAGCTCAACGAGCGGCTCCAGGGCATCGGCGGTGTGGCCGAGGGAGCACAGGGCTTTGGCCAGTGCGAGGCGGGCAGGCGGGCGCGCCTTGGCGAGGTGGGTCTTGATGGGGCCCACCGCGGCGTCGCCGAGTTGCACGAGGCGGCGCTCGGCGTCCCAGAGCTCGTCCGTCTCCGCGCGTCGGAGCTTTGCCACGATGGCGCCGACCTGCTTGTCGACGTCGGGTTCGCCAGCGGGGGCCAGGCGGGCCACCGCGAGGCACAACAGGATGGCCGTGAGGGGCGCGGCACGTCGGGTCAACTCATTTCTCCTTTGGCGGGCGGATGCGTCGCACACGGGTGCGCCGGCTGTCGGGCGAGGCTTTCGGCGGCCACAGCGGGGCGGGCGCCTTCCTCGGGCCGGTGAGCAACACGTCGCCGAAGTAGGCAGGGTTGAAGCCCCGGATCATCAGCATGTGGTCGCGGTCGAGGGTCATCCCGGGTGTCCACGAGATGGCTTTGCGCGTGTGGTCGTCGTCGTCGTCGGTGATGGTGACGTTGAAGCCGAATCGCAGGCCGGGCCTGGGGTTGCGGATCCCGAGGTATTCCCAAGGGACGGCGACCTCGTAGACGGCTCCGGAGTTGTCGTCCTTGAGTCGCACGCGGAATTCGCCGTTGGGCTCCTCGCCGTCCTCGTCGTCGCGGCGTTCGTCCTTGCGTGTGAGGGCGAGGGTGAGGAGGAGGTCCTTGCTGGTGAAGCGGTAGCCGAAGCCGCCGTCGTTCTCGCTGTCGACGGAGATGATGAGTCCGTCGCCGATCCAGGTCTCGTCCTGGCTGGTGTAGGTGCGGTGGACGTCGTCGCACACGTCGACGGCGAAGTAGAAGTAGCGGTCGTCCCAGCCTGTGTAGAGGACGGCGGAGAGGTCGCTGGGCGAGCGCCAGCGTGCGTCGGCTCGGGGCAGGCCCTGCACCTCGTCCACGAAGGCGGGGCCGTCGAGCACGGCGGCGCGGTCCGCGCGCCACGGCTCGTCGATCGCCCCGTCGATGTTGGGCGGCAGCGCCATGCGCGGCGTGGCCAGCACGGCCGGGCGGCGGGCGGCGAGCGACTCGCGCAGCGAGTTCAGCAGATCCTTGAGCGTCACATACTCGTCGTCGGGCAGCGCCTCGTCGGCGAGCACGCGGGCGAGCAGATCGATGGCCCTGGGCTCCTGGCCGAGCTGCCCCAGGGCACTCGCCAGGGCGGGCAGGGCGGCCCGCTCGCCGCGCCCTACACGCGCCGCGAGCGACGCAACGGCCTGCTCGAGCTGCTGGCGCTGCGGCGTGCCGAGGGCGTAGATGCCCCGGTCGGTGGCGACGAGGAAGAGGCCGTCGCGGAACGCCGTGCTCAGGGTGGTGGCGCCGGGGGGCCGCACGTCGCCCGCGATCTTGCCGTTCGCCGCGTCGATGAGCACGGCCACGTGCTCCTGCTCGTGGCGTCCCGAGATCGCCACGTAGCCGCTGCCCACGGACAGGCAGGACGGCTTGAACAGCCTCAGGGGCACGGTGGACCAGCGCTGGCCCAGATCCTCGGGGTCGACGGCACGGACCACCACGTCGCCGCTCGTGTCCTTCTCGGCCAGGTAGAGGGCGTCGGGCGCGATCGCCAGGTCGACCAGCGACGAGGTGAGCACGGAGCGGCGGCGGACCACCTTCCCCGTGGCCGGGTCGAGGGACAGGATCTGCCCGTTGTGCACGAATGAGTCGGGCAGCACGTAACAGTGCTTGCCATCGTCCGACGCGGTCACGCGCTGAATGCTGAACGCGACGGGGGTCACCCACAGCTCGTCCCCGGTGCGCAGGTCGATGGCGTGCACGATGCGGTCGTTGACCATCAGGTAGAGGCGGTGGTGGTCGGGTACGAAGGCCGGGCGGTCGGTGATGGGCGACCGACGGACGCCGACCTGCTCGTTGGCGAAGGAGAGGACAGGCCGCCCCTCGCCGTCGATCGGGTCGAGCGCGTAGACCTGCCCGGGGCTCTCGGAGCACACCCACAGGCGGTCGCCATCGCGGAACAGGCCGTGGGCGAGCAGCGCGCGGGAATCGAGCTGGCGCGTCCACACCGCCTTGCCTGTGGCCGCGGCGACGGCAACCACCTTGCCCCCGGCGAGGCTTGCGTAGACGAGCTGCCTGTCGCCAGCCATGGCGACGACACGGCTGCTCTCGACGCGGCGTGGCCGCCCGAACGGTGGTGGCATGGGGCGTTCCGCTCCCTCCTCGCCGTCGGGCGCTCGGGGCGTTGGCGAGCACTCCCAGCGCTGCACGCCGGTCGCGGGATCGAGGGCAACCAGGCTGCTGAACGTGGCCACGACCAGGCTGTCCCCCGCGGCCACGGCGAGGCGATCCCACTCCTCGAACTCCCGCTCCCACACGAGCTGGCCCGTGTCCGTCCGTCGTGCCTCGAGCCCGTCGAAGGGCAGTGCACGCTCGAACGACTGGCGGGCGACCGCGAAGTATGCGATTCCCGGGGCTGCCGATGGGAGGTCGGTAAGCTCCACGCTCCGATGTGCTGCGCGGGCGTGGATGCGCCAGCGGCGCTCCAGGGGCGGCTGGTTGCGG
>Ga0272441_10005644_pt1 | contig 21542 bp, 37 predicted proteins | sample SSMProp6N_FD_193582 | JGI IMG/M metagenome (GOLD analysis project Ga0272441, IMG submission 193582) | Marine sediment archaeal communities from Little Sippewissett salt marsh, Falmouth, MA, United States - SSM-Prop-6N | ecosystem: Environmental > Aquatic > Marine > Wetlands > Sediment ... | reverse complement strand
GTTATTCAAACGCTGCTGAACCCATTAGAAATAAAAAAGTATTATTTAATTTATTCGCTTTTGGAAGTCCACATGAATTCGATATTGAAGTACTGGAACACTGGATTAATGATAGCAAAGAAATTGCAAAACAATACTATAAATCCAAACTGGTTGTTGGTGAAGACATGTATTCAAAAGCAATTATACTATATTACTACGAAACCCAAGAAGAAGTCTATAATAGACTTGTAAATGATTACAAAGAACTGAAAAAACAGGCAGAAAACCGTAAAGCAGATGAAATAAAGTTATATTTAGAGTTAAAAGAAAAGTATGAAAAGTAACAATTAAATATAAATTATTGTTTGAAATATTAAATTTATTAATATCATTGTCTTTGATTTAATTAATTAGAATTTAATTGAATCTAAAAAAATAATCAATAATCGATATGGTATTAATTTAATATCGTATCATAAAAAACAAATTAAATATGAAAAATTTATTTAAAGATTCTGTAAATACACAGAACATGGGAATTCTCCCTAATGTTAGTTTCTTAACTACACTTCGAAATTCAGGTTATAACAATTATACTGCAATTGCAGATATTGTTGATAATTCCTTGGATAATGATGTTGAATCGAAAAATGTTTGGATTACATTAAAATCAACAAAAATGATTAGAATTGTTGATGATGGTAATGGTATGGATGCCAAAACATTAAATGAAGCACTTAAATTAGGGTCTAAAACTGGTAAAGATGCTACAATTGATTTAGGTTCATATGGTACTGGTTTAAAAGGTGCGTTCTTATCTATGGGGAAATGTTTAGTTGTTAAAACAAAACAACCAGATGGAGATTTTTTAATTGGTGTTTTTGATTATGAAAACATGATAAACGAAAATTTATGGTATGCACCAATTGGTATCGGTTCTGATGAAGAATATGAAGTGTTTAAAAAATTAACTGGTAGTGAACACGGAACTATTATTGAAATTACAAATCTTGATAGAATTTCAAATAGTAATCCAAGTATATTTAAAGACATACTTAAGAAAAAATTTAGTTTATTCTATAAATATATTATTGATGAAAAAAACGTAAATATTTTCATTAATGATGAAAAGGTTGTATCGTTTGACCCAATGTATAGAAATGAAATATGGTCTAAACGATTAAGTGAGTTAAATGAAACATTTGAATTTGAAAATAAAACATATCGGTTTAATGCATATTATTTAGAACCACAGTCAGGTAAATTTTCTGAATCAATTGAACGTAATCAAGCAAAATCAGGATTGTATATTTATAGAAATTATCGATTGGTTGGTGAAGGATTAGGTCTTGGTGTTATTGATAAATTTGGCGATGGTTATCTTAATGGTTATCGTGTTGAATTATTTGTTGATGGTAGTGTTGATATGCTATTTGGGTCAACATTTTTAAAAACAGTAACTGAAAAAGATAAAAATGATATTAATCAAGGATTTAAAGATAAATTACGTGAAGTATTAAATAAATATACCAATACCGTTAGAAATCTTGCAAAATTTAAAGAAAATAATTCAAGTGATAAAGATGAATCTATTGATAAAACAATGAATAAAACATTTGAAGAAATTAATAAAAGTAAGTTAATAAAAATACGTGGAAGTAATGAAAAACGTGGTGGACATAAAATAGAACCTAAAAATCCTAATAGTAAACCATATGTTGAACGTCATAGAGAATTCGCTAAATGGACTGAAATTGATTTAGGAGAAGCGGGTAATGTTTGTAAATTTGGTCGAGAGGGTGGAAAACATGTAATTTATTGGAATACGTCACATATTTTTTGGAAAGAATTTTTAAGTAAATACGCTAAGAGTGGAAATGGTGAAGTGGTGGGTGTAATTAATAAATTATTTGTTGCAATGGCACTTGCACAGGAAGAAAAATTGAATTACTATGAAAATGCAGAACTTGCTGCAATGATTGATGAATATCAATTACAAATGAGCGAATCGCTTAGAAAACTAATGAATAATTTTATTTAAATTAGTGTGATACTAATTTGATATCATTTTGATATCACTCTGTAACCCTCGTCAGCACTAAGTTTGCGAGGGTTCGTAGTATTAATGGGTGCTACAGAGATATTTAATTGTACCATAATGGTAGTTTATCGGTACTTTAACTATTTAGATGTGGTAAAAATGGTACTGTTATTGAGAACAATACGGACATTGATAATCAGGATGTTAGACGGTGGGAAATAAATGTTCTATTATTCACCAGACATTTTATTCCACTTTCTTCCACTTTTACCCACAAAATTACACCTGATTTATATTAAAAAGGTAGAAATGTAGTCCCCACACGCCCAACTTTCCTACCTAAAAATTTTTTACCAAAAGTTAAATTATAAAATTTTATAATTTTGTAACAATTTTAATTTATTTTCGTACAATAGGTATAACACAATTAAATTACCATGAGTGTATTTAATGATTTAATGCAGACCATTATTAAGGTTTATACGATGACTGATAATGAGTTAATAAAGCGCAAGCAAGAGTTAAGTAAAGAGATTAGTGTGCTTGAGGAACTGGACATTAGTAATTCGAAGTTAAACTTTGAAGCCTTAATAATTATTTCTAGGTTGATTGAGGAAGGTAAGATGGATGATGATAAGTTGGACAATGGTGAACATGGACATTAACTTGGACAGAGTGTCCAAGTTAATTGAATGTCAATCTGGACAATGGTAGTCGTACATTTTTGTTTTAAATAAAATATTATCTGGACATTAATAAATAACGTGTCCAGATTTTTTATATAATCTGGACAATGGTAATTACTAATTAGTGTTGTACAATGGTAATTACTAATTAGTGTTGTACAATGGTAATTACTAATTAGTGTTGTACAATGGTAATTACTAATTAGTGTTGTACAATGGTAATTACTTATTTACAACTCCAGTTAGGTGGAGTAGTTTTATAGATGTTATAGTATAGTTCATCGAGTTCATCCAGTAATTTAAAGCAACGGTTTTTAAGTATGTTATATGGATGATGGATATTTTCGTAGTGTTCAAGCCAGAGTTTTTTTCCTAGTTCTGGTGCGTGAATAAATTTCTCGATGTACATTAATTCCAATTGGTCTTCAATACCGAATGCTGGTTTAGATAGTTTACCTACGTAGTCTAGTATTCTAATTGTTTCTTCATACAGGGTATCATGTTGTACATTATTGATACTATTTATTGCCCGTAGTTTTCTTACCTTGGTTTTTACGCTATCGATTAGACCTTCTGCTTTACTTAGTTCATTACAATGATTAGGTAATTTAAAGTCATGAACAATAAATTCTTCATTCATATTTTTAATTAAAGATTAGTTGGTTAGGTTATTTTAATTAAACTATTAATTTAAATGATGTACAATCTAATTTAAGTCATAGACATAAACATCAACGGACATTACGTTTTTAATAATATTTTCAATGACTTGCCAATCACCACCAGCAAGACCAGTTCCGATTCTCGGCATATGTAGTGTTGCATTGGATTTATATGCTCGGTCATTAACGTCAGCAAGACAAATTCTAAGTGCACCGTATTGAATAGGTGGGTTATTATTTTCATCATAACCAACACCGTGTTGAGCAATCATATTTGCAATGATAATATCGTCTTCAACACTGACGTATTGTACATTGCCTAATTCATAATCATTTATTTTACGATACTCTGCTTCAGGTTCAGTCCATCGTTTGGATACAGCGAGTACGAAACCCGCACCCCATTTTCCGATATCGTTACAGATATGTACAATGATTTTATTACCGTCACCTATTGGTTGTGTTGCGTCACCTTTAAGGTAGTGAATTGTTTTTCTCATTCTTAGGATTTAAATTATTTAGGTGGTAAATATAGTTATAATATTCAAATATCAAAAATTTCTACTAATTTTTTTGATTATTTAAATACTATTCGAAAATTTTATTAGGGTCGTTTTCAGCAATTAGTTCTGCGAATTTTCTATTACCTTTCTCCCTCATGGTTTCATCATTACTATGCATGAACTCATGAATAAGTGAAATGTAAAGCAGGTCTTTATATCTATGGTCATCAGGAATGTGTTTATTGTAGATGTTAACTACTTCCTTAAGGTCATTAGATTTGAATAATTGTAGTGCTCTACGGTATTCTCTACGTATACGGTATTCTCGGATGTTATTCTTATACACTATTAGTCGTCTTCGATATATATCGGAAATAAAATTAGCAATGAGTCCAATTATCATTGATACAAATACAATTATGAAAATTGTGGTAAATGTTTTTGTTGATACTTTTTCAGCAATTGTATGAGAAAATGATATTATTAATATTATTCCAACTAAAAATTCAGCAATAAGTATCCATGCAAGTATTGCGCATTTTCTTGCTATATCTCTATATAATTTCTTTGTAGTGTAGTTCATAATGAATTGATTTTAATTAAAATTAGTTATTACCGTAACTATCATAATCGTTGTCGTAATTTTTAAACTCAACGTTCCATTCTCTTTCAAACCAACAACTGAATATATCTGTTGGTTTTACATGTTCAAGAATTGCAGGTAGTGTTTGACCAGCGATTTTCCAACCCTCAGATAGTAATTCTTTTTTTGCAGTTTCAAACAGTTCCTTTCTATTCCAAGTATAATCGATTTTAAACTTTGCTTTACCAATCATAATTGCTGATTTACTTTACTTCAAGTCCACACTGAGGACACCAATATTTTCCATCTTCTTCATAAACTGGCATATCTCTTTTGTCACAATTACAGAATTGCTCATCACAAATTTTAGGGAATTCAATTTCAGATTGTTGATGTGGTTCTTTCTCCTTAAGCCAGTTTTCAATACTTGCAATGTATTTAATGCGGGTATCGAAAGGCAGGTCGGCAATAATGCGTTTACCTCTTGTTTCAGGAATTAATGAATTTGCTTTGATAACAACATGTTCTCCACCGTCATTACGATTATCAATTGGTGCTTGAGGATAATTAGTACAGAGACTGTACAATCTAGTTGATACAACCATATCGAGTTTAGTTATTTTATTAACAAGGTCTTGCATTTGATTTGCGTAATCCTCTGCGTAGGGTCTATTTATTGTCATGATAATAGTGTTAGATTATAATTAATAATGATGTCAGTGGTATCGTTGTATTGTTTAAATAAAGAGTGTAGCGGGGTTTTTAATTCAAACCCATTGTCTTCCAGTAAATCTGAAATCTTATTATAAATCAAGGTATTATTTAATAACGATTCGTTAATTTTATTCTTGTTCTTCACAATATATGCTGTACTGGTTTCATGAAATCCAACAACATGAAATAAGATGGTACGTTCCTTATTTCTAATAATAAAGTGAATGTTATTATGTTTACCTTGATTGATTGGATATATAATTAGCATACTTTTTATTTAAAATTAAATACTTTTGATTTTAAAAATCCCCCTGTTAGGTCAGGGGGATTTTGTTGAAACACTTGTACTTATTCAATATCAACTAAACGTGTTTCGAGCATCTTTAGAAGTTCGGACATTGGTCGTTGTTCTTCCTCTGCACCTTTGGCTGCACAATATGGTTTTTCTTCTGCCTTAATCATTTCGATTGCTTTTTCAAGTTCTTGCAATTCGTACTCGCAGTAATCATCCTCGTAGTACGCATCCTCAACGATATCGATTTTGCCATCATTGTATGTTGCAAGTGCAAATGGAAAGTATTCAGCAACACGCATTTTGCTATGGTCGTAATGTGGTACTGCAACAACATGAGCAGGGTTAACAAGGCATACGAGAATTGCGCCATTACGAGTAGCAAAACTTTCAACGTACTTGGTTGCACCTACGTGTAATCCGTATGAACAATCTCTTGCTGGGTCGCTATCACATTCTTTTCTTTCCATTTTAACGGGTGCACCGAGTTGAATGTTCATAGTTCTGCTATACATATCCGTGTACATTACCTGTTCATCCTCTTTATTCTCGGCATTGATAATTGCTTCGTACAATTCACCGAGTTTGCCCAGTATTTCAATATTACGTTCTTTAGCATCCCAACCTTCGGCAGTTACCAATTTGGTAATATCAAGACTATTATCACCAAGATTTCTGTACACTACGTACCTGTTAGGATTGGTTTTCCACTCTTTCTTAACGAACAGATACTTGTTTGCAACAAACTCTTTGAATGCCAGTGCTTCAATTGATTTCTCGCTATCCTTACGATATACGGCTTTGTATACCACCATGTAACCCTTATCGGTTAGCACAAAATCGTGAGTAGTGATGAAATTAAACAGACTTTCACGAATACGTTTGTCTGGGTTAACCATAAGGAGTTTCCAGAAGTTAATAATGGCATCCAGTGGGTATTGGTTTTCGTGATACTCTTTAATCACATCAAGTAATGTGTTGGGAATAGGAGTATTGAAACCCGCAAGGAATGCTTCACCTGTTTCAAGGTCGGTTTCCAATCCACAAAGGTATGCTACCCTTGTCTTTTCGTTTAGGAACACACGAATTGCCTTGATGTTTTCATCGCTAGGGTTTTCCCTTGCAGCCAACACCAGTTTATATAGTTCCTGTGCTTCCTCGTTATTACCACAATTCTTTTTATGTAGTTTACCATTAATGCTGATATTTACTACATTACCAATTTTTACTGCTTGAATGTTTTTCATTGCTCGAAAGTTTTAGTTAATATTTTTATACTTATTATACGATTGATTATAATTATTGTTACAAAAATAGAGAAGATAATGGTGCTTAGAACACCATTATCTTTTTGAGTATTGTTATTAGCATATCATCCATTGTTGAGTAAGAGTATTTATCAATATAACTCAAAATCTTTTCATTATTCTTTTGTAGTTCGTAAAGTCTTTCGATTTTCTTCATAATCTTTTTCTGCTCATCGCTTAACTGTACATTGGTAAGGTCGAAATATTTTGCGAGTTTAGATTTAATATAACCCAACTCTGAATTTCTTGCGGGTATTGTGTTAATATATGTATTGACTTCACTAATAACATTACCCCACTTTTTATTGATTTGTAAAAACTGTGTGTTACGATACAAGTCTTTTAATTCATCATACTTTTCGAGAAGTCCATGTACTTGAAAGTAGTTATTAACAATATCGGCTTTACGATAAAGCATTCTATGATAGAATTCACTAATATGGTATGCTTTTTTACAGTACTGCATGTACTTAACATTGGTTTTCGATAGCATAATGAAAATAATACCACCATCACCACGATTGAATTTATTATCGTACTCATCGTACCTTGAAATAACGTGTTTGGAATCAAACAGTTTTTCAAAAATATCACATGCTGCATTAAGATTATACTCATCTTCCTGTGTACCGTAAAAAATAATTTCTTTGAATTTAAAGAGTTTATCAAGTTTAATTCTTGATTTACCATAACTACCCATTAGTTTTGCAGGTATTGTGGTATTGCGAAGTTCAGCATCAAGTACATTGCGTTTCTTTCTTCTCAAAAATTCTTCGGGTACTTCAATTTCATCATAATTCTCTGCAACTTCACGTACAATATCAAAGTACTCTTCCTGCATTTCAAGTAGTTCTTGTACAAAGTCAAGTGGTTTACCATTATCATCGACAAGTTTATCTAAGTGTACATTGAATAAGTCTGCAATTTCACTACGAACATAACCATGTAAAATACTACGTCTTGAAACAATGAAGTAATTACCATGTTCTGAATTAAGGTATGATGCTTTTGCTACCTTGCGTACAAACTCATTTTCAATGTAGTAAATATCACTTCTTGATTTTAACTCATCGTACCCACCATTAAAATCATTTCTTCTAGCATAGCGACTTTTAGTTTTCTTACCTAGTTTCTTTGTTTCGAAGAAGAAATGATATAGTTGTCTGTCATTAGGCATTTTCAGAAAACTATACTTGAAGTTCGATAAATCAACATCTTTTCTTTTCACAAGTGAACCAACATTTAAAGATGTACCATTAGGAAATTGAAGTTTGCCAAATTCATTTTGATACTGAAAGTAATCTTTTAATGATATGATATTATCATATTGCTTGGTTAGCATATCAATGATTTCCTCTTTTGCTTCTTCAAGTTTTTTCTTCAATACCTTAATGGTTTGCTCATTGTAATCCAATTGTTCTCTACTAGCCACCACGTTAATATCACCTACTTCAAGTCTTAGTGCAACTGGTAAGTAGTAATCACTTGAATTTAAACCCAGTACATTGTAGTCTATGGGATAAGCAACTCTACCTAGACAAACATGCATACTGCTAGAATACTCTGTACCACGATATAAGAATGTTTTGCTGCGAATGATTTGATAATCATTGTTAAGAGTATTACCGTAAGATAGGTTTTCAAAACCTTCAAAGATAATGTTTTCGAAGTAATATAGTTGTCTTACCATTTCTTTTGAAAAAGTGTCTAAGTCTTTTTCAAGTACTGGTATACGTACTTCTGTTCCATTGTGCTCATTTGTTGGTTCACTGTGTAATAGTGAAATAACTGGACTTTCTTCACCTTCGAAGATGCAGTAAAAGTACTTCATCTTATTGAAAACAGTAATAACGTAAAAACTGTTATCGTATTCGCCTTGTCCATGCCCTGTTGGTCGTTTGTATGCCAATGGAGTTTTGCCACCGATACCAAAACCACCGATTTGTGTATTATCAGTTCTTTTGGTGCTTTCGAAATACACACCGTAAATATTATCAACCCTATCGGTTGACATACCTACACCATAATCAATAAAAGATATGTAGTGAGTATTGGTTTGGTTGTCAAAACTCTTTTTAATAAGGACTGGTGCTTTCACACCTGCTTCAATATGTGAATCAAAGCAATTAGATGTGATTTCACGAACAACAGTACCAATTGGGTTACTGTAAATGTTTTTAGTGAATAGTTGAAACACCATTGATTGAGCGTTCTCACTTAAACGCATTTTCTTTGTGCCTGTGCTTGCTTCAACTGCTTGTGTGCCTAGTTGTTTCAGATTGATTTCCATTTGTAAGTGTTTTTATTGGTTTGACAAATTAGTTACAATTAATGATACGAAACAAAAATAATTTTGTTACAAAAATAAGTGAAAAACTTTTTTAATTAAAATAACTTACGTTTTGATTTTCGAATGTTTTTTATTTAAGATACGTTATCATCTTAAAATTGTTACAAGTGCTTATTATTTAGAATCATTCTATACTTAGAATATCGTGTAGATTGGAGTATACTCGGTCTCTGGTGAAGTTCCAGTTACAACATCTTTTCTATTTATTTATACGAATTTTAATTAAAAAGGTTACGTTATATATGGTTAAAATTTACCACTTATTTTGTTGTGTGTTTTTCTATTACATAATCAAGTTCTTGTTTATGTACTCTTTCTATTTTACCGATAACAAATGCCCATAAAATAGACCAAACAATTGTGCCTAATGCAAATCCAACCAATATTCCTTTCCAATAACTATTTTCTTTATTTATATTCATTGTTTTTATTTTATTTATTTATTTATACGAATTTTAATTAAAATGGTTACAATTATTATATAAAAAAACCCTGCAGGGTCACAACTCCTGCAGGGCACTACAAACCAATAAATACTATGGGTCACTACTCCCATGTTTGGGGTCTCATAGGAAGAGACCCCGTGCGGTATCTTTAATCCCTGAATTTCTTCCTTTGTTTCCAAAGCATTGCTTGGGTAATTGGTTCAGGTAAATTCGTTATCTTATTCTTTGGCTGCATGATTTCATTATAGAAATCAATTGCTGGTTGTAAGTCATCACAAGTACCATCAGAGTTAAAACCGTCTGAACTAAACCTGTAGTTAAGTATTTGCCAAGCAGCAATTAGGCACGCAACAACAAGTAGGTCGTATGGCTTTCTAGCCGTTTTACAAAAATCATCAGTGCCTTTCTTTTCAATTACAAATGTTTCGTGAGCAAGTTCACCAACACCATTGAAGCATACCATTCTATCATCGAAAATTGGTACATCACCAGTTGGTTCGTGTAGATGACCTCTGCCATCACCGATTATAAGTTTATCGTCTTCATGATAACCACCTGCGGTATCAGTTTTTTCTGGAAGACTGTCGTGTAACTTTTTGCACGCATCGCTGAATTCTTTGAATTTGGCATCGGTGCTCTTTTTTCCTTTAAAGTAGTGTGAATAACCCATCGTTTTAAGTTTTAATTGGTTTGTACTAGTGATACGAATTTAAATCAGATTTGTTACAAAATTTTGTTATTTATGAAATAAATTATCATAAATTAATTTAGAAATTATTTCATTATTAATTTGTTCAATGGTTTCAGGGTTTAATTTATTACCAACAACATTTTGTAAAACACCCATTGATTCCCAATCATCCCAAACACCTTTTTTTGTTACACACCAAAGACGTAATGTTTTACCATCGTCTTCAAGTGTTATTCTAAATTGAACAAGGGTATTATCATCTTTTTTTATTATCTTTTTCTTCATTAAATAATCAGCGATAAGAAGTAAAATAATAATAAATAATGGTAGAAATGAATAAATTAGTATGATTTTAACATCTGTCATAATTAAAAATTTATTGGTTTACTTATTATACGTAAAAGATTTTGTTTTGTTACAGTTGACTACAATTTGTAGTAAAGAAGAAACCCAATTTAATGCTTTTTATTTTTAGCCTTATGCTATTTTATTTACATTTAATTGGGTTTCTTTACCCTGTCGTCATTTAAGGATGTGACGAAACATCCTCAGAGTAACCATTGCCGTAGTCACTTTCTAGGTCGTTGCTTTACGTCCGAAGAGCAAGGTACAACATTTCATCTGGTTTCGCTATCCCAGACACCTAGCGAATTTTCGGTTGGCGTTTCTCGTGGCACTGGTGGGATTCGAACCGCACAAGTTTAACCTACCACCCAAACGAGGTTGGTGTGTGTAAGAGCGACATACCACTGTCGCAGTCAGTGCCATATTTTAAAGAACGTCTAACGAGGAACGGAATCGAACCGTATATTTGACTATTTTGTTCACCACAGTATTTCGACTGAACCCCGACATATTATAATACGATATTATTCTAAATTTGTTACAATTTTTTTATAATTTTTTGGTTGATATTCCATATGACCATCATTATTGTTTTTAATTAAAAAGAATCCGTGTTTATTATAGAACTCGTACAATACTTTCAAGTCAGTACCATATATATTAGTCATGTATAATTTAATACGTACATTATATTTATCTGCTAGTTGAACAATATCAGCAATAACAGCATTTCCATATCCTTTTTTTCTCTGAGACTTTTTAATTAAAATCTTTACTAAGTAAATATAATTTCCATCATCTGTACAATATTCAAGTTTTAATTCCTGAATCTTGTTTTTATACTTTTCTTTTTTTAAATAAAGAATGTATTCATCTAGGATTTCTTGGGTGAGTTTCATAGAACTATTTTTCTATATATACTTGTACATTGAATATTTGTAATGAAAAACGTACTTTATTAACATAAAAAATCCCATATGTATAGTATATGGGATTTTCTTTACATTTATGGTACATTAATCTCTTGGATTTCCTTTGAACATCATGGTTGGTTCTTCAATATCACCACTCCAAATGGTTACTAAATTAAAATTACGCCAATCTTCAAAATATTCATCAATCATTTCACGTGCTTGTGATAGATTGTATACACATGAATTGTTTTCCATTTTTGGGTGTAATATTTTATGACCAACACCATCATGACCAATAACCTGAAAACCAATTACTTCTTTTAGGTAAGGCATTTCTTGAAGAAATAGGGTAGCATTACTTTCACAATCTTTACAATGACAATCTTGGTCTTCCATTGGACATTCATCACAAGTTGCTTGAAATATATTGGCATCTGTCCAAGTTTTGAATTGAACATTATCACTACCACAGATAGGACAAACCCAAAGCGTTTTTGTTTTATCCTTGTAGAATTGTTCCATGCAGTAATCTTCAATCTTATAACCATAGTCATACATTTCAATATTGTACTCTAGGGTTGTGATTGTGCCGTTCTGAATGTCTTTAAGTATGGCATGACGAATGATGTTTTTAATTGCTGTTGCATGTTGTTCATCATCAAGAATTGATTTAATGAATTCTTCACTCATTACTTCGTTCTCATAGATAAACGAACCTTCGATGTGCATTTGAAAAATGATTTCTGCCTGTTCTCTGGCAAACAGTTCTTCTTTTGCTAATAATTTAGCAAATACCCTACGGATTACGGGGAAAGCAAGAGTTTCAAATTGACCACTAGATGCTGAATCAGTTGATTCATTACTTTCTTCATCACGACCATCTTCCATTTCAAAATCAAAGATGTCATAAGGGTTTAAACCAATTTCATCAACAGCATAATCCTGAACGGCATCAATGAGACCTAATAGACCTTCAAGATGGTCTGCTAATTCATTTTTGGTTTTGATTTGATTAACTTCTGACTGGTCTTTTCTTAAAAACTCAATATGATTAATCAAAGCAGTTTTTTGATTACGCAGTTCTGACCAGTCGATTTTCTCAATAAAGTAAGGTGTTTTCATTTGTGTGTTTTATTGGTTATACTTATTATACGCAAAAGAATTAAAATTGTTACAATTCTTCCTCATCAAAATCAACATCCATTACTTCACCTTTGAGGTCAAATTCGACTTCCATTTCTTCTTGATAGTAAGCAAGTTTTGCTAGTTCATCTAAACCAAGACTTTCAAGAAAATCGATGTTGCGTTCATCGTACATTGGGTCGTCACTGTTTTTACTTAAGATTTTGTCGATGTACTTTTGTCTAAGTGTTTGTGTCATGATTACTATGTTTTATTTGTACATTACTATACGAAAAAAACCCCGAAATGTTACAAACAAATCGGGGTTTATCGACAGGTGTCACCAATTGTACATTGCCGTACAATATTTTTAATCAGTTAAATCTTCTTCCCAAATGCACAAACTGTCAACAATATCATCATGACCATAAACATCAATAATAAAACCTAGTTTATCATCATCTTGATGAATTACAATATGACCATCTTCCCCAGCATGAATACGAACTTCTTCACGTTGTGCTTCATTACAAAAACCTGAATGCACTACATTGAAGTAATCTTTTTGTACATTGCTTTGTTCCATCCATCTACGGAAAGCAATTGACACATCACCACTATGCCATTTTAATAGGTCAGCAGTTTCAAGTACATCATTAGCAACAAATTCAAGTATTGTATCGTGATTTTCAGGTTTGTCAATACCTATTGCGTTATAAATATCGAATAGGTGTGCTTCAACTTGTTCTGTAAATTCTTTTACTTTTCCCATAAGTTGTTCTGTAAAGTTATTTAGGTTACTCATAGTATGTTTATTTTTAGCGTTCATTTGCCCTCGCACGTTCTTTAATGTATTCTTCTAAGCAATCATAAAACTTAGTTGTTGGGTTGTTATCGTATATCTGTTGTACTTTCCATACAGGCATATCATAATCTTTTGCCGTTTGTTCTATAAATCCAAGTTTTTTATTCATTTCATTAAGTTTACACGTAATCAGGAAATTGAAGTATAAGTGCATCAAGTATTTTATCTTCTGCAACATCAACATCAAAGTCTTCAACGAATTGACTGTACAATGATGCTATTGAGTACAGGGTTTCGGGGTCACCATCGGTAAAGTCTTGTGATGCTTGACTATCATCAGTTGCACTAAATAACTTACCTTGTAGTTGTTTCTTCTGTGCTTCACGAAGTGAACATTCAATTGCTTTTTGTAGTGTGTACATTGGCTTGGTTTTTTTAATTAAAAACTTGCATGATATTTTGCTAGTATTTCAACATGCTTTTTATCAGATTCTTTTACAATGGCATCATACTCTTCTTGGGTAAAATTAAATTTATCATAGTCTATTGTGGACATTGACACCCAAGTATTTTTAGGTATGAAATGATGTTCCCAATACTTTCTACCATCATAAGGTACGAGATAGTTATTACCAACAACTGTTAGTAATAGTACGTATTCATTACCTTGCTTATCAGTTATTATTCTTTTCATTTTTAAAAGTATTGACATCAATAAGTGAACCAATTTTCTCAAATTTACTAACCATTATATTATATTCAGGTTCAGGAAATGCTTTACTTAACTCACCATATATTTCTTCTGCCTTTTCAATAGTAGTTATTGAGCGTTTTGCTGTGGCAAAGTAGTGATGATATTCACCTTTAGCATTTCTTTTGGCTATGTTTATTTCGTAGTACATAGTATTATTGATTTGGTTTGTACATTAGTATACGAAAAAATGCAACGATTGTTACAGTTAATCACCGCTTTTTTTGCGTACATTAGTTAAATGATAATACCTAGTTTTTCAAGATTGGTATTTAAGATAACCACACCATTTGTACAATGCTTTGCTTTAATTCTATCAACGAATTGTTGTAGTACATTGGTAGGAATTTCAGACAACTTACGTTTTTGTTTAATTAAAGTATAACTATTACCATTAGGTTTACCCCAAATTATTGCCATTTCCATTACTTTCCGCATTCTCTTTTCTTCACGATTTTTCAACCATTGTTCAAATTGGTCGTCAATTATGCTTTCAAGGGTTGGTTGATACTCAAAAGAATATCCATCGGGTTTTACTTTAGGCAAAGTTTTACAATATGCTTCAATTTCAGCAAACAGTACATTATCTTCTCTCGAATTGCCATAGTAAGCCGTACAACCACCACGACCATCATTCTTAACATAACCAACCTTTTTACCATTAATATATAGGTCAGCAACAAAACAAGATGTTTCTTCGGACATTCGTTCGCTGTACTCAATCTTTTTTAATTCAACTTTGTACTTGTTCATAACGTGTGATTTAATTGGTTTGTACATTAGTATACGAAAAAACCCTGTAAATGTTACAGGGTTTAATTATTATTTTATACATTGGTTATACCATTTCTAGTACTTGTACATTGCAACGTACATCCGCAGGTTGAACAACGAAGCAAGAGTTAAGCACTTGCTTTTCGGCAACTTTATTGGCAATATGTTTGAACTTTAAACCAATTATAATTCCTTTGGCATCATCAATTCTATAATCGGTAAGGTCGCCATTAATAACATCGTAACCCGCAAATGTTTTAGGTAATAGTTTTTCACTTTTTACATTAAAAACTACTGCAACATTTACACCTTTTTGAAGTAATAGTTTACATACGTTCCAATTTCTACCTGTGTATGAAAGGGTTAAGTGATAATTGCTAGGTTTGTTATTGAACTTCAAAGGGTTTTTAGTGTAATCGTAAAACAGAATATCAGGGAAAATTTCAAAAATGTTTTGACCGTTAAATTTTACATTTGCCCAGTCAATATCACTTGTACCGTTTAAACGTACAGAAAAGAAAAAACCATCTTTTTTTGCTTTGGCTTGTGCTACCTTAATTTCAGCAATAAGCCAACTCATAAAAAATTCAGGTTGTTCGTAAAACAAACGTGTTTTTTTAATCCTTGCATCTTTAATGCGAGTGCTTTTACCTGCTTTAATTTCCATACCTGCATGACCGCTTGTGGCAAGGCAACCTAAACGGCATTCAGGCGTTGAATGTGAGCAAACGTTGTAACCGCTTGTATTTGCAGGTGCAAGGTAAATAATATAGGTATATTGGTGACTTTCAACTTTTGAATGTAACATCTTTGCTGAAAGATTTACACCACCTAAATAACTTAAACCTGTTTGTTTCTTAGCATTTGCGATTGTTGTAAATTCCATATTCATAGTATTTGTGATTTTGGTTTGTATATCTATATATACGGAAACAAAATACTTTTGTTTCAAAATATATTAAAATAATGCTAACTATAGTATATTTTTTTCTTTTATTTAGACTAAATCTAAACTCAGAGTATAAGGTAGGGTCGGATTACTGCTCCGCAATTTTACTCGCCCTGTGTGTGTTTCTATATTATTATACGTTTTTTAAATAAAATGGTTACAAAAAATGCCAGTAAATTTAATTACTGACAATATTTTGATTATGATTTTTTACTAAACATTTCTTTAATTGCTCTTGCTTTTTGGACTAGTTCCCTTGTTTTCTTTACAGTTAAGAGTTCAACCATTTCTTCATGGTAACCATCTACATTATGTAAATGAATAAATTGTAAGGGTTTAACAGATAAAAGCATGTATTGTGCTTTACCATCAGCAACAGGAAAACTAATTATTTCCCCAACATCAGGGTCATTAGAAATTTTTTTACACTCTTCTTTAAGTTGGTCTACATACTTTTCGTATTTCTCAGTATAATCTTTATGATTATAATTACTAAAATCAAATTTAGGTGGTTCTATACCATCAATACCTGAATAAATTTTTGCTGCCATAATGTTATGTATTTTTATTGGTTTATACTTATGATACGTATTTTAATTAAAAATGTTACATTTCCCTACCCAACAAAAAAAGAAAAAGAAATACAATTGCCCAAAGAACAACAAAAAACATGTTATTGGTTTTATTCATGTTTTTGTTATGTTTTTTTGTAATTCTTATTTGTTCTTTTTGAAAATCATTAAATGCTTTCATTGTTTTTAATTAAAAAGAAAAAGATTATTAATATTAATTACAATAATGGTTGAAACAACATCAAGAATAAATATACCGAATACGTGATAAGCAATAAATAAGGGTTTACTCAAGTACTTCTTTTCGTATTTAAGTAGTGAATATATTAATCCAAAGAAAGGTATGTATCGTAACATAGTTAGATTACTTTAACGTGTCCAGAAATAACCCTATATTGTTTCTTTGTACTCATGTTAACAATAATAAGGTCTTGTTTATAGTCGTGGAAATTAGCACTAAATACTACTTTACGATTGGTTTCAATCACCATAAAAACCGTATTGTTATCTAGGTTTTCTAAATCCATTGCATCTAAAGCCAAACCTCTTACATGACTTACACTTGAAAAATCAATGACGTTAACTCTATCACCAATTTCTTTACGATTATGGTCACGAAGTTCAATTTCTTCAATTTCGTTTAGTTCTAAATCCTCAAACGGATTGTCATAATATTCTTCCATAATTACAAATGTGTTTGATAACCACAATTAAGAATTGTTTTGGTTTGTACTTATTATACGAAAAAACCCTGTAAATGTTACAGGGTTTAATCATATTCTATTAGTTTTAATCTTCATCAAAATGGTGAATACCATTGATATTCATACCAGTCCAATCAGTTTTATTTTCAATGTCAATCAAGAAAGACCAATGAAGTAAATCAATTTCTTCATCATTTTGTGCCTTGAAGTAATCTGTTAATGGATATAACTGTGTTTCTTCACAAGCAAGTATTTCTTCAACACTGCTACTTTGGTTAATACCATTACCTGTTTCTGTTGGCACAACAGCCACTCTTAAATTCTTAATGTCAGGATTTTTCATGTTATTATGTGTTATTGGTTTGTACTATACTATACGAAAAAACCCTGTAAATGTTACAGTAATTATTCAAATACAACATCACCATAGGTTAAGGCAAATAGTTCTTTAGGATTGCTATAATATAAATGAATAGCATTTGCAATTGATATTGCTACATCAGCATCTTCTTCAACTTCTTCAATGTGCCAGTAGCAAACATGGGTTGGTTCTTCATCTTCACCATTGTCAACATAAATATCAATGCTTTCTTGGTCGATGCTTAATTTAAAACTATTCTTTTTAATTAAAGGAATTAAACTCCAATCTTCGCAGATGCTAGGCATTAAATCAACTGCTTCATTTTCTGCTTCGCTTTCAGTTCTATTGCGGAATTTTTTGGTTTTGATAATTTTACCAACACCATCATAATATCTTGCTATCCAATTTTTATACATAGTTTTGTGTTATTGGTTTGTACATTCTTATACGAAAAAACCCTGTAAATGTTACAAGGGTTTCAATAATTATTGACTTTTTATTATATATTATTTGCTTATAAGTTATTTCCGATTAAGTATAGGGAGTTCCACGTATCGGACTATTCGGATTAAAAATTTTTCTAATGTGATGATAATCACTTGTAATTAATCTCATCATTGTTGATTGAATTACTTGTGGTTCATCTTCGGGAAAAGTGATGTTCTCAGGTAAATCACAAATCATGTTTTGTATTGCAAGTACGGTATTGGCAAGGTCGTCAGCGATTACTGTAACCAAGTCTTGTACTTCGACTGGTGCTGCTGTTACCATTATTGTTGAGCCAATTATTGCAATTAACATCACTATTTTTTTTTGGTTAGGTAAATATACGAAAAACTTTTTGAAATGTTACAAGGTTTCTTGAAAAAAATAACCCCTCTCGCAAAAATTGCCTAAGTGCCGAAGTGCCAATTGGCGATAGTGGCTAATGGCGGTGGCGAGAGGGGTATAAATCCGTTCACCATAATATCAATCGAAAAACATATAATGGTCAGGGACATTTGTCAACCGACCCGATTTACGAAGCACTGCGGACTAAATCCAATGTGCGAACAGGGGGTTTCGATTGATACCTTGCAAGGACTTGAAAGAACGGATTTATTTTTGTTATCGATTATTATTCTAATTATTATTATTATGTTCTTACTTCGGAGTTCCTCTTATCGGTGGCAATTTTTTCATGGCATTAGTTTTTAGTTAAACAAGCCTTACAATTAATAATACGAAATAAAATCGGTTTTGTTACAAAATTAAAGAACTTTTTTTAGATTTGTATTGAAAAACAGTACTTTTCTCAAAATTTTACTATACATCAGACCAAACTAGGTTGATACTGAAATTACCACCTGCATAACAACCATCTTCAATAAGGTCGTCCAAATCATTTTCATCAGCACCATATTCAATACATTTTTCGCTGAATAGTTTTTCTGCTGGTTTTACCACGTCATCGGCAAGTTGTTCTTCAAAGATACCAAAACTATCAATCGAATCAACAGTGCCATTTTTTACTACGATAACTGATATTATTCTCATGGTTTCATGTTATTGGTTTGTACTTATTATACGTTAAACCCTTGTAAATGTTACAAGGGTTTCAATCTTTTCTGAAAGTTTTACTCAACATCTTTCTCTGAAAGTTGAATAAATTCGTTTAGTACCCAATCAATTTCAAGTGGATGATTGACATTATGAAAATCAACAAAATCTTCAATGCTATAATCACCACCATTAAACTCATCGGACTTGTGAAAATCAATGAATGATTTACGTACAATATCCTCAAAATCTGGAAAATCAACAGGTGCTTTAGGTGTTACCATACCGATAATTTCTTCGGTCTCTGTGTCATGTAGTGTAATTGTTTGCATAATTTTATTGTTATTGGTTTGTACTTATGATACGTATTTTAATTAAAAAGGTTACTAACCCATTAAAGAAACTTTAAATCTTTTCTCATCGGTTTCAGCATACCTATACTCAATAAACCAATCTGGTTGGATTGCTTTGGTTACCCAGTTGTACAATGCTTCAAACAATTCATTCTTTTTACAATTCTGTACATTGGCTTTAACCATAAACTTAAATCCAACAGCATTGCTTTTAACATCGGATTTCCAATCAAAATAGATTGCATTGCGCTTTTGTTGTCCACGTCCGTATTCGTGGAAACTACAACTTGCTTTAAAATCTTTCTTTGTCATGGCTAAGTGTTATTGGTTTGTACATTATTATACGAATCTTATTTTAAAAGGTTACAAAAAAACCCTTGGAATATTACCCAAGGGTTTACAACCAAAACACTATAACAACTAATACTTTACTTTTAAATCGTGGTCATCAACTGCAAGTCGAAATGCTTCATCGTTTTTGTACATTACTATACGAGAAATATTCGATTTTGTTACAGTTCCTTAATTTCTTTCCAAACTTTTGGTATTTGAATATACATGTATTTATTAAACTTAACAAGTAGTACAAATACTCCAAGTGGAATTGTTATTATTAATGAACCTAAATTTACAATAATGATTATAAATAGGTTAACAATTATTTCAATAACATCAACCTTTTTATTTTCCATTGTCGTTAAATTTCGTAGTTAATACTTGCTTTCTCATGTACTTGTTCATATGCTTCAATTAGTTCTTCACTTGCTTGTAAACCCCAACGAGTACAATGCTGTAAAGTAGCATCAGAATTATGAAAATCAAGAATTTCCTCTTTTAAACCCAGTGGTAATTCATTTAGAGTTTCTTCAATTTCTTCAAACCTCTTTTGAATCTTTTCAAGTTTACGTCTAAATTGTTTTGGTGTCATAACGTTTGATTATTGATTTGTACATTACTATACGAAAAAACCCTGTAAATGTTACAGGGTTTGAAAGATATTATTAATGTGTTTCTTGTAGTTATCCATTGAACGTATTATTGTGATGTTTAGTTTTTCTTTTCTTATTAATGGTTTAGCATAGTATTCCACAATATCATCATAACCATTACCAAGTAAAACTAAAACAAGCAGTTTTTCAGGTATGTTTTTTGATTCTTGAATATACCTTAACACTCTACTACTTATTTCAGATTTAGGGTTTAGTGAACCAATTTCATAGCGAATATCTACATTATGTTGCTTTGAATATATTGATATATCACTATAACGTACATTGCCAGCATTATCAATATAAGGTGATTGATTAACAACAAAACTATTAAACAATTCTCTATATCTTTGTAGTTCGTCAACAGGTTGTTTAGTCATATTGGCAACTACTTCAAACTTATTTGCGTATATTGCATAGTACAAACAAACTTGTTCAGGATTTTGGTTTTTTACTTCCTTAAATTCAATCATTATTTTTTAAATTAAGGTTAAAAAATTGTGGGTGTTTCCACCCACAGTTTAATTTATCGTACCCAAACAGCACTTGTTAATGAAGTAGCGTTTATGTTGTGGATTCTCTTTGCTTCAACCCTATATTCACTAGCAGTATTATCTTTAGGGTCAAATTTTTCGGACATTAAGTTAATTCTGAATCGTTCAAGACTAAATCCACGTACATATGTATTAGGTATTGAACAACTAAAAATAACTTTGGTGATGTTATGAACCCTATCAAAACCTTGTGATTGTAATATCTTTTTAATCTCAACAAAGTTTTTGAGTTTATTGTAATAATCTTCAGTTAATGCTTTGGTTTCAAATTCAGAGTTAAAAAATTCTGAATACTTAACAGTATTTTTTGCACCACCATTAAAATACTTGATGTTATCGGTTAGTAAGCCAAACATTTCACCCACATTAAGTTGATTCTTTGAACCCTTTGCACCGTACACAACACTAATAATTTTAGCACGAATTTCAAAAAAGTTTTTTGCAAATTTTGAACCGTTTTCCATTGCAGAGTTCAAGTGATTTTCAGCATCCCATTTTGAAGGTAAGTTGGTGTTAAACGTTGCAATTTCTTCGATTGTCATTGAAGGTATTA
>Ga0272441_10005643_pt1 | contig 21550 bp, 20 predicted proteins | sample SSMProp6N_FD_193582 | JGI IMG/M metagenome (GOLD analysis project Ga0272441, IMG submission 193582) | Marine sediment archaeal communities from Little Sippewissett salt marsh, Falmouth, MA, United States - SSM-Prop-6N | ecosystem: Environmental > Aquatic > Marine > Wetlands > Sediment ... | reverse complement strand
GCCCGAGGGCGCCGAGGACGTGGTGCAGCAGGCGTATCTCAACGCCACGCGTCATCTGTCGCATCGTCCACCTCCCGAGGAGTCCCGCGCTTGGTTCCTCCACACCGTGGCCAACGCTGCCAAGGTACACGCGCGGGGAGAGACACGCCGACGAAGAAGGGAGGCATCCGTGCAACACGAGACCATTGTCTGCCCGGAGCGTGAGGACGAGCGGATGCCGCAGCTTCGGAGCGCACTGGAGGCACTGGACGAGAAGTATCGCGTCCCACTCGCCCTCTGCTGCGAACAGGGCCTCTCGCAACGCGAGGCTGCCGTTGTGCTTGAGATGCCGGAGCGAACTGTTTCTGACCATGTCCGAATCGGCCTCGCCAAGCTCCGCAAGGCGCTGGAGCGCGCGGGATATCCGGCGGCGGTGGCGGCGGTACTTGGCGGCCTGAAGCAGACGGCGCCGAGCGTGCCCGCGTCGCTGGCTGGACGCGTCGAGGCGCTGGTTTCATCGGGAGCAAAAGCAGCGCCGCGCAAGTTCGCGTCAAGAGCTGTGCGCAAGAGGTCAGCCGTAAAGGGAGGGTACACGATGAAGGTGATCGCAGGCATCCTTCTCGCCGGCGCAATCGCGACGGGAGTGGCGGTCTCGAGCCTGGGCGGGAGGGGCCTCGGGCATCCGGCGGCGTCTCCCCCCGGGGCGAAGCTCCCGGCCGGGCCGAAGGGCATGCCGGGACACCGGACCGAATGGCTCGCATTCCAGCCGACGACGCTGACCGAGCCGGTGCTCGATGGCCCGGCGCACCTGGCCACGGGCGCGGGCTGGAACGGCGGCGGGCCCGCTGGCAGAAGCGATCTGGCGCCCTACACGGGCGACGAGCGCTCGCCCGCAGTGCTCTTCTACGGGAGCGGCCCGTATCGCATGGTCGCCCAGAAAGGCGAGGCCAGAATCCTGACCGGCTGCGGCCTGCCCGGCTATCGCGACGGCCCTGCGGGCCAGGCCATGCCGGTTTTCGGCGGAGGCTACAGCCAGCGGGGCGGCGACGCGATCGTCCTGCGCGAGGACGGTTCCTTCACCTACTACTGCAAGTCCGAAGTCCGCCTGGGCCGGGACCGCTTCCACGCCATCCAGAAGGTCTACAGGGCCGAGGACGGGCACTGGTACGTCAAAACCATCGCCGGCTGGGGAAAGAAGATGCTCACTCGGGAGGGTGAGTCCGCACCGCTCGCCGAGTTCGACATCGGTCCCTGGGGCGGCATGACCGCCGACAGCAAGGGGAATATTCTCGTGGTCACACGCAGCGGCATGGTCCGGTTCCAGGACGAGGCCAAGGCAACGCTCATCTGCTCAATGGAGTCGGCCAGGAAGGCGTACACGGCTGCCGGCGGCTCGGGCGACCTCAAGCATTTCCGCATGCAGGGCTATCTCTCCACGGACGCGGCGGGCAACACCTACGCCATGGGTCGCAGCTCCATGCCGGCGGTCTGGCGCGTGAGCCCGGACGGGAAGTACACCCCGCTCGTGGGCTACGCGGGGGACGTTAAACTCGTCGATGAGCATCCGTCAAAGGTGACCTTCCACTGCCCGATGACCAGCTTCGTCGGGCCCGATGGCGCGGTCTATGTCGAGGACGAGGGCGCAGGCATGCGTCGCTACAAGGACGGCCAGATGCGCTCCCTCGGCAAGGACTGCAAGTGGTTCCAGTTCAAAGGCAGCGGCGACAAGAAGAAACTGATCTGGAAGACCAGCTCGGGCCGTTCCGAACTCAACGCAATGGACCGCGACGGAAGTTGGTACCAGTCGCGTGACTACGGTGCCATCTACCGCTTCGTGAAACAGTAGCGGGAGGAGAGCAGACATGAACTCCTTTGCCAAAGCACTCGTCGCACTGGTCCTCCTGAGCGCTCCCGCACATGCGGGCGACATCCATCTGGGCGAGGAGACGCCGGTCGCGCCGGAGATCCGGAAGACGTTCCAGATGAACCCGGCCGTTGCCTTCGGCAAGGACGTCTATCTCGTCGTCTGGCAGGACGGCCCCTTCACCTGGGAGTGCCCGCAGGTGAAGCTCTGGATGGCGCGCGTCTCGGCAACGGGCAAGGTGCTCAACCCGAAGGGCCTTCCCCTCTGCCAGCACGACAAGCGCCACCGCCGCCGGCCGCGCGTTGCCTTCGACGGGACGAACTTCCTGGTGGTCTGGGCCGAATACAACGAGGAGAAGAACTGGGACGTCTCGGCCGCGCGCGTCTCGCCGGAGGGGGAGGTGCTCGACGAGAAGGGCTTCGCCGTCGCGCACGCGCCCGGCAATCAGTGCACGCCGGTCGCGGCCACGAATGGCGCCGGGAGGAGCCTGGCGGCCTGGGCCGACTCGCCCGGTCCGCAGGGACGGTACCAGATCATGGCCGCGTCCGTGGACGGCGGTGGAAGGGTCGGCGCGGCGGCCGTGGCCGCTCCGGCGCCGCCGGGAAACCCGGCGGCGAGCGGCACGCACGTTGGGAACTTCCACCCGGAGATAGCCTTCGACGGCCGCAATTACGTCCTGACCTACGTCCACCTCGAGCTCAGCCGCTGGGTGGGCGAGAACACCCGCGCAGCCTGGCTCTCGCCCGACGGCAAGCCGGTCAAGACGACGAAGTACCTCACGATCGGTAGCGGCAACGCAACGAAACGCGCGCGTAACGGATGCGTCCTCGCCGGCGCGAAGCCCGGCGAGTCCGTCGTGCGCTATATCGGCTACCGCGGTGCGATGCAGCCGGCCTTCACGCGCTACACCGGTCCCGACCAGGCCGCCGGCACGTACACGGGCCCGGGCTACACGAGCCACCGCGGTCAGGCGATGGGAGTCTACCCCGCGCGCGGCGCCTTCGATGGCAAGCAGTACGTCCTCGCCTGGCAGGCGCACAGTTTCCACGTTGTCATGTCGCGCGTGGCGGCTGCCGGCGAGCCCAAAGCCCTCGATATTCCCCCGGGCAAGGAGGGCGTCGCAGAGAACCGCAGCCGCGGGATGAAGGCCGAGACGCAGGGCTTCCCCGTGGCCGTGGGCGCCGCAGGCAAGCGCTGGTGCCTGCGGCCGGCGATCGCCTCCGACGGAAAGGGCAAGTGCCTCGTCGTCTACGAGGACGACCAGGGGATCGACAACCGGCGCGTCAAGTTCCGGCTCGCGACGACCCCGCCGTAGACACCGCGCCGAAAACCGCGCTCGGCTACCACGCCGAGGAGGAGCTGCTCCTGCCGTAGCGGTCCGGATCGCCTTCCGCCTGCTGCGGGTGAAGTAGGGGAGCTGCGTAGAACCTAGCCGCCCGCTTCATATCGCCAAGTCAACACCAGAATCAGTTGTTTTAGAACCAGCGTTGCGCGGGCTGTAATGTTCGCGATTTCTTGTCGTGGCCCGGATCGCTAGACATGGCAGATTTCCCCTGCGCGGCAATGGGGTGTCAGCCGGGTTACCTCACACGCGAGGCAGCACTGCACCATCTGGAGCAGCGGCCGCGCTGGACATGAGGCAGGAAAGCCGCCGATATTCCCGGACGCAACCATGTATCTCACGGGGTTGCCAAGAATTGCACGTCGGACGGATCCGATCTCTTCAGTGGTATCCTTTTTGCTAATCGTCTCATTCGGAGGGCGCCGCTCGACAAAGGCGGTGCCCATGCGTGAAAGGCGGGGAGCCATGACGGACACGCTCGAACAGATGCAGCTTAACGGTCGAGCCGATCCGGCCGGGCTGCGCGGCCTGATCACGAGCCCGGCGAAGATCGGGGTCGAGAGGCTGGGCAAGGCCGTGGTCCTGAAGCCCGAGGATCGGCTCGACCTCATCGGATACGCGCAACTCGAGGAATGCCTCTACGAACAGGCCGAGTTGGGTGCCAGCCGCATCGTCCTCGATCTCTCGGAGGTCACGTTGCTGAGCAGCGCCTGCATGGCCTCCCTCATGCGCTTCTGGGCCGATCTCCAGGGGCGGGGAGGCAGCCTCGTCATCGCGCGGCCAACGCACCTGGCCATGGCCTACATCCAGGCGTGCAGCCTTGACGACCTCATCGCGGTCTGCTCGACCCGCGAGCAGGCCTTGGCCTCCGTGTAGGTGAACCGGACCGGCCGCGCAGGGAAGGCGTGACCGGCGGTCTTCGAGGAGGCGAAGCACGAAAGGAACCTCACGGTGCAGACAGCATGCGGGGTACTGGACAACGTCTATCGGCGGCAGCAGGTGCTGGGGACGCGGGAGTTCTTCCTCTCTCCGGAGGACATGATCCGGCTGCTCCGCCACGTGCTCACGCAGGCATCGCGGCCGATCCTCTCGCTCAACCGGCCACAGACCGGAGGCCCGAGGCTCGTCCATAAGATGGAGTGGCGTGGACTGTCCTTCCGGAGCATTTCCCTGCGGCCCATTACTGTGAACTAGCCGCCGGCGGCGGCCGGAACGCTTACGTCGCCACGGGCCAGAGGAGGGTGAACGTCGTCCCCTCCCCGGGCGCGCTCTCGGCGGCGATCTCGGCGCCGTGCGCTTGCACGAGGCGCCGGACAATGGCGAGACCCAGTCCCGTGCCCCCGTCCTCCTTCGTGGTGAAGAAGGGCTCGAAGAGGCGCGCGAGCTGCTCGGCCGGAATGCCCGGCCCCGCGTCGCGGATCTCGATCCGGGCCCGGTCGCCCTCGCTCTCCGCGCGGACGGACCAGTCTCGCCGTTTTCCCTCGCGCATCGCCTCCCACGCGTTCTTGAGAATGTTGAGAAGGACCTGCTTGAGCTTCTGCGGGTCGGCCTGGAGCGCGAGGTCGAGCCCATCGAGCGCGGGTGCGACCCAGCCGGCACCGGCCGCGGCCGAGACGTCTGCGAGTGCGCTCTCGACCGCCTGCGCGAGCGACACGCGCCGCAACGCGAGGTGCGGCTCCTTGTAGTAGCCCCGCAGCTCGCGGCTGAGGCCTTCAAGCATCCGGATGCGCTGGGTCGCGTTCTCGAACGCCTCCTGCGCCTCGTCTGGGTCGGACGCCTGCTGGGCCTTTCTGAGGAAGAAGCCCACCGGCGAGATGATGTTCCCGATCTCGTGGTTGATAGCCGAGACGGTCGCGCCGATCTCGGCGAGGGCCGCACGGCGCGCGTCCGCTTCCTGGAGGCGACGCAGCTCAGTCACGTCCGTGAGGACGAGAAGCGTCGTGCCCTTCGTTGCGTCAAGCGCCTTTGCGCTCACGAGGAAGACACCCTCGGCCGCGTGGATCTCTCGCGGCCCGGTGAGGGCCTCTTTTGCGGTTGATCCCGAGAGCCCCATCTCTGCAAGCGGGCTCCCGGTAGAGGCGCCGAACGCCCGCGCGAACGCCGGGTTGCAGCTCAGGACCCGCTCCCCGGCGTCCACCAGGGCCACGGCGTTGGTCATCGACTCGAAGACCGCCTCGGTGAGGCGATGCGCGGCGTCGGCATCCTGCTGTGCCTCGATCCGCGAGAGCGCGGTCTCGGCCTGCGCCGCAAGCGCGAGGAGGAACATCCGGTCCCGCGGCGTGAACGCGAAGTGCGAACGCTTTCGCCGGCAGGCGAGAAGCCCGCGGCTCGCGCCCTCGCCGAAGGGTACGACGAGATGGACGTCCGCCTGGGTCAATCGTTCGGCAAGCGCGTCGGCGCCCCTCAGGTCGAGCCGTTCCTCGGCACCGTGTTCGACAATCTCGCGAGAGGAGATGGCGGATGGCAGCGCGAGCCCTTCAGTTCTGCGCAGCCACGTCTCTCCCTCGCCCGCTGAAACGACCGAGATCGCGTTCTCTCCCAGCAGGACCGCGGCGCCCTCCAGCTTCAGGGTCCCGATCGCGTCGGCGGCGACCGTGCGCGCGAGGCCGAGCCGCGAGTCGAGCATCCGGTAGCGCAACCCGGCCTGCGCGAGGAACCGATCCATCTCGGCCTCGGCCCGGAAGAACATCCGGTCGAGCCCGGACTGCAGCCCTTCGAGAAGCGGCTGGAACGCGAGCCCCACGAGGATCAGGAGCACGATCCACCGCGTGCCCTGCGGCAGGATATCCAGATGCGCTCCCAGGGCCTCGAGGCCGGCGAGGCAGGCCGCATAGAGGGCCCCGATGAGCGCCGTCCCGATCGCATACGGGAGGGTCCTTCGGATCACTACCTTGATGTCGAAGAGCTCCACCCGAATCACGGCCACGCCCAGCACGAGCGGAAAGACCGCCCACGTCACGCCCGTCAGGGTCGGGAACCAGAGCCGGTTGAACGCGGGGAGGTAGCCGACGAAGGCGTGACCTACGGCCACGCCCCAACCGACGAGAAAGAGGAGAAATTGACCGCGCCGGGCGCGCTGCTCCGGGCGGAAGCACTGTCCGATGACAACGACGGCGGAGACGAACGCCCAGAGCATCGTGCAGACGCTAGAGATTCGGTAGTACGTCAACTCCCCATCCGGCACGTAGGTCCACCCGAGTCTTCGGTACTCGGAGACGTACTTCCCCAGAAAGTTGAGCGCGATGAAGGGAAGCATGTTCAGGAGCGCGACCCACGAGAGAACCCGCAAATATCTCTTCTCTCCCCCCACAAACCGGTATGTGAAATAGGTCATGGCGGCGGGCGCGAGGAGAAGACCGTTCCTCAGCAGCCAGACAGGGGTCTCGACGTGGTGCAATCCCACCGCAACGGCCAAGTGCAGCAAGTAAACGAGAAGGACGAACATCGTGAAGGCCATGCTCAGGTAGAAGAAGGCGCGGTTCAGGGGGATGTGCGGTCCTCTGGAGAGGACGAAGACACCGAAGGCCAGGACGAGAAGACCGCCAATGAGTGAAAACGTACCGGGCGGGTTCACACGGTAGGACGCGGCCGCGACCGCGTAGAGAGCGACACACGTGGCGGCCAGGAACAGTCTGCGAAAGAGGGACCTCACTGGCACCGCGACGCCTCCGCCCTCAGCCGGCCCGTTGTCAGAAGAAGAAGGCGCAGCCGAACACCAAGCTGTAGTCGTCGGTGTCGTCGCCGAAATCGTCGTCGTAGAGGATGCGCTTCCAGCCCAGGCCAGCGTCGATGCTGATGTTCGCCGCAGTGAAGTATCGGATGCCCAGGCGTACGCCGTAGTAGGGGGCCGTGTCCGTCTCCTCGTCCTTGGCCGTGCCGACGAACGGGATGTTGGTCTGGATCGTCTTGCGGTGCGAGTCCAGCACCCCGCCGAACAGGCGCGCGAAGGGAACGACCTTGCTCTCGTTGTCCCAGTTGTACTGGAGTCCCAGGGCGGCCGAGTAGTTCACGCTTCGGGACTCCTCGAGCTGGAGGGGGGCGCCCCTGTCTTCGTACTCGACCTTCGAATGCTCCACGCCCGCAGATGCCAGCACCTCCAGGCGATCGGTCACGAAGTAGCCGCACTGGGGAGTGCACTCGACCGAGACCGCGCGATCGACGAGTTCGTTGTCGATGCGGTGCAAGCTCGCACTGCCCGTGGCCGATACATCCCACATCCCCGGCGCGAAATGCCGACCCGCAGCCGGCTGAACGCCGCTGCTGGCGCATCCGGCCAAGCCTAGAAGAAGCACAGCCAGCGAAGTTGCTCGGAGCATGCGCGCGGTCCTTTCCGCCAGGGCCGGCGCTGTCTGTCGTCGCCGGACTATCCGGAACTCTTATGGCATAGGACCGCCTTTTTTGCAAGTGTCCTTGTCTTGGCCGGCGCACGCGCCTCCAGAAGATGAAAGCGTTCGCCGAAGGTCGTCCCGTATCGGATCTCAGTGAACCCGGTTTGCTCGACCCACTCGATGAGTTTCTCCGAACTCAGTCGGCGATAGCCGTCGTGTCGCGCCAGGCCCCGCATCCGCCAGTTGTGGTAGAGGATTCGCGCGATCGGAGCGGTCATGCCGGCCATCTCGCGCAGAAAGGCGCCTGCGGAGAGCGTCCGCCAGCGCGAATGAATATGGCTCCAAGTCGCGTACAGTCTCGACGTGTCCGGCCGCATGGACGTGAGCACGAGCCAGCCGCCAGGCCGGAGGACCCGCCGAAATTCACGAAGGGCGCGGCATGCTCCCTCTTGAGAGAGGGCGAAGAGCACGCTCAGGCAGGCCACGCCGTCAAAGGTGCCGCTCCGGAAAGGAAGGGGCTCTTCGAGGGAGGCCTGGAGCACCTGCGCGCCGGGGTCTTTCTCGCGATGGATGCGCTGGGCAACGGCCGAGAAGTCCAAGCCGACCGTCCGGATGCCGGTGTCGCGAAGCCGAAGCGCCAGATTGCCTGTGCCGCTGCCCGCATCGAGAACGCAGTCCCCCTCCCGGAGGGGAAGACGGCGAACGATCTCGTCCAGGTAGAGCGTGTAGTCGTCGAACCGGTTGATCGCCTCGTAGGCCGACATGTACCGGTTCCAGAACGCGCACAGCGTCCCCGCCGTGCGCCTACTCAGCCCACTTGCCATCCCAGGCAACCTCATTCGAAGTCAGTCCCCACCGCTCAAGTACCTCCGAGAGAATCTCCGGCTCGACGCTCTGTTCCAACCCGGCCCGCCGGAGGGCCTCCTCCCGCGTCATCCTACCCTCGCGAACGAGGACACTGTTCTTGATCGTCATCTGCCCAAAGCCGAACCGGCGGTGCTTCAGGTATTCCTGGAGCGGCGCGAGCCTGCAGTCGAAATGGGCGTCCTTTCGCACGCTTGAGCGCCGCCAGCCAAGTTCGCTCTCGAGCGTCTCCCCGATCGTTCGATAGTCCCAGTCAACGTACTCCGGCAGATGAATGACGCGCAGGAGCGAAGATTCCGCACGGCCGTCCGCGGGCCGCTTCGAGAGAAGCTGGCGCGCGTCCTCCATGGCGAGGAAAGCTTCGAAGACTTGCGGTTCGACCAGGGGGCTTCTCCGCAGCCGGCCGGTCAGTTCCTCGTCTTCACATAGGATCCGGCCGAACGAGCGCATGGACAGGACGGAAAGCCCCGGCTGATACTCGTACTTCCTGGACCAGCCGCCGACCACGAGGGGCAGTTTTCCCCGCAGGCGGCCCTCGCGCACCGCGAAGCTACCGATCACGATGTAGCCGAATGCATTACAGGCCGCACAGAAGTAGCCACACCGGCGAAAAAAGTGCGCGTAGAGATCGTAGAGCAGGTTTCGATCGGGATGGAGTGTGATCAGGTCCATCCTGAGGGCACCGGTTGTCCGCTCGATGTTTTCGAGAGCCAGGGGCGAGCGGTAGCCGTTGTCGAAGTTAACCGCAAGCACGCGCAGACCGAACCGGCGCTGCATCAAGTAAGCCACATAGGCGCTATCCTGCCCGCCGCTCAACGGGACGATGCAGTCGTATCGCCTGCCCTCGGCGCGCACGGCCGAGATGATCTCCTCAAGCGCGGTCCGCTGCTCGGCCGCGGCCGCCTCGTCCAAAGGGGACGAGATGCGGTCCCGGCAGAGGTTGCAGATTCCCTCCTCGTCGAATGTCACGGCCTCGTAGTTGCGCGGCAGGATGCAGACCGTGCAGCGTTCCACGTTCACCTCTTCAGTCTAACACGCGGCCAGCGTCAGGGCCGCGTTGTTGCCCATGCCCAGCGAGTAGCTCAGGGCCAGATCCACGTCGTGCGCCCGGGCCTCGTTGGGCACGTAGTCGAGGTCGCAGGCCGGGTCCGGATCCTCGTAGTTGATGGTGGGCGGCACGGCGTGCCGCTGGATGGCCAGCGCGCAGGTGGCGGCCTGGAGCGCGCCCGCCGCGCCGAGGGGGTGGCCGGTCATGCTCTTGATGCCGGAGACCGGCACGCGGTAGGCGTGCTCCCCGAGCGCGCGCTTGAGCATCCGGGTCTCGCGCGCGTCCGTGACCGGCGCGGCTGTGCCATGCGCGCAGTAGAAGTCGACGTCGTCGGCGTCGCGCTCCGCGTCCTGGAGCGTCCGCCGGACGCAGCGTGTCGCGTCCCTCTCGTCCTCGCTGACTGCACCCATCGTGCGGCTGTCGTTCGAGGTGCCGTACCCGACGATCTCCGCGTAGATACGCGCGTCGCGCGCCCGGGCGTGTTCGTACTCCTCGAGCACCATGATGACCGCGGCCTCGCCCATCACGTGTCCGTCGCGGTGCGCCTCGAAGGGCCGTGAGGCGTGCTCCGGGTCGTCGTTGCGGAGCGAGAGGGTCCCGGCGTTGGCGAAGGAGGCGATGAGATCGGCTTGGATGCCCGCCTCCGCGCCGCCGGCGAAGATGACGCGGGCGGAGCCGCTCCGGATCTTGCGGAGTGCATGACCGAGCGCGTTGAGGCTGCTCGAGCAGGCCGTGGAGAACGTCATCACCTCGCCGTGCACCCCCAGCGCGATGGAGACGTTCCCCGCTGGTGCCGAGGCGAGCGAGATCGCTGGCGCCAGGGGCGAGCAGGCGCGGTCTCCGCGCTGCCGGCGCCGGAGGATGTTCCGCGCGACCGTGTCGAAGTCCATGCACGCGACGCCGAGGAAGACGTCGATCAGGTCGCGGTTCCCTTCGGTGATCTCGAGCCCCGAGTTCTCGTGCGCCATCCTAGCCGCGACCACCGCCAGCTTCGACGCCCGCGACATCTTCCGTGAGGAATCCGACGGGATGTGGTCGGCGAAGTCAAGGTTCTTGACCTCCCCGCCGATCTGCACCGTGCAGCCGGTGGTGTCAAAGAGAGTGATCCGGCCAATGCCGCTCCGGCCGCCCGTGATCGCGTTCCAATACCCCTCCACTCCGTGCCCCACGGGCGTGACCAGTCCGAGGCCAGTAATGACCGCTCGCGCCCGCATGCCGGTCTCCTCCCCAATGGAGCTATCGAATCTCCGCTGGGGCATCCTGAGCAAAGGAGAGGCCACCGGCTACAGGAAGGAGTCCGATTTGCTAAGTCCTGACGCGGTTGGGCTTATGGAACCCGCCAAAGACGTGCATTCGGTGAGGCATTCGTTGACGTCGCGCCGAGGTGCAGATGCGCCCCAAACGTCCTGGTGCAGCGCTGCACCTGAGCGCAGACGCAGGCCCCGTGCAGGCCGCGCGGCCCTGGCGCGCAAATTGCTTGTAGATCACCTGCAAAGAGGCCGGTTGAGGAAGGAGGGCCCGATGGTCACGAACCGTGCGCTCGGCATTCTGGGCTGGCTCAGGAATAACGTCGTGCAAGGGGTGGAGAATCTTGCGGATGCTCGGGCCTTCGTCCGAAATCTCACGAGCCTGACCGATCAGGAGCGCCTCTTCTTGGAATGCGCCCTGATGAACCGGGCCCAGCTTGACGAGTTCCATGCGGCTCTTGCCGAGCGGAAGGGGTAGGCCCGCGTCCCCCTTCCGTTTCCGAGGCGCGAAGCCCGCGCTGCGGGGCGGGCTTCCGGGGCATCCGAATGGTTGCATCCGTGCACCAAGCAGGGATGCATGTGGTGCACCCGCGGCGCGACCGCAGGGAATGAGTTGACAGGGAGAAGGGATTCTCCTACCATCCGCGCAGGGAGGGAGCCCTCTTGACCGCAGCACGCGTGCTTATCGCGGATGACGATCCGCTTATCCGCCAGATGCTTCGGGAGACAGTCTCGGCCCTGGGGCACGATACCGAGACGGCCTCGACCGCGGCTGAGGCCGTGGCAACAGCCGAAGGCGGCGGTTTCGACCTCGTGCTCCTCGACCTGCGCTTCCCAGACTGCACAGACCTCTCGACGCTGAAGCAGATTCGCGAGAAGGCCCCCGGGACAGACGTCATCATGGTAACGGCCGAGACCGACGACCTCACCCTCGTAACCGACGCCACGCGCCTGGGCGCCTTCGACTACGTGCCCAAGCCCGTGCGCGAGGATGACATCCGCATCCGCGTTACGCGCCTCATGGAGATGCGCTCGCTCTCGCGGACCAACGTGCGCATGGCGGCCGAGATCGCTCGCGGCCGCGAGTTCCAGGACATCGTCGGGGAGTCGCCCGCTCTTCGAAACATCGTCCGGCAGGCGCAGAAACTCGCGGCCTACGACATCCCCGTGCTCATCACGGGTGAGACCGGCACGGGCAAGGAGCTCATCGCGCGCGCGCTACACTATGGCGGCCCGCGGCGTGAGGCACCATTCCTCTCGATTAACTGCGCAGCCCTGCCGACCGAGCTCGTCGAGAGCGAGCTCTTTGGCCACGAGCGCGGCGCCTTCACCGGCGCGCACGTCGCGCGCAAGGGGGCGTTCCAGGAGGCGGAGGACGGCACCCTCTTTTTGGATGAGATCGGCGACATGAGCCTCCAGTCCCAAGCCGCGCTCCTGCACGTGCTCGAGCGCGGGGAGTACCGCTCCGTGGGCGGCCGGCCCAAAACCGCGCAGGCCCACGTTGTGCTCGCCTCGAACCAAGACCTCGATGCACTCATCCGCTCGAACGCCTTCCGAAAGGACCTCTTCTACCGGATCAACCGCATCCACATCGAGGTTCCGCCGCTCCGAAGGCGGCAGGAGGACATCCCCCTCCTGGCCCAGCACTTCCTCCGCCAGGTCGAGGAGAAGATCGGCAAGGGCGTCCACTCCTTCGCGCCGCGCGCGCTCAAGGCCCTGGGCCGCTACGACTGGCCCGGCAACGTGCGCGAGCTCAAGAACGAGATCGAACGCGCCTATCTCTACGCAGAGGGTGAGATCATTCAGGTCCTGGACCTCTCCCCGCAGACCGTTGCCTCGCGTCCTGCGGTCGAAGGGGAGCCCGAGGCCGGCCCTGCTGCCATAGAAGAGATCCAACGGCTCGTCGAGGCGTTGCGGTCCAGCGCCTGGAACGTCTCCAAGACGGCGGAGATCCTCGGCGTCCACCGCAACACGGTCCACCGCTGGATGAAAAAGTACTCCCTCGACCGAGCCTAGCGCCTGCACCGCCCGGTGCACCCTCGGTCCCAGGCAGATGCACCTTCTGGATCTATGCCCCGACCCCGGCCGCGAAGAGAGAGCGGGACAGGCTTGCGTGAGCGCCCATAACGTCTTGAGGTAACTCGAGTTGTAGCGCGAGCACGAATGCAATCTCCCGGCCCGGAACCGTGGCATAGGCTTTGCTATATCTCCGCTCCGCGCGCACGGATCGTGCGCACCCGAGGGGGGGGAGAGAGAGATGGCACCGAAAGGATTCAGTCTCATTATCAGCAGCAGCGCCCGCGAGCGGAAGCATTTCTCAAGCATCCTGCGGTACCTCGACTGGGCGCCGGCCTGCGTGACCTCGCTGGCCGGGGCGTTGCAGGTCTTCACGACGGCGAACATGGATCTGATCCTGCTCTCGGAGAACCTGCGCGGCATGGGGCTGCCCACCGCGCTGCGGGTTCTCTGCGATCTCCAGCCCCACCTGCCCGTGGCACTGGTGGTGCCGCAGGAGCGCCTGCCCGGCTTCGGCTCGTTACCCTCGAACGGCATTATCGATCCGTGGGCCTCGGTCGACGACGTGCGCACTTTCTTGGAGGCGGTCGAAGCGACGCTCGCTGAACCATCCCCGCACGAGGTGGTGTACGCCGGGACGTAGATGGCGGCGTCTTGATCGGACGCGTCTTGGCAACTCCGACGGAAACGGTGACTGCAGCGGTCTAAGGTGTAGCGGTCCGCCGCGTGGGCCAAGGCTAGGGAATATTTCTATTCTGGCGCGGCGCGTCAGAGACCCGACGTTGCCTGGGGCTATCGGGCCTTGGAAATCGAGACTGCCATCGGATTCTCAAGGCCGCGCTGAAACCACATCTCATTAAACGGAGTCGCACCCGCACGGAAAGAGGTTTTTCGTTGACTTCCACCGAGTGCGGCCGGAGTGCAGGGACCACGTGTGGAGCTACGATTTCGTGGCGGACCGGACGAGCGACGGACGCGCGCTGAAATTCCTGGCGGTGATCGACGAGTACACGCGGGAATGCCTGGCGATCGACGTGGCCAGGAGCATCAAGTCGGGGGACGTGATGGACCGGCTGGCCTTTCTGTTTGCGGAGCGCGGCGTGCCGGGGTATATTCGGTCGGACAACGGGCCGGAATTTATCGCGGGGAAGCTGCAGGCGTGGCTGGGGGATCTGGGGGCGAGCCCGCTCTTCATCGAGCCGGGCTTGCCGTGGGAGAATGGGTACTGCGAGTCGTTCAACGGGAAGCTGAGGGACGAGCTGCTGAACCGGGAGCGGTTCGACACGGTCTTGGAGGCGAGGGTGCTGGCGGCGCGGTGGAGGCGGCACTACAATCGGGAGCGGCCGCACAGTGCGCTGGGCTACAGGCCGCTGGTACCGGAGGCGGCCGAGCCGAAGCCGCTGTTTGACTCCCTCGCTACGCTCGGTCGTCAAACAGCGGTTGTACCGCTAGGTCTCACATGTTGAGTGGTACAACGAACGGGGGCAGGGCCCTTGAGGGCAAGCTCTGCGACCTTCTTGGAGGGCCCACTTTCCGGCGGATGCGCTTCCCGCCTGCCGAGAAGTCCAGATACCACATCCTTTCCCGCTGATAGATTCGTGCCATGTGGGCCTCCTAAAGCCGCGCCTCAGAGATGGCACAACTATGGCACTCGGCTGGTGCAAGAATAGTACAATATTCGCGTCATCTTGTCAGTAAGATAGTTGCGACCTTTCAATTCTGTATGGCGGAGAGGCGGGGATTCGAACCCCGGGAGGGGGCAAAACCCCCTCAACGGCTTAGCAAGCCGCCGCATTCGGCCACTCTGCCACCTCTCCGCAGCGGGAGCATCCTAATCGTTCGGCGCGCGCGCGTCAAGGTGCCCGTTCGGGCGCGCCCCCGTCCCTCCCGGTCCGGCCGCGGGCGGGGAGCGACGCGTAGAGTGCGAGGATCTCGCCGGCCGCGCGGTCGATGTCAAAGAGAGACAGCGCCCGCTCCCGGCCGGCCCCGCCCATCGCGCGCGCCGCGTCGGGTCGGGCCAGGAGCGCCTCCAGGTGCGCGGCGAGCGCGGAGGCGAGCTCCAGGAGGCTCCGCTCGGTCCCGCCGAGCACGCCCGTGTGGTGGACGAAGAGGACGCGTCGGCCGGTCATGGCGTGCGGCCCCCGGCGCCTACGGCGGGGACTCGATGACCCGGGTTCCGCAGACGATGTCGTGAAGGGCGCGGCGGTCGCGGTCCACAAGGACGAAGATCGCGCCGAAGGCGAGGATCAGCTTGGCGGCCGCGCGCCCGACGAGGAGGAAGGCGCCGACCCGCCGGCCTTCCTCGTCCACGATCTCGAGCCCGAGGAGGCGCTTGCCGAGCGTGCGCGCGCCGGCGCGCGCGGCGAAGAGGATCTCGTTGGCCGCCGCGAAGACCGCGGCCGCGGCGAGGCCGCAGATGACGCTCCCGCCGAGTCCCTCCGCGCCGCCGAGCCGGGCGGCGAGGAGGGCGAGACCCCACACGGCGAGCACCGCGGCCGCGTCGAGGGCGAAGGCGCCGAGCCGCCGCAGGCGCGCGGGCGCCTCCGCGCGCTTGGCGAGCACGCGGCGCTTCATGCCGGGCCGGAGCCGGTCGGCCACGCGGTCGGCGGCCTCGCGCGTCTGGCGCAAGCGGGGCGGTGGTTTGGAGGTCCCGGGCGGCTCGGGCGGCGGCGTCGCGTCCTTCTTGACCTTGTCGAGCCCCGCTCCCCAGCCCACGCCGCGCGGGACCGCGAGCTTCCGGTCGCAGGCCGGGCAGCGGCCGACCTTCTTCGGCGGCGGGAGCGGGACGGAGACGCGCTTGCCGCACGCGCAGGAGAACTTGATCGCGCTCGCCTCGCCGTTCTCGCCCGGGATGATTTCGACCTCGCCCTTCGCGCGCGGCGCAGGGGCCGGCTCGTCGGTAGTGGCAGGCTCGGCGGGCGGAGCGGCGGGCGCCTCGGACGCGGTGGGGGCAGGCTCGGGCGAGCCGCCGGGGATCGGGACGCTCTTTCGGCAGGACGGGCAGAATGCGGCGCGCCCGGCCCCGGACTCGGGTACGGAGAGGTGCTGGCCGCAGGGACAGTCGAACTCGATCATCACCCGGGCGTTCCACCGTCGCGCAGGTTGAGGATGAACTCGACCTCGCCCTGGCCGAGGCCGGTCTGCTGCGCGATCTCGAGCGCGGAGAGCCCCTCGTCGGAGAGGCTGTAGACGGGCGCGTGGCGCGGGTCGTCGGCCGGCTTCCTCTCGCGGGGGCGCTCGAGAGCGGCGCCCCCCGCCAGTGCCGCGATGCGCTCGTCGGCCTGTCGGATCAGGACCTCCAGGGTACTGATCTTGGTGTCGAGCTGCGCGTTGACCTCGCGCGCAGTCTGGACGAGGGTTGCGACCATCTCCTCGCAGGTCTCCTGGACGCGGGGGGCCGCAGCGCCCCCCTGTGCGGGCGAGATCGCGCGGGCGGCCTCGAGCGTCTCCTCCGAGGCGCGCAGCGCGGCCGCGCGGCGGCGCCGCAGCGCGCGGCCGAGCGTGAAGGCGATCATGATCAGGCCCAATACGATAAGGAGCAGGGAGATCGGGTTCACCGTCGGCTCGTCGGGGCGCGGGGGCGCGGCGGCGGCGGGGACGGAAATCTCCGCGCGCACGATCATCGCAGCCGCCTTAGCTGCTCGTGCGCGTAGATGCGCCAGATCGAGTCCGGCACGCGCTGCGCGCACTCGAGGAAGATCCGCTTGGCGTTCGAGAGATGCCGCGCCTTGCGGTAGAGGAGCGCGAGGCTGTAGAGCGCGCGGCCGTTCTGGGGCATTTCCTCGACCGCGATCTTCATGTGGGCGATCGCCTCCTCGATGCGCTCGGCGATCCACAGGAGAACGGCCAGGCGCTCGTGCACGACCGGCGTGCCGAGGTGGTGGGAGATGAGGCGGAGGAACTCGGCCGCGAGCTCCTCGCGTTCGCGCCGGGATAGGCGGGCGAGCTCCGCGGGCACCACGGGCCCGTCGAAGGCCGGGCCGATCGTGGAGCGGAAGAAGTCGTACGCGCTCGCGTCGATGGCCTCGCGCCGGCCGCGCGAGACCTGCAGCACCCAGGCGCGGTAGTCGTGCAGGAACTTGTCGCGGAAGCCTGCGCCCGGGCGGATCGTCTGATAGGCGCCCTTGATGCGGCCATCCTCCTGCATCGCGTCGGCGAGGAGGCGGTAGTTCCCGGCGGCGTTCGCCACGGCCTCCTCGCTGGAGCGCGCGGGCGTGAGCGAGACGATGAGCGTGGCGCGGTCCCACTCGAAGAAACCGCTGCCCGTGAAGGGCGCGATGAGAAGGTCGCCGCTCAGGTCGATCGTCGGGTTGGCCTCGAGGATGCGTTCGATGATGCGCGCGACGCCGGCCTTGGTCGTGCGCTCCACGTCGTGGAGGAGCACGGAGCAGGTGTGCGCGAGCCCCCCCTCCTTGCTCCCGATCCGCAGGAGCGAGCGCAGGAGCCGCATCTCGCGCGAGAGGAAGGCGGCCACGTTCTCGCCGGTGGCCGAGGTGCGCCCATCGGCGGCCGACCGCGTGGCCTCGCGCCAGCTCGCGACGCGCGCGGCGCTCGACACGGACTTCTGGATCAACCCCTCGCGCAGCGCGCGAAGGGTGTCGAGCAGCTTCAGGTCCTCCTCGCGGTGAAGGCGCGCGCGCACGTGCTCGAAGATCTTGTTGACCAGCGCGTCGTACTGGGCCGCGTCCTCCGCCGAGCGGCCGGCACTCGCGGCCTGGCCCACGGCGTCGAGGCGCAGGACCTGCTCGATCCGGTCGTCCACCGCGCCGGAGAGCACGGACTTGGCGAGCTTCGGCGGCACGCCGGGCAGGTTCACGAAGAAGGGCCCCAGGCGCCGGTACATCCGGTTGCGGTGCTCCCGGGCCTCGCGGAGCTCCGGATCCTTGCCGACCTCCGCCTCGGGGGCGGCCGCGGCCGCCCCGGCGCCCTCGTCTCCGAACTCGCGCATCACGAGGTAGTGACGGTGGCGCACCTGGAGCCACTCGGTGAGGTAGAGGTGGTTCGGCTCGCCGGGCTCGTTCACCTCCTGGCTGATGCGCTGCAGGAATTTGGGGTCGAGGTGCGCCAGCAGCCGCTCGTCCAAGAGGCCAATGTCGATGAGGAGGCGCTCATCGGGCGAGAAGCTGAGCGCGCCGGGGTTCTCCTTCGCGCGCACCGCGACCGCCGCCTCGGCGCGCTTCCAGTAGAACGCGTCGAGGTCGCTCATGAGCGAGATGAGCTCGGGCGGCTCGACGCCGGTCACGCCCGCGCGCGCGCGCAGGGAGACGTACCGCCGGACGGTCTCTCCGAAGGACCGGTCAGAGGGCACCGTGCGCCTCCTCCTCGGTCCCGCCCGCGCGCGCCCAGACGACGACGGTGCTCCGGCCGTAGGTACGGTGGTCGACCCGGCGAAGTCCCTCGGGCGCCGTGGGGAGGCCGCTGGTCCCGGTCTCGAACCGGAGGACGAGCCGGCCGTCGGCGGCGAGGAGCGGGCCCGCCGCGGCGAGATCCCCGGCGAGCGCGCTTCCTCCGAAGAGCTCGAAGGGCGGGTCGAGGAAGATGAGTTCGAACGCGCGTCCCGGCGTCCGCGCCAGGCGCGCGAGCGCGCTTGAGGCCTCGCACGTCCAGACCTCGCCGCGCGGGGCGAGGCCGAGGCGATCGAGGTTCGCCCGCGCGCAGGCGGCCGCCTCGGGCGAGCGGTCGACGAAGAGGCAGCCGGCCGCGCCCCGCGAGAGCGCCTCGATGCCGACCGAGCCCGCGCCCGCGTAGAGGTCCAGGACGCGTGCGCCCACCAAGTGCGGCCCAAGCGCGTCGAAGAGGCTCGTGCGCACGCGGTCGGGCATGGGGCGCGTGGCGAGGCCCTTCGGGGCCTCGAGCCGCCGTCCCCGCGCGATGCCTGCGATCACGCGCATGCCGCCCCTTCCTAGTAGATCTTGCGCTGCCGGCTCGAGGGGATGTTCAGCTTCTCCCGGTACTTCGCGACGGTCCGGCGCGCGATGTCGAAGCCCTGCGCGGCGAGGCGCTTGGCGATCTCGTCATCGCTCAGCGGGTGCCGCTTGTCCTCACCGGCGAGCATCTCCTTGATGCGGCTCATGATGGTTCGGTTGCTCTCGCTCGACCCGTCCGCGGCCTGGTAGCCGCTCGAGAAGAAGAACTTCATGGGGAAGAGGCCCTGCGGGGTCTGGATGTACTTGTCCGCGAGCGCGCGCGAGACGGTCGAGACGTGCAGGTCCAGGCGCCGGGCGACCTCCTGCATCTGGAGCGGCGCGAGGCGCGAGATGCCGTGCTCCATGAAGGGACGCTGGATCTCGACGATCTCGCGCGCGATGCGCTCGAGCGTACGCCGGCGCTGGGCGATCGCATCGATGAGCCACTTCGCGTTCTCGAGCTTGCCGCGCAGGAACTCGCGCGCGGGCGAGCCCTGCGCCTCGCTCCGCAAAAGCTTCTGGTAATAGCCCGAGAGCCGCAGGCGGGGCGTGCGGCCCTCGTTCACGAGGACGACGAACTCGTCCTCGATCTTCTCGACGATGACGTCCGGGACGATGTACTGGTGCGGGGCGTCGCCGAAGGCCGAGCCCGGCCGGGGGTCGAGCTTTGCGATCCGATCGAGCCCCTCGCTGACGCGTTCGATCGGCACGCCGAGCGCCTTGGCCACCTTGGGCAGGCGGTTGTGGCAGAGGTCCTCGAGGTGGTCCCGCACGAGGCGCGACTCGAGCGAGCCGGCCTCGCCGCGGCGCGCGAGCTGCAGGAGCAGGCACTCCTCCACCGTGCTCGCGCCGACGCCGGCCGGGTCCAGGCTCTGCACGATCCGGAAGGCCGCCTCGACCTCCTCCGGCGTGGGCGGCTCGATGCGCGGCGCCGCGTCCTCCCCCTCCTCCTCCGCGCCCTCGGGCGGGGCGAAGACCTCCTCGAGCGAGAGGTGCAGGTAGCCGAACTCGTCGAGGTTGAAGATGATCTCGCGCGCGAGCTCCTTCTGTCGCTCGGACGCCTCCAGGAGGCGAAGTTGCCCGTCCAGGTGTTCCTGGAGCGTGACGCTCGGCGCGGCCGTGTTCATGAGCGCCTCGTACTTGCCGTCCTCGTCGCCTCGCGCGCCTCCGCGGCTCCGCGCGCTCCACTCCTCGCGGTCGTCCTCGAGCCGGTCGAGCTCGCGCTCCTCGCTGCTCGCCTCGGCGCCCTCGCCCTCGGCCTCGCCGAGATCCGCGTTCTCGAGGACCGGGTTCTCGACGAGTTCCTGGTCGATGCGTTCCTGCAGGACCATGAGCGGCAGCTGCAGAAGCTCGATCGACTGGATCATCTGCGTCGTGAGCCTGAGCTTCTGCTCGAGGCGCATTGAGAGAAGAGCTCGCATCTCCGGCGACATGCCGCTTTTGCTCCTTACCCCTGCCGCTTCACGCCGCGCCCGTGACCGGGCCGGCGCTTCGCATCATCGCATCCGCGTTACGGGCGCGCAAGCGCCCTTCCGGGCGGGTGGGCGCCCTACACCTCGCGGCGGCCGTTCATCGCGTCGGCGAGGGCCGAGGCCGGGGCGAAGTCCATCTCCCCGCCCGAGACGAGCCCGCGCGCCGGACGCGTGAGGCGCACGCCCAGCGGCCGCAGCTGCTCGGCCAGGTGCGCGGCTGTGGCATCGCCCTCGGCGTTGGGCGCGAGTGCGAGCACGACCTCGCGCACCTCGTCGCCGCGCGCGCGCGCCAGGAGCGCCTCGATTGAGAGGTGCTCCGGCCCGATGCCGGAGAGCGGGCTCACCCGGCCGCCGAGCACGTGATAGAGGCCCCGCCAGGTGCTGGACTCCTCGACGGCGCGGCGGTCGCGCGGCGTCTCGACCACGCAGATCGCCGCGCGGTCGCGCGAGGCGTCCTCGCAGATCTCGCATACCTCGCGGTCGGTCGCGTCGTGACAGACGCGGCACGGGCGCACGCGCGTCACGAGCTCCCGGATCGCGCCGGCGAGGCCCAGGACCTCCTCCTCCGGCGCGGCGAGGAGGTGATAGGCCAGCCGCTCGGCGCTGCGCCTCCCGAGGCCCGGCAGCCGGGCCAGCGCGAGCACGAGCTCCTCGAGCGGCCCGGTCATGACCGATCCCCGGGGTCGAGCCCCACGAAGCGGCCGCCGAGCGCGCGGATCACGGTCTGGACCGCGCCGTCGCGCTCCGCGCGGCGCTGGTCGTCCTCGTCGTTCTGGACCGCGCGCGCCTCCTCCCCGCCGCCGTCCGGCGGCGCGCCGTCCGCGTCCGGCATTGCCTTCTCGAGCACGACGGCCTTCAGGCGCATCGGCCCGCCGAAGGCCTCTCGCGAGACCTTTTCGACGAGCTCGCGGTGGCGCGAGCCTTCGAGCATCTCGCGATTGATCTCGCTCGCCACGCCGATCGTGAGCACCCCGTCCTCGAGGGAGACCGGCCTGCACCCGCGCAGCAGCGCGCCCAGGACGCGGCTCTTCTCGTTCGCGGCCCCGACCATCGCGCTCCAGGGTGTTGCGATCCCCGGCGGCAGCTCGGCGTCCGCGGGTGCGCTCTCGGGCGCCGGCGGCGGAGGGGCGGGATCCTGCGGCCGGGGGGAAGGCGCGGGTGCCGCGGGTCGGGGAGCAGGGGCCGGAGGCCGGGGAGCGGGAGCCGGCGCGGAAGTGCGCGGGGCGGCGCTCACAGCCGCTCGCGGGGCGCTTGCGGGCGCGTTCTCCAGCCGCGCGATGAGCGAGGCGAGGTCGGCGAGATCGCCCGCGCGCGCGGCGCGGACGAACGCGATCTCGAGCGGCAGGCGCGGGTCGCCCGCGGTGCGCATCGCGCGCATCGCGTTCGAGACGAGACTCGCGGCGTAGGCGACCGACTCGACCGACCATGCACGCGCGGCGTCCGAGAGCGAGTCCACGAGCTCGCGGTCGGGCGCGGGCGCGCGC
>Ga0272441_10005642_pt1 | contig 21558 bp, 20 predicted proteins | sample SSMProp6N_FD_193582 | JGI IMG/M metagenome (GOLD analysis project Ga0272441, IMG submission 193582) | Marine sediment archaeal communities from Little Sippewissett salt marsh, Falmouth, MA, United States - SSM-Prop-6N | ecosystem: Environmental > Aquatic > Marine > Wetlands > Sediment ... | reverse complement strand
TTTAGTTACCCTGGAATGCCGCCTCAGTTTCAGGCTCTAAGGGTGCCGGTTAAACAGTCCTGGGAGGTAGGGACAGTGCTTGCACCATACAAACCTTTCAGTATCAGATCAAGAGGAAGTCGGATCCCAAGATTGACTCTACAATCTTTGGTACGCATAACTCCAAAAAATGGAGGTGAACTCTATGTTAGTTCACATAAATTTGAACGCATTCCTCCCCCACTAAAGTAGAGGGGATCTGGCTTGCGTTCGTCCTGATAAAAACAGTAGAGGCGATTATTGATGGCCAGATTTCCAGAGGCTGAAAAGCGAACACTCAACGTGAAAATTTGCATGCGCTGCAACGCTCGCAACGCGATGCGCGCAACCAGATGTCGTAAATGTGGTTATAAGGGACTTCGCATCAAGTCCAAGGAGAGCAAAGGATAGACCGACTGAACTTGCGATGGTTCTCATGACAATCAAAATGGGTCCCGTCGAAGAGAAGCTCGTCCGAATAGTGAGGGAAACGGGCGCAGCTCACCTCACACTGATCGATCCAGACACCCAGGGCCCAAAAGAGGCCGGATTGATGGCAAAAGCCGCGCGCGAAGGCGGAACCGATGCCATCATGGTAGGCGGATCGATTGGAGCTTCCGGGACTGCTCTCGAAGAGACTGTGAGAGCCGCCAAGAACGAGTCGGGCCTTCCCATTATTCTTTTTCCCGGAAACGCCGGCGGCCTTTGCCGCAATGCGGATGCCGTATTCTTCATGAGCCTTCTCAACTCACGGAGCGTAAGCTACCTCATCGAGAACCAGGCGCTCGGCGCACCTTTGGTCTTCAAGTACGGCCTTGAACCCTTGCCCATGGCCTACATCGTAGTAGAGCCCGGCGGGACTGTGGGGTGGGTTGGCGATGCCAAGAAGATCCCACGAAACAAACCCGAACTTGCAATGGCCTATTCTCTGGCAGGAAAATATATGGGAATGAGGCTCGTCTACCTGGAAGCGGGATCCGGTGCCAAGGAGCCCGTGCCCTTAAACATGATCGCAGGCGTGAAAAAGGTCCTGAACGAGACTCTTCTAATCGCGGGCGGAGGAATAAGATCTGGCGAGGCTGCACGAGCCTTCGTCGACGCTGGCGCAGACCTGATCGTCACCGGGACCGGGGTAGAACGGAGCGAAGACGTGACCGCCTTTGTCCAGGAAATCGTTGAGGCCATAAAGGTTCGCTAATCCATCTTTTTATACTATCTCTGCACAACTATTGCCCATGCTCTCTTCCGACAACATTAGTGACTTTCTCGTAAAACAAGGGCTGGATGGTTTTCTTCTGTTGGGCGATAGCCTCTGCAACCTAGACCTGTACTACCTTTCGAGTTTTTTTGCCCCAGACCGTTTCGCCCTGCTCGCTTCTGATTCCCTATCTATTTTGGTCTCAAGCATGGAGAAAAGCCGGGCCACAAAAGAGTCAGGGGCAAATGTCGAGAGCACCTCTGACTACGGAATCATGGAGAAGCTGAAACTGTTTGAAAAACCAGAAGATGCCTACGTTGCCGTATTAAAAGAGTTCCTCCAAAATCACAATGTCAAGAGGCTTGGCATCTCCGGCGACTTTCCGGTCAAGATGTATCAGCGCCTCGCAGAAGAATTCGCGCTCAAGATAACTGAAAGCCCAGTATCGGGATGGAGAGCCGTCAAAAGCTCAGTGGAGATCGAGGCTATAAGGCGTTCTCAGAGGGCTTGTGAATCTGCCATGAAAGCTGCGATAGATGTGATTGGCCGGTCACAACCTAAAGGAGAACTTTTATTGTTTGATGGAACGCCACTCACATCTGAGAAGGTCAAGTTCGCCATAGACGTGGCCCTTTTAGAGATGGGATGCGAAGCCACCGATACTATCGTTACCGGCGGAAAAGATGCCGCAGATCCTCATTGCAACGGTTCAGGCCCCCTCCCATCAAACGCGCCAATAGTCATCGACATATTTCCCCGCTCCAAAACGAGCCGGTACTTTGCAGACATGACCAGGACCGTTCTTCGAGGAGAAGCCGATCCAGATGTCGTGGACCTTTACGATGCGGTTTTAGAGGCCCAAAATGCAGGCCTGAAGGCGGTCAAGGCCGGAACCACTGGAAAAGAGGTTCATGCCAGGGTTTGTGACGTTTTCAAAGAGAGTGGATACCCAGAACGAGAAGAGAGGGGTTTCATTCACAGCACAGGTCACGGAGTGGGCCTTGAGATTCACGAGAGACCGTCTCTAAGTGAGGTTGGTGGAATATTGGAGTGTGGAAACGTCGTCACCGTGGAACCTGGCCTCTATTACCCCGAACTTGCGGGCGTAAGGTTGGAAGACCTTGTTGTAGTTACCAGTTCGGGATGCGACAACCTCACTAAACTTGAAAAGCGGCTAATCCTGTGAAAAGGAGATGAGACCGATATGGAAGTTGAAATTATTGAGAAATACAAGAAGGCAGGAGACATACTGGCCAAGGTTCGCAAAGAGGCTCGTGCCAAGATTGAGGTCGGAGCCTCTCTCTTAGATGTGGCTGATTTCGTGGAAAATTCAACCAAGAAGCAGGGAGGGGAGCCCGCGTTTCCCTGCAACATATCCCGCGACAGGGTTGCAGCCCACGACACCCCTAAGCCCGGGGACGATTCGGTATTTGGCGAAGAGATGGTGAAGCTGGACATAGGAGTTCATGTGGACGGCTACATCGCAGACTCTGCCGTAACCGTGGACTTGAGCGGACACCCAGATCTCGTGGAAGCAAGCAAAGCTGCACTGGAGGCGGCTATCGAGCTTGCAGAACCTGGCGCAAATACCGCCCAGATTGGCGCAGCCATTGAAGACACCATAAAAGGCTACGGTTACAACCCGATCGCCAACCTGACCGGCCACGGCCTTGGGCACTACGTGGCCCACGCTGAACCTTCAATCCCCAACAAGGCGATCGAAAGAGGTGTCGAGATAAAAGTGGGCGACGTGATCGCAATAGAGCCTTTTGCGACTGACGGCATAGGAAAAATCTCAGAATCACCCCAAGCTGAAATATACTCTTTCATCGCCAAAAGGCCGATCCGATCGCCTCCTGCGCGAGCGCTCATGAAATATATACAAGAAAATTACATCAGTCTCCCCTTCGCCCGAAGATGGCTGAAGGGCGAAAGGGTCGATTACGCCTTAAACCAGCTGATCAAGGCGGGCGTCCTTTACAGATACCCGCTGCTCTGGGAGGCCGAAGGTACTCTCGTCTCACAGGCTGAACATACTTTGATAATCCTGGAGAACGGGTGCGAGGTGACCTCCAGATAATTCTCGTGTCTTAAGACTCACTTGGCGGCGCCCTCAGACCCGTCATCTTCCTTGTAGCTGTCATCGCCCATCTGGGCTGCAGATATGGCATCGATCCCGTCTAACAGCTCGGCTACGAGGCAGTAGGGTAGGTCTAAAAGAGCATCTTCTGGCAGCATCTCCCCTTTAATCACCCTTGCCCCGACTTGGCTCAAGGTATTGAGTGCGGTTTCGATATCGCCATTCTCCTCGGCTTTGGTCGCTCCTGTGACCATCTTTTTCATGGACGTCTTCTTGTCGTAATCACCCTCGATGTATCGTAGGCAAGAAATGAAGACTGCAGTAAGGGCGGTCTTAAGGGACTCAAGCATCATGTCGGCATCTTCGCCAAGCGATTCTTGCTCTTCGAAGACGACATCTTTTATCCCGCTAATGGTGGTGAGCGCCTCTTCTTGCGAGATTACTTTGTGCTCGTATCTGGCTATGACCTTCAGGCAGGCCAGCACCACGTCGTCCATCGCGTATACGAAGACTGCTGCAGAAGGGTCCTCTTCTGACTCGTTCAAGACGAAATCGGTCTCCTTTATCTTCTTGATCCAGTTCTGCCAGCGATTTTGGGTGTAGAACTCTTCTTTCATAGCTTTCATGAATAATATCCTCTCATCGATAAGCATCTACCAGGGCTACTCTCTCCAATACCAGGTCAGGAATTCGGTCATATCCCACAGCTTCGATCTCGTCATCCCCTATCTCGAACGCCTCTCTGACGGCCTTGCAGTTCCAAGAGGGGCCTTTATCGTCGAGATCGATCGCGTCTGAGAGTTCAGGTGTGGTGCCGTTTTCCACCACGATGAGGGCGACCCTGGTGGTTGTCTTTGATATGCCCATGGAAAGCGCCCGCTCGATTTGTCGTTGGCCTGATGCGTAGCGCAGAATCTCAACGCTCACGTTTTTGGCCACGTTTCTGTTCTCGAAGATTGCTCTGAGAGCCTTCTTTGCGGCGAACGCAGCATGTTTTTCGCTCACTACTTTCTCTGCTTCGAGGGCCAGGATTACGCATCCGTACTTTTCTTGAAGCTCTCTTAGCTTCTTCAAAAAGGGCTCTTTATTCTGTATCTTCGGGTATCCAAAGAGCAGACGAACATAGCTCATCAACCGAAAGTTCAACGACTCAGTTTAAAAGTTTACGGTTGCGAGGAGATTTGTAGATGTTTTCATCAACTGCACCCTATATAAAACACATTAATTATCTATAGAAAAACGTCGAGATGTTCGATATTTTCAACACTCGATGGTCTCACCCACGTCCATTATGACAACTTCTGTGTCGCAGAGAGTCTCTACTATTGACTGAAATTCGGTGGGATCTTGTTTGATGGCGGGCCAGGTATCATAGTGCATTGGGATTGCAACGTGAGGCCGCATCCAGCTGGTGGCTATGGCGGCTTCTTTTGGTCCCATGGTGTATCTGTCGCCGATGGGCAAAAGGATCACTTCGGGCCTGTAAAGTTCGCCTATCAATTTCATATCGCTGAAGAGAGCAGTATCGCCAGCATGATAGACTTTTATCCCGTCATCGATCACGAAACCGGCTGGATCTCCCCCGCAGATTGGCGGATTTGTCGCGGTAATACCTGAGGAGTGTATGGCTTGGGTCATGTGAAGTATCACATCATCCACTCGCAGTGAACCGCCTATGTTCATGCCCTCGGCATTTGCGCCCAGTCCGTTCAGGTACCTTGCCACCTCTGGAATGGCTACTACCAGGCAGCCAGTGCGCTTGGAGATTTGTCCTGCATCGCCCAGGTGGTCCGCGTGACCATGGGTTACAGCTATCAGGTTTGGTTCCAACTCCGACTGCGATCGGGGTGATAGGGGGTTTCCTTCGAGGTATGGATCGACTAGGATGTCCATAGAGTCTTTGAGCTCGAAGCAGGAATGAGACAGCCAAGTTATCTCCATAACTCTCACCTAAACGTTCCGTCTTATTATAATCTAACCGGTCAAACAATTATAGTCGAGAACAGATTAGATGATAAAGTATCAAAGCGAACCGCACGATCACCAAGAAGGACCTGGCCTTCTGATAAAATGAAATCAGGCAGGGAATTTCCTGCCCTATTTGTGAATGTGAACTACCCCGCCCTAAAGGGCAGGGCTTCCTGATTCATCACCAGAACTTGCATCACAGAGATGCGATGTAGAGGTTCTGGCTCGGCAGGCTCTAAGGGCAGTCCCATCCCCGAGATGAGTATGTTTCTCGAAGCGTTGTAATCTCTGTCACAGACAAATCCACAGAACGGACATTCATGAACCCGATCAGATAGATCCTTTTTCACAACGCTTCCACAGCAAGAACACTTCTGAGACGTACCTCTTGGGTCGACCTTGATCAGCTTCTTACCAGCACTCTCAGCCTTGTAGGAAAGCATGAACAAGAACTCGGGACCCAAAGACGCATCATGGATGTTCCGATGTAATATTGCCTTAAACCATTATCGGTGGCTAGAGGCAAAGGGGAGGGTTTCGCTTTCATCCCCGGTCTAAAGACCGGGGACTTCCCGCTCTGCCCTCTCCGCTCCCGCAAGTTAAACGAGTCCTGAGCGCTGAAGTCTCAACAGATCAGATGTATCCAGTTTTTCACCCTGTCGGAAGTGGGTGAGGATCTCTTCTGCTTCTCTCTTGACCTCGGCCTTGACCTTGTCCTCTCTGCGCTCCCGGTTTTTCTTTCTGAGGCCCGTGATGACCTTGTCGAAGTCGCGGATTTCTCTTTGGGTTCTGATGAATTCTCTGTGTTGATTGTCCGCAGACTCTTGAGCCTTCACGAATTCCCTGTGAGCACTATCGGCTTCGGCCCTGACCTGATCAGCTTCTTTGAAGGTTCCGATCATCTTGTCATGGTATTCCTGAGCCAGTTCCGCATATTTGGTGACCCCCTCGTGATGTTCAGATGCCTGATCCCTCAAAGCCTGTGCATCGTTCAGAAGATCGCGCAGAACGTCATTCTTTTCCATCTGCTCTTTCTTCGACTTGAACTCGGTGCTGAGGGTCGATATCCGCTCTACGAGCTGTCTTTCTTTGTCGGGGCTCAGAACTTCGGTCTGCTGTTTGAATTCCAGGTGATCGATTTCCTTGCGCAGACCTCTGATAGACCGGTCGCCAGTGAGGTTGTACTTCTTTCTGATCTCGTCGATCTTGGCGTAGATCTCGTTGGTCTTCTCGTTGTACACGTCCCGTTTCTGCTTGGCCTCGGCTACGTTCTTGTTATACTCGTCGCGAAGCTTTTTGAGTTCCTGAGCCTTGTCTATCAGCTCTTTGGTGGCTTTGTTCAATTCGTTTCGCTTCGCGGCCCACTTGCTGGCTTCTGCATTCAACTGGCTCCGTTGTTCTTTGAAATCAAGAGCTTGTTGCTTGAGCCGGGCCTTCTTTTCTTCCAATTCTGCTAGCATCCCCCATTTGTCCTCCTTTTCCAGCACAGAGGCTGGTTTTCCGTCCTTTCCCTATTGGCACCATTTTAGGCGTGGGGTTTAATCAACATGACACGCATTTATCGATCCAATTTGAGCAGGATTAACAAAAATTGATGATCTGGTAAACCAGGGCACGTTAAATGTCCGCCACTTTAGTGATGGGTGATTTACTTGATCGAAATCAAAAGATAGCGTGCTCGAAAGATCGATATTCATGAGCATGTAGCAAACACCCAGTCGATCCTTTGACGTATTAATCTTTTGGTTAGTTTGTTTTTGCTTGCGCGTACCGTTGAAAACCTCTCCGTTCCGTTTTTTCTCATTCCGGAGATCAAAATCGCTCTGCATTCGCGGATAAAGCCGATCTTTCACATCTCCACAAGACCACAATGTACAAATTCGCCTAAAACAAGATTTGACATACCGCTGGAGGATTGATTTTGAAGCCAATTATGTACAAAGGAATGCCCTCAGTATTCAAGAGGAAAGATGGAAAGTTTGAGATCAAGCTCTTGGTCACAGGTGGAATGTTAAAGCCTGAACAGGTAGAAAGGCTCGGAGAGGTCGCAAAGAAGTATGGGGCAGAAGTCCATCTCACCGTAAGACAGGAGATCTCGATCATGGGCGTTCCTGAAGAGAAGTTGGAACAGGCCCTCATAGAACTTGAAGACGTGGATTTGCGGCCCGGATCTGCTGGCATGACTTTCAGGAACGTGGTCTCTTGTCTGGGTGAGACCTACTGCTTTAAGGCCGCCGCCGAAACCACCCAGCTTGCCAAGGAGATAGGAGCGCGTTTCACAGGAGAAAAGACACCAGGTCCGCTCAAGGTTGGAATAGGTGGGTGTCCTTTCCCATGTACTAGGCCCCAGTTCAACGAGATCGGCCTGATGGGAAGAGTTCGGCCAGAGATGGACCTGGAAAAGTGTACTGGTTGTGGGAAATGCGTCGAAGTCTGCAAGGTAGGCGCGGCTTCTGTGGTGAATGAAAAGGCTGTAATAGATTATGATAAATGTGTTATGTGCGGCAGATGCGTCGTCAATTGTCCTGTTGGGGCCAGATATACCGCAGAGGATGGTTACATGCTCTTTGTGGGTGGGCGTGCAACCTGGCCGCCACACGAGGGCTGGACCTTGCGTGATTTTGTGAAGCGCGAAGAAATAACGCCGCTCATAGAAAAGATCCTCGAGGTTTACAAGGAAGAGGCAAAGCCCGGAATGAGGCTCAGGGAATTTATCGACTCGATCGGGTTTGAAGAGTTCAAAAAGAGAGTCCTGTCATCCGAAGGGTCTGACGCCTAAACGCGATCTAAATGATCATCTTGAAATGCGACCCAAAATCTCCTCTTTTTTATGGGAGAATTGGGCGGGCGCTCGACATAGATATGTGTTTTCCCTCAAAACAGGAGACTGTATTGATATTTTCCAATGTTGCTGGTCTGACAGTACACGTCTTATACGGGATGTTCAAACCCTGGACTGTAAGTCCTTTGGTGTTGGTGCGGGACACATATCTTGATCTACAAAAGATCTGATTTGAGCATCTCACCCCCCAAAAGTTAAAATAGGTGGGTCGCGTTAAATTTATCTAAGACTCCAGTGGATGCTATATGGAATTCAGTTTACGGAGGGAGTGATTTGAGAAATATTATACTTGCCGCTCTGGTGGCGTCACTATTTGTCGGAATGGCGGCTGCAATGGATACCGATTACACGAAGACGAGCAACATGACCTTTGACTTCGAGCAGTCGGTTGAAGGCAGCGGTTACTTCATGACCTATCGGTACATACAGCTCGACACGCCTGAAACCGGTCAGAAAGGGCCCATGTACAAGGACTATGCTCATGGCAGCGGCACCATCGATAACGAGATCGTGATCCAAGCAATAGATACTTCCCGCGAGGAAGAGTCCGGCGGTTACACCGAGACTGAGACTTATTCTTGCATTTCTGCACAGGAAGACAACTCCATGGTGTACTCACCCATGACAATGGCCTACGGCAACGGCTACTATGCCAGAAACCCAATTAGGTACGATTCCCTGCTCAAGGAGAAAACCTGCATAAAGAACTACAGGCCGCTCACTTCGATGCACCACGAGGTTGAGTATGCGAAGGCCTTGGACAAGGAGATCAACGTTATTGTCAAGGACAAGTACTACACGTACTCTGACCCACTCTATCAAGGCGTTGGATACACCACCATGAACATAGTCGAGGATGTCACCGACGGTAGGACGCACATTGGCGTGCTCCAGGGTGAACCCAAATCGTCGATGAACGATACAGGATACACGCGCTCTGGCAAGGACTCACATGCTTGGAAGAACCCAATGATCGAGATCGATGAGGACTACATCGGAACCTACCACATCGAGAAGAACATGACCCTTGAGGTCCCCTACAAGCACGAGATAATCGAGTCTGACTGGCTCACCTGCTGCTTTGGCGGCTGTGATGACGATAAATACGGGCCAAATGAATACGGTTACGGCAGTTACTTCAACCCCTGTGAAGAGTGCATGTGAACTGGTCAGTTGGAGATAGGATCTCCAACCACCCTATTTTATTTAATTTTCAATCAAAATTACATTTTATGCCGAAAAGGCTTAACCATCTTTTAGCCTTAGCTATCCTCATGCGTTTTGAGTTGTGGGAGCCATTATACCAGGATATCTTGGAGGACTTTGGCTTTTCCAGGGATCGCGATGAAGAGGCGGCCCGTTTATTGTGGCATTTGCTAAAAAAGGACCCAAAATCCCTCGATCTTGATCGTCTCGATGTACTCATAAGGGGGCGAAAGGTTCTCGTCTGCGGCAACGCGCCTGGATTGGCCAGGGTGCTTGAAAAGATCCGATCACTAGAAGATTTTGGCTCGATGACAGTTATCGCGGCAGATGGAGCAACTTCGGTCCTTCTAAAGGCAGAAGTGCACCCTCACATAATCGTGTCTGATCTTGATGGATATGTCCCAGACGTGATCGAGGCTGAAAAGAATGGCTCGATTGTGGTGGTTCACGCCCACGGTGACAACATGCCTGCCCTCAAAGAATATGTGCCCTTGCTAAAAGCGGTGGTAGGCACTACCCAGTCTGAGCCCTTCGAAGGCATATACAATTTTGGTGGATTCACCGACGGAGATCGATGCGTATTTCTTGCAAGGCGTTTTGGCGCGGCGACAATCAAACTGATCGGCTTCGATTACGAAGATCCTCTCGTCACCCCAATGAAGAAAAAGAAGCTGAAATGGGCTCGAAGGCTCGTGGAGATGGCGCTCACTCTATCGAAGACAAAAACTTGAGTATCGCTTTCAGAGCCGATTCGGTCACCTCTTCCAATTCGCGATCGGCATCGATGAGCACGAACCTTTCGGGCTCGGCCTTTGCCAACCAGAGGAAGTTCTCCTCTACAGACCTTAAGAAACCCTCTCGCTCGAACTTCTCTGGCTTTGGCCTTTCGCTTTTGGAATCTGAACTTTGGCTGTTTTGGCAGTCAGATCGGAAAAGACATCTTTTCACGGCGATAGCTGGGTCAAGGACGAAGAGAAGGGTCAAGTCCGGTATCGGGCTCCAGGATCTGTGAAGGTCTCTTATCCATCTCACTGGGTCTGGGATCACGTCGCGCAGAGTCGCGCCCTGGTAAGCCACTCTGGAATCGGAATAGCGATCTGAGATTACTACACACCCTTTGTTCAGGGCAGGTTCGACCACTCCGGCAAGATGGTCTGCATGATCTGCCATGAAGAGAAAAAGGTCCCCGAGATGGTCAAATTTGATTGAATCTTCTCCGTCGTTTGAGTTGTCAAAAACTGCAGTATCTGCAGTTTCATGACTCTGGAGCCTCTCTCGAAGAAGTTTTCCGGCTTTTCCGCTTGTGGGTTCGGCGGTAAAGATGAACTCTCTTTCAAGTTCGCAAGTAGAGATATCAGAACCTTGGTCGGAACGGATCTTGGCAACTCGTCGAGCGAGTTCTTCAGCGATGGTAGATTTTCCGGTTCCGTCGATCCCTTCTAGGGTTATGAGGCGGCCTCTCATGTCTTTTCGAGTGTCACATGAGAATATGAGGATATGGGCTATATCTGGATATCGCCGTCTTTGTGGATATGAGAACGGAACTTAAGAAAAAGTGTGATGAAAATGTCGCCCGATGCTCTGCTAACGCCGAGTCCTCATGCACTGGATCGATCCGTGGTCGGCCCGGAGACCCTCGCAGCGGGCTTTTGTACCGAGTTTGGGTTGTCTTGAGGTCATGAGTAGACTTATGTCAATATCTTCCCACAAGGACCTATCAACACGGCTTTCATGTAGTTCCCTCTTTGCACAGACAGTCATTGCGACGGCTTTTGCCTGGGCTCCTGCCAGCCCTCTAGAGCGAACGAGAAACGTATGCTCGACGTACTATATAAGGATGCCGAACGGGCGCGGTCCCTGCCCCAAATTATTATATTATTTTGAAGTGTATGTGCTTAGCAAAAGTTTAAGTCGGAGCTGCGCGTTGAATATCTTCGGAGGTGTTTCATCTGGCTGATATCTACGTGGTTGGCCACAAGAGCCCTGATACAGATTCTGTAGCAGCTGCAATATCTTACGCGAACCTGAAGAACCAACTCGACCTACCAGACGTCTACATACCTGCAGCAGCAGGCAAGATCAACAACGAGACAACGTACGTTCTCGAACACTTCAGCGTGCCTGCGCCTGAAGTCGTGACCGATGCGATTGGAAAGAAGATAATTCTCGTCGATCACAACGAAGTGGGTCAGGCCGTGGATAACATCAATGACGCGGAACTTATGGAAGTTGTAGATCACCACAAGATCGGTGACATCCATACCGGTAGCCCCATATTCTTCCACAACGAGCCTGTGGGCAGCACCGCGACAATCATTTCGGCCATGTACGATCAGTACAACGTTCCCATCACCAAGGAGATAGCCGGTGTGATGATGTCTGCTATCTTGAGCGACACCGTTCTATTCAAGTCGCCCACCTGTACCGACAAAGACAAGGAACAGGTGGAGAAGCTGGCCAAGATCTGTGGTGAAGATTACAAGGAGTACGGAATTGCGATGCTCACTGCCAAGAGCGACGTTTCTTCCAAGACCGCTCGGGACATAGTCAAGGGCGATTACAAGCACTTCGACTTCGGCGGAACCAAGGCCGGTGTGGGCCAGATAGAAGTCATGGACCTTTCAGTCCTGGATGATAAGAGACAGGCGATCCTGGACGACATGGAAGCTGTGAGGAAGGAAGAAGGACTGGACTTCGTTTTGATCATGCTTACCGACGTCATGAAAGAGGCAAGCGACCTTCTCTTCATTGGAACGCCAGCAGAGAAGTTCGAGAAAGCCTTTGAGGGCAAGATAGAAAACGACTCCATCTACAAAGAAGGCGTCCTTTCCAGGAAAAAGCAGGTCGTTCCCCCGCTGGAAGCTGCTTTCAAGTAAGCTGCCCCCACCTTCTCTTTTTATTTGAGTTATTTATTTCATCGGTGATGCAAGTGTGTGCACCCAGCTGGCGCCGTGGATCTTTCTGCCCCTTCCAGGTCCGGTGATGAAGGGCGAGAATGGTGGCAGTCCTTTAGTCCTCACGCCTGGTTAGCGCTCTTGGACGGAGGCGCTAACTTGGCTTACCTCACCCAAGCTCGTCCGGCCTATTCTAGATCTGGGCATTCCAGCTCCTCGGCCTTGGCGAAGGCTTCCTCTGCTTCGTTCTTCTTGCCGAGTCCCTCAAGTGCGACGCTTTTTCCCTTCCAAGCTTCGGCAAACTCCGGGTCCAGCTTGATTACCTTGTTGAAGCACTTGTTTGCCTCTTTGTATCGGCCACGATCGTTTAAGATTGTGGCTTTCTTGTGCCAGGCGTCGACGTATTTTGGATCTGCCTTGATTGCTCCATTGAGGGAGTTTAGGGCCATCTTGTACCTGCCTTGCTCGTCGAGAGCGACGGCTTTGTTGTACCAGCCCTTAGCATTTCCGCTATGGGTCTTGATGGCTTCATCGAAACATTCTATCGCTTCGTCGAGCTTGCCCAGGGACTTTAAGGCGAGTCCCTTCGAGTTCCAGACGAATGAATCCTTCGGAAATTCTTCAAGTAATTCGTCGTAGCATTCGATGGCCTTTTCGTAGTTTCCCTGTTCGGCGAAGATCAGGGCCTTGTTCAGCCTTGCACCGTCGAAGTCTAGATCTAGATCGAGTGCCTTGTCGAAGAGTTCGAGGGCTTTGTCGAGCTTGCCCATTTTGTGGTAGGTGATGCCTTTGTCGTTCCAGGTCCCAGCGTATTTTGGGTCTATCTCGATTGACTTGTCCAGGTATTTGATGGCTTCTTCGTACTCTCCAAGGGCGATGAGGGTGCGTCCTTTCTCGTTCCAGGATTCGACGTCTTCGGGTTCCAGATCGATTGCCTTGTCGGAGCATTCGAGAGCCTCCTTGTATCGTCCCATTTGGTGGAGGACGTCTCCTCTGCGGCTCCAGGCCGCAAAAGATTCCGGGTCCAGTTCGATTGCTTTGTCGAGGTATTTGAGGGCCTCTTCAAGGCGGCCAGTAACCATGAATCGTATGGACTTGTAACTCAGAACTTCGGCCTCGCTCATCTTTGATCCAGCATCTTTTACCACAGTTAACGCCTCCTTTAAATCTAGAGGTTATGTGCGCAAGTCTTCAACCAAATACCTTGTTGACCCTACAACCTCTTTTTCGAGAGGGCGATCGCGCGCCCCGGGATCTCGACGGGAGGGGGTTTGGCGCCAGGTCCAGTCAGGCGAAAGATGTGGCACTCGGAGGAGGGCGTGAAGGCGAGGGAGCTGCTGACGGATCACCGCCCATCGTAATAGTGGGCAGGCATCCGGAGCAAGGAAGAGGTGGACTTTTTCAGGGAGCGGTGCGAGAATTTCCGCCAGGTCGAGGTCTGGGTGCCGGATGATATCCACATGACGCGGATCGCGGCCCGGGGTCGACCGGACGACGCCCCCGGGGACGAGCTTGCCCAAGCCGTGGCGCAACGGGATGCGCGGGAGCTTGGCTAAATCGGGGTGACTCTGTTCGACCATCCTGGCTAAGCGCAGGACGTTGGGCCCTTCTTTTCGGGAGATGAAGAAATGCCCCTGTATTAAGTGGACGGGGAGTTTGGAACCAAACAATCAGTTTCAATCCGATTGTTTCAGATCACTGAAATTATGAATATTCCGAAGTTATTTTATATTTAGTAAAAAGAACCTGGAAGTGTATGAGGACTTTAATGGCTACAACATTCACTACGTTCTTAGTATTTGTCTTAACGATGGCGACGACTGGGGTCTGTGCGGTAGAAATCAGAGGTCCTGTGGGTGAAGTTGAAGATGGACAAATTTATTCTTGGGGACCCCAGGATTTTGCTGGGTTTTACTACGACATAGATGATGACATCGGCACTGAGACAATAACCTTGGTTATCAAAGGCGATACACTTGATGGAGATACGATCCCATGTGGCATAATCTACAGAACCGATGCCCAAATAGACGACTTTGAGTTCGATGACTGGGGTTGCTATTACGTTGTGGGATTTCTTGGTGTGCCGTATTTCGCAGGATATGTCGAGAGAATGGATAGCGGTGACTTAAGCTATCTTTATGAAGACTCAACTAATGCCAACCGGATTTCTGACGAAGAAATTTCTAAAATTGTATATAATGATGATGAAGATAGGACCATCGCGAAGGACACTGCTTTGAAGCTAGGCGAGGGCTATGAGCTGCTCATCAATACGATCGACCTGGAGGGCGATAAAGTCTTTGTCGAACTCTACAAGAATAACGAAAGCATTGATTCTTCGATTGTTGAGCCGTCTAGAAAAAACGCAGAGATGGAGGAGAAAACGTACACCTATAGGGCGAATTTGGGTAATACAGAAGACATCGTAATAATCGCTGTCCACTTCAAAAACGTCTTTCACGGTGCGGGGCAAGATTTGGTCACAATCGACGGTGTCTGGCAGATATCCGACACATGTACAGAAATAGAAGAGGGATCTGAGTTCGACGAGATGACCATCCAAACCGTCAGTTCCAGTCCCAGTAACATGTTCGTTGAGATGGATAACGAAGACGAGAAGATAGTTCTCAACAAGAACAAAGACATAGAACTTATAGAGGACTTCAGAATCAAGACTGCGGACCAGAAAGTGATCTCCGCGAATAGATCTCTCAGGTTTTACATCTACAAGGAGATAACCGAGCCGGGCACCTACGAGATCAGAGGCGAAGTTGCTGGGGTCGTGGACAACACAGGTATTGATCCATATGTATGGGATTCATCAAACTTTGCCGGGTTCTTCTACGATATAGATGAAGATCTCGGCAGAGAAAAGATCTCCATGATCATTTCGGGTGACGTCCTCAGCGGCGAAGCAGATCCGGTTAGCGGAAGGAGAGGTGTAATTTACGAGACTGAGTCACAAAGGGACCGATTCGAGTTTGAGGAGTGGGGAGAATACTGGACCATCGGCTTTTTGGGCGAGGAGTATTTCGCAGCTTACGTTGATTCTTCTGACTACTTCTTGAATGAGGACTCGGTGGACGCAAATCTCATGGTCAGCGAGGGGCTCTCCAAAGTGCTGACTGATGATGACGAGGATTACACGTTCACCACGGGCACACCATTGAAGCTGAATGAGGGTTACGAGCTCGCCATCAAGGAGATCGACCTGGAAGGGAACAAAGTGTACGTCGAGCTTCACAAAGACAACGAGACCGTCGACACCTCGGTTGTCGAGCCCTCCAAGAGTGGCGCCACCATCGCGGATAAGACCTACACTTACAAGAAAGATCTCGGGGATTCTGAGGATGTTGTGGTCATCGCGGTCCACTTCAAGAGCGCTTTTCGAAGCTCAAGTCAGGATATCGCCACAGTAGACGGCATCTGGCAGATATCAGACGAGATCATAGAGATCGAGGAGAACACAGAGTACGGCAAGATGACAGTTCAGGAGGTCGACTCTGGCGAGCCCATGAAGATCATCATGGATAACGAAGATAACAAGATCACACTCGGAAAGGACAAGGACATCAGACTCATGGAGAATATCAAGATCAGAACTGCAGACCAAGACGAGGTCAGCGCCAACAACCCGTTGAGGTTCTACATCTATGAAGAGGTGGCCGTCGAGGAGGGCGAAGAATAAGAATAGCTTTCGCGGGTTACGAACGTCGCCAGGGTGAAAGGATGCGGCCAAAATCAAAGGGGCCGTATCACCCCCATGCCATCTCCAAAAGGGCGGAAGTCTCGATCCTCTCGATCCGATTCTGTGATCCTCGCCCTTTTGGAGTTTTCTCCTTTACTCACCAGCCGATTCTGCTGCTTCTATCTGGACCGTCGGCTCTGAAGAGGCGCATTTTCGCACGAAGATCCAATCCACTGAGATCTCTGCAGGATCTACCGGCTCAGCCGTGTAGGTGTTGATGCTGAACCTGGGCGTGATCTTCACCGAAGATCCCTCGGCGGAATGTGCAGATCTGAGAACGTCGTTAATGTAGTAGCCGATCTCTGAATCCAGCCACTTTATCTCCCAGGTCTGGTATCCTGCCTCGTAATTCTGATCTATGAGCTTGACTCCGGTGCAGAGGGTCTCAGAGGTGGGACTTGGATACCTGTTCAGCGTGTAGAGCCTGCTTTCTTCTCCTCTCAGGTATACGGAATCTCCCACTTCATTGAAATCGTTCCCGACGTTTGCGCTCAGGAAGCCTGCACCCTTGTGATCGAGCCAGTGGCCATCCGAGATATTGGCCCGAAACTTCATCGCGACGTTCGGCCCGTAGGCGCTTCGCGATACTAGATCTGCATCGGTTTTGGTCAGGGGGTTCGATCGGATTTGGAGCTCGCCGTCCGTCTCGATTACGAACTCAGAGGAGGTGCTGTTGACGATCCATTTCTTTGAATCGATCGACCCATCATCAAAATCGTCAAACATTTCGAACGTTCCGTCCCCGTCGCTCTGTGATTCCGAGTTTTGGTTCCCGTAACGCATCTCTATCTCTGTCTCACCATTTGCGGGGATGAAAGGCACATTCAACCAAATTTTTGCCGTTTTTGAGGCGTCATTCCATTCTTTAATCCAATAATTCAACTTTTTCCGGTCTTTATCTAAGAACCTTACATCAGCACCGTTTTTGGCTGCTTTATTCGGAAAGTCAGACGGATTTAGCTCGATTAAAACTTGGTAATCTCCTAAATCCTGCCCCGAATTTTCGTTAATGGTTATATTCTGGCCAAAGGGGGGTATCGGCGGTTCTGGTGGATCGTATTCGCTAAATATGAGGCGGAATTCCTCGAAACCGTCTACTTCTTTTCCGAATACCCTTACCGTCCAGGTGCCGGGAATTGGATCTATTATTATTATAGACTCGGGGTTTGTATCTCCGGAATAAATGACGTTGGGCGAATCGAGGGGCACTTCATTCCCGTTCGGATCGACCAGTATCATGTCCAAGTTACTCCCGGGATATACAATAATCCACCTCCCAACATCTGTGCCTTCGGGTATGTTAACTGAGGGCAATGTCACGTATTCGTTTTGGGTTACTCTTCCGCTATAAGTGGCATTCGGAGCCCAACCCGAGGAGTTTAGATGTATCTTCAAAAAGTCAAACCTCAAATCAAATATATTGTCTGCAAAATAATATTCTCCACCAGTTTTACGGGACATCGCTCTTAGATTCACGACGTCCACTTCCGACTCGCTCGAAGCAAAGCCTACGGTGTATATACGGATACCTCTATTTTCACACTGCGAAGAGTAATAATCGTGGGGCGGGGATGTGTATTGCTCTCCATCAGAAAGTAAGACGATTACGGGGACATGATCCAAATCACCACCCAAATCGAATGCTCTCAACGCTTCCCCTAAACCTGCCCCAAATGATGTCCCGCCCTCAGAGTATATCCCATCAATTTCTCTTTTAACCGAATTCAGATCGCTTGTGAATCCAATCTCGATGGTCGCAGTACTCGCAAAGGATACGACTGAAACGCGGTCTTGGGGAAGCAAAATGTTAGTAAGATCCTTAGCGGCTGACTTCGCGCAATCTAACCTTGTACCATATCCCATAGCCCCACCCATGCTCCCTGATTTATCAAGTACCATACAGAGGTCCATGGGAACGAATTCAAAAGACGGCGTAATCGAAAATACAGACACCCACTCAATGTTATCTGTGTATTTCTCCTCGAAGGTCTCATCTTTCCAACAGTTCACAGCAATTTCGTATTGACCTTGTGGCACATCATCGGGCACCTGCCACTCCGCCGTAAACGTTTTTGTTTCACCGGCCTCTATTTGTGCTGATTTAGGTGCTACAATTATCTGCGAATCATATTTTTCGACTTCGCCTAACGGATCTTTGAAACTAACACCCAACCAAGTTTCAGCATTTAGGTCTATATTATTTGTTATATCTATCTCCATTTTTACTTGATCGTTTGGATAATAGATGCTTTTATCTGACCTAAATTTGATATCAAATGGCATTAACAGCGTTAAATATTCTCCAGTTTCTTGACTTGTTAAATATGTATTACAATTATAATAAGTTGAGTCTACACAATGTGTATTCTCAACTGCATATTTTACAGTTTCTCCATTAAATAAATGTGTGTAAAACTCCTCAGATCCGTCTCTCATATCCCTCCATACGAATTTTGCTAAATCATGTCCGGATTCTATTACAAGACCGTCGAATCCCACATAAGCACCAGCACCTTTATCCATAAATTCTCTTTTCATATTTTGGTAATTACTTGTTCCCATGTAGCAACCTTCCATAAAAATAATCGTATGATTCAAGCAACCGCATCGTTCCTTAATAAAATGTGGAGTTATACATATGCTAGAAAGCTCAAATACCATATTACGTGCGTCGCTTCTCGAATATCCACACCCCTCATAAATCTCTATTAAATCATTATATCTAATACGTTGAACATTTGCATCATCAAAGTGCTCAATTGATATAAAACAGTCATCCACAATTCCATGCGTGCATATGTGTATCAACCCGTAATCTTCGTTTAACCATTTATCCAAATTAGTCACAGTGACATCATTATCTTTTTTGTAATCTACTTCGAACCCAACTTTCTTTAATTTGACTTCCAGTTCATCACAGTATCCTGTAACGTCGTCACTATAAAAAGGCGCCAATATTAATGCTTTTTTGGAGGTAGGTGAATGCAAATATTGCAAATCGTCAATTGTGCATATTGCATTTGATCCAGAGTACTTAACAGCATTCGATTCAACAAACTTATTATTTATTCCATCGTTACAAAATCTAACTTCGAAATTATATATCCCTCTAGTTAGGGGTGGTGGCGTTATCAATAATGTATACTGCCCGTCTTCATCATTTGAATTAGTAAAATCTATTTTTACGTCTGCAATCTTATCACCAATCTTTATGTTAAATATATTATCACCATACTCTTCTGATAATATGAAATCTGTAGATATTATGGCCTTAAATGTGTCCAGATTGCATAGATGATTGCATGGATTATTAATAATTGCTGGATTGGAGGTTGTTGGAAACACAATGTCGAATCCAGAATCCAGAACAAGTACTAAATTGCGGTTTTTGGGGCGGAACTTGAGATCTGATTTTTCGGTACCACATACTTCATCTACACCCAAGTCACATAGATCACCAAAAATGTCATATGATTTAAAAACTTCATTCAGCTGACGTTCTAAAATGTCTGGAGGCCACATCGGCATGTAAACATCACAAACAATATTCCGCGCATCAACAATACTTTTGCCTTTATGTATATATTTAAATAATTCACGTGTTGAGTCTGCCTGCCACGATGCACTTACTTTATCATCATAGCCACACACAAAGTATGCACCATTGTCTAAAAAAACTTTTGCCAATTCTGAAGTCCGCTGTGAAGCATTACCAATACTATAGCAACCCAACAACATCACAATTGCCCCATTTGGTGGTGCTCCGCTGTACATACTACGAAGCTTATCTGCAGATATAGACTGATCATTTCCATCTTCTAAATAGTATATCCTTGTACCCTCTTCATTCATATGTGTATGTATTATGATGAAATCGTATTCATATAATTTCTTACAACCATCTACCCCATATCCGCCTCTCGTTAAGTAATGAATTGCATCATTATCCTTATAGTGATCAACATTATATTCATATATATTGGTCAGATAATTCTCCGCTATATCTCCCGCAGTTGAAGGCCCATGTTTTCCCAGACTCTCAGAGAAAACAGAATAGTAAGGCTCTAATATTAAAGCGTTTTTCACTTGAGAGCCTGAAGTTTCAATTATACAAACGTTTTCTTTAACATTACTATCTACATCTCCATCATTTTTTGTGTTGGGCAAATCTCCTGCATAAACGTGTTGGGTTATTAACAAAAATATCGTGAATATATATAAATATTTTAGATATCTCATACTAATTAATACCTCCTTACTTGCAAAGTATGGAATAATTCCAAGTATAAAATCTTTTCCAAACAATTTGTCGATCTGTTTCTTTGTGTGAGTATAATGTGGGATCGCAAATTCGGTGATTCAGTCGTTGCGACTTTGTGGCTGCCTGGAATAACAACATTAATGAGATGTATCGCTACTAACACCTTAGCCGTCCCGGTCCGGCATATCCTGGGCACCCCAGCCGAGCGCCCCTTGGCCACGTCGCCTACGGTGCCGGCGTTCGCCCCAGCGCCGAAAGCGCCCTCAGATACCGCCCCCTCCTCACAACGTACGCCTCCCCGCGAGGGCCGAAGGGCACGTACTCAGATACCGCCCAGCCCTGGCCCGAAAGCTCCGCCTTCGTCACGTCGGAAAGCCCCTTCAGAAAGCCAAACTCCAGAAGGCCCTCCGCCCTTGGCACGCGCTGCAGGGCCCACCCTATGACCACCGGGTCGTGGGTTGCAAGAGAGAAGGGCCGCTCGGCTGCGAGCGCGATCCCGACGAGGTCCTTCAGCCGCGCCTGAACTTCTTCGAAGTCCTCGACGTCGCCAAGGTATGCGCCCTTCACCAGCCTGGGCCTGATACCCATCCGCAGCAAGGCCTTCAGGTCCTCGGGCGTCCGATCGAAGTTTGCGGCGAGCGCAAGCGTGTGGGGCCAATCGGCGGCGCAATCGATTGCGATCTTCACTGTGAAGTCGACCAGGGGTCTGCCCTCGATGTCTATCTCGAATCCGACGCCGCGACTGGCGGCTTCCTTCGCAAGGGTTCGAACGTTCTTTCGGCACACCTTCTCGTCGAACAAAGCCCCAAGGTCTGTCAGCTTCACAGATATCGAGGCGTCCAGCCCCTCGTCCTCGACGGCTCTCGCACAGGAGACGTAGGCTTCCACCGACCGGGCTGCCTGCACCTCATCCCGCGCGTTCTCCCCGAGAACGTCCAATATGCAGCGGATACCCTCGGCGTTCCTCTTGCGGCACCACTCAAGCGCGCTCTCCTGGTCGGGAAGAGCCCAACGGTCTTCTGCTCCAGTCATCGCCATCAACAACCAACAACTTCGTCTACGTAACCATCGGGAGGAAAAGTACTAAAATATTGTGGCATGTATTTGTGGCCGGAAAAGGTCCCGATCCCCCCTATAAATGCGCGCCTCACGTCCAGGTCCCGCATTATCTGGGGCGTCCCGGCCGGGCGCCACCCGGGCCTGCGCTGCCTCGCCTAGTGTCGTGTCAACTCTTTAGTGACATAAAGCATATAATATAGGTCCTTCATAATCCTGCTTGAGGGACTGATTATGGCGAAATACACCGTGACACTTACCAAAGACGAGCGCGAAGCTCTTGG